>Ga0316231_1000440_pt1 | contig 59618 bp, 48 predicted proteins | sample TBH18027metaG_FD_206002 | JGI IMG/M metagenome (GOLD analysis project Ga0316231, IMG submission 206002) | Freshwater microbial communities from Trout Bog Lake, Wisconsin, USA - TBH18027 | ecosystem: Environmental > Aquatic > Freshwater > Lake > Hypolimnion/Profundal zone | place: USA: Wisconsin... | reverse complement strand
TGGCTCTAGGGTCATCAACTGCCTGCGATACCTGGCGGTGACAGAGTTCATGGGCGAGCCGGATGCGGGAAATCTGCAAGTCCGGTTCCACGAGGGGGGAGGGGGCGACTCCTCCCCTACTCCACCGTCTGATTGGTTTCAAGGGTGTGTCGGCGCGCGTAATTTATGCGCCGACACACCCTTGAAACCAATCAGACGCGGAGATCGCGGAGATCTCGCGGAGGATCGCGGAGAGTGCGCCAGGCCAAGCCTGGGCGAGGAGGATGGATGACATAGACAGCCTGAAACCTTGCAATGGGACCCGGTGGGTATCCAACCCCACCTGGCAAAGCTGGCCAGCAGCCAGAACCGAGTCTTGCGTGGGACGGGGCGACCCGCACTGCGAAGCGTAGACAGGGAGTGCATAGGCCGTGTGATCGAGCCCCGATAGGTCCAAGACGCGGAAGCCGACGTCGTTCTCCGAGCAGTTAAACCGGAAGGCAGTACCCAGGGGTCGTAATGGCCTGACCAATGGGTTTCCGCCGGGGTCTGAGAGCAGGGCATGTGCACAGGGGGTCCCCCAGGAACCTGGGAGATCCGGTCGTTTCCGCCATCAGCATAGTGGTTGGGGAAGCCACAACCCAAACAACCCCGTTTCCGGAAGGGGGTGCCGACCTTCCAGGGAGATCCGAACAACCGAGCACAGGGCGGTACCCGAGGGCGAAACGAAGCCGGAAGGGATGGGCGATCGGAAGTCGGAGCAGCTCGTAGTAGCCGGGAAGGCGGGGAACCATTCCGAGGGACCCGCTGGAGCCAAGGGGCTGCCAGATCACGGAACGTTGAAGGGAAGACCATGGAAGCAATGTCTTCTCATACGGTCTCCACGAAACAACAGCGGATAGCAGAATTGGCCAGGCAGCTACCGGAGGTGGCATTCACCTCGCTGGCCTACCGAATGGACGTCGACTGGCTCCGGGAAGCCCACAGGCGAACCCGGAAAGATGGAGCCGTAGGAATCGATGGTCAGACGGCCCAGGACTACAGCGAGAACCTGGAGGACAACCTCCGGTCCCTGCTGAAGCGGGCCAAGGATGGCGACCCCTACAAGGCTCCGCCGGTGCGGAGGGTATACATCCCCAAAGGGGATGGAACCCAGCGGCCCCTGGGCATCCCCACCTTCGAGGACAAAGTCCTGCAGAGGGCGGTGGTCATGCTCCTGGAACCCCTCTACGAGCAGGACTTCATGGACTGCTCGTATGGTTTCCGGCCCAAGAGGTCGGCCCACCAGGCGCTGGCAAGCATCTGGACCCAGCTGACGAGCATGGGAGGCGGTTGGGTGGTGGACGCAGACATCCGGCAGTATTTCGATACGCTGGATCACGCCTGCCTACGGGAGATCCTGGACAAGAGGATGCGAGACGGAGTGTTGCGGCGTCTCATCGGCAAATGGCTGAATGCAGGGGTGCTGGATCAGGGATGCCTTACCTACCCTGAAACGGGATCACCCCAGGGGGGTGTCATTTCCCCCATGCTTGCGAATATCTACCTCCATGAGGTGCTGGACGTGTGGTTTGGACGGGAAGTGAAACCCCGCTTGCGGGGCAAAGCCTTCCTGGTGCGCTATGCGGACGACTTCATTATGGGCTTCGCCCTGGAAGAAGATGCGCGCCGAGTCATGGACGTACTGCCAAAGCGTTTCGGGAAGTTCGGCCTGACGATCCATCCGGAAAAGACCCGGCTGGTGGAGTTCAAGAAGCCCAAGGAGCCCAGGGACCCCAGGGACCCCGGTGGGGGCCCAGGCAACTTTGACTTCCTTGGCTTCACCCACTACTGGGCCAAGTCCCGAAAGGGCTACTGGATGGTGAAGCAGAAGACTTCCAAGAAACGGTTCAGCCGTGCGATCAAGAGGATCGGGGAGTGGTTGAAGAAGAATCGGCACAAGCCGATACCCGATCAGCAGAAGACTCTGAGCCAGAAGCTGAATGGACACTACAATTACTACGGCATTACTGGGAATTCCAAAGCGCTGTGTTCCTACGCCCACATGGTGATACGCCTGTGGAAGAAGTGGCTCGGTCGGAGGTCCCAGAAAGCGCAATTCAACTGGGAGGCAATGGAGAGGCTGCTGAAGCGATACCCGCTCCCGGCCGCCATCGCCAAACGGTCAGTATTGCGGGTAGTCGCAGCTACACACGTGGTCTGAGGAGCCGGATGCCTTAATTGGGCACGTCCGGATTTGAGGGGGGCCTGGGTGAGCAATCACCCAGGCCTACCCGCCAAAAAACATCTTCTATTGGCTTGTCGTGAGCTATTCGCCTTCGGCCAGGGTGGTGTCGGTCGGCGGAACGGCGCCGGCCATTTCGCCCAGCCACACTACGATGCCCAGGACGATGGCGACCACGGTGGCCAGGGCCATGCCCTTGAACTCGACGGTGCCCAGGGTGATCTTGGCGCCGCTGACGCCGACCACGAAGGTGACGGCGGTCAGGATCAGGTTGGCGGGCTTGGTGTAGTCGACCTTCTTCTCCAGGATCATGCGGATGCCGGCGGCGGCGATCACGCCGAACAGCAGGAGGCAGACGCCGCCCATGACCGGCACCGGGATGCTGCGGATGGCCGCGCCGATCTTGCCGACGAAGGAGATCAGGATGGCGATGCAGGCCGCGCCGCCGATGACCCAGACGCTGAACACGCGGGTGATGGCCATGACGCCGATGTTCTCGCCGTAGGTGGTGTTGGGGGTCGCGCCGGTGAGCCCGGAGAGGACGTTGGAGAGGCCGTCGCCCAGGAGCGAGCGGTGCAGGCCGGGGTCCTTCATCAGGTCGCGGCCGACGATGTTGCCGGTGACCACCAGGTGGCCGATGTGCTCGGCCAGCACCACCAGGAAGGCGGGGGCGATCATCATGATGGCCTGGAGGTTGAACGTGGGGGCGGAGAAGGTGGGCAGCGCGAACCAGCTGGCGTCGCTGATCGCCTTGAGATCGACCAGGCCGAGCGCCAGGCTCATGAGGTAGCCGAAAACGACCCCGACCAGGATCGGGATGATGGAGAAGAAGCCCCGGGCGAACAGGGACATCAGGATCACCACCGCGAGGGTGGACAGGGCCACCAGGACGCTGGTGGCGTGCGGCAGCTGGGAGGTGGCGGGGCCCTGGACCAGGCCGGCCATCTGGGCCGCGACCGGGGCCAGCTCCAGGCCGATGACGGCGACCACGGCGCCCATGGCGGCGGGCGGGAAGGCCACTTCCAGCCAGCGGGTGCCGATCTGCTGGACGATCAGCGACACCAGGATGAAGAACAGGCCGAAGCAGATGAAGCCGCCCTGGGCGGCGGCGTAGCCGCCCTTGCCCGGGATCATGGCCATCACCGCGAACACGGGGGCGATGAAGGCGAAGCTGGAGCCCAGGTAGGCCGGGATCCGGCCCTTGGCCACCACGAGGTAGATCAGGGTGCCGATGCCGTTCATGAGGAGCGCGACCGAAGGATCGACCTTGAAGAGGAAGGGGACCAGCACCGTCGCCCCGAACATGGCAAACAGATGCTGCAGGCTCAGGGGGATGGTCTCGAGGAGAGGCAGCTTTTCCTCAACCTGGATGATGCGCGGGCCGGCGCCTTGGGCCATGGGTGTCTCCTTGTAATGGGTCTGTTCCATGGTGGCAGCGCCGGGCCCGCTTGCTAACCCTCTTTCAGGGCCCAATCGAGGGCCTCCCCCAGTTCGCGCAGGCTGAACGGCTTGAACAGGGTGGTCCGGGCCCCGAGCAGGGCGGCGGTCCGGAGGTAGTTGGAATCCCTGCGCGCGGTCATCGCCAGCACGGGAATTTCCGGGTGGTTCCTGCGCATTTCAATGATCACGGAAATGCCGTCCAGGACCGGCATCATGATGTCGGTGACCACCAGCCCGGTTCCGGGCCGCTCCCGCAGCAGGGCCAGGCCGGCGGCGCCGTCGGGGGCCGTCTCCACCTGGTGCCCCAGCGCCTCCAGCATGGCCGTGATGGCCTCCGAGGCTTCGGGATTGTCCTCAAGGAGCAGGATGTTCGCCATGGAGCGGCTCCTCCCGGGGCATGCGGTCGAGGATCTCGACCAGGTCGAACAGGGAAAAGGCCCGGGACAGATGCCCCAGCGTCCTGGGCTGGAAGGCCGGGTCCAGCCGGGAACCCACCGAGACCACCTGGCCCGGCCAGGCCCGCGCCTCCAGGGCCGTCTGCAGGAACGGGCCCGGCTGGGGCAGGGCCTCGGGCTCGAGCACCAGGAGGTCCCACGGTTCCCGGGCCAGCCGATCCATGGCCTCCTCGGCGGACCCGGCCAGGGCGAAGCGCTGGCCGAGCATGCCCAGGGCGTCGCCGATGCGCTCGCGCAGGCCGGCTCCGGCGGCCAGCACCAGGATGGCCAATTGCCGGCTCCCGGCCGGACCGGCCGCGGGGTGGTCCGGGGCGGTCGCCATGAGCGGGAGGTGGACGGCCAGGATGGTGCCCTGGCCCACCTGGCTGCGGCATTCCAGGATCCCGTCGTGCTCCATGACGATGCCGTGGACCATGCTCAGCCCCAGGCCAGTGCCCTTGGCGCCCTTGGTGGTGAAAAACGGTTCGTAGATCCGGTGCAGGGTCTCGGGCGGGATGCCGACGCCGTCGTCGGCGACCTCCAGGAGCAGATAGGCGCCGGGCGGCCGGCCGTGGGCGGACGCGAACTCCGGCGCCACCTCCGCCAGGGCGGTGCGCAGGGTGATGGTGCCGTGGTCCTGGATGGCGTCGCGGGCGTTGAGGGCCAGGTTCATGACCACCTGGTGGAGCTGGCCCGGGTCGAACAGGGCGTCGGGCAGGCCCGGGGCCAGCTCCAGGCGCAGCTCCACCCGGTTCGAGAGGGCGTGCCGCAGGAGATGCGAGGCCTCCTCCACCAGGGTGTTGAGGCTGGCCTGGATCCGGCGGGTGGGCAGCTTGCGGCTGAAGCCCAGGAACTGGTCGATGAGGCTGCGGCCCCGGGAGGCGGCGCGGTGGATGGTGTCCAGGCCCTTGTGCTGGGCGGGGGTCAGGCTCCCGTCCTGGAGCATCAGCTCGGAGAAGCCCAGGATCGCCATGAGGAGATTGTTGAAGTCGTGGGTGATCCCGCCCACCAGCGTGCCCATGGATTCCAGCTTCTGGGTCTGCAGGAGCTGGGCCTGGACCTCGTGCTGGTCGTGGATGTCCTGGACCGCGCCGTGGTAGCGGCCGCCCTCGGCGGCCAGGGTCCAGCGGGTCCAGATCCAGCGGTCGCCCTCCTGGGGCATCCGGCATTCGAAGCTGTCCACGAGGCCGCGGTCGGCCTTGGCCAGGGCGATGCGGAAGCGCAGGTGGTCGTCCGGGTGGATCCGGTCCCAGGGCCAGCCCTGGCGCAGGCGCCGGGTCCCGCCGGGCCAGCGGAACACCGCGTCCATGCTCTCGCCCCACCGCATCCAGCCCGCGGCATCCATGGACCAGGGCACCACCCGGGCCAGGCTGGCGGCCTCCAGCATCGCCAGGCGCTCCTCGCTGGCGGCGCGCACGGCGGCCTCTTCGGCCTCGCGGACGGTGTTGTCCTCGAAGGTCATCAGCCAGCTGCCGTCGGCCAGGGCGCGCACGCGCATCAGGACCGACTTGACCGTGCCGTCCTTGCAGGCCACCTGGGCGATGCGCTCATGGATGTGCTCCTGGGCGGGATCCAAGTGGGCGAAGTCCTCCTCCCAGTCCCGCCGGCGCTGGGCCCGGTAGGCGGGGTCGGGGTAGGCCCGGCCCAGCCACTGCCCCCAGGCGGCCACCTCCTCGAGGGTGTAGCCGAACAGTTCAGTGAACCGGGGGCTCAGATACTGGAATTCCAGGCCGGGCCCGCGCAGGGCGATTCCCATGGGGGCCTGCTCGGTGAGGGAGCGGAACCGGGCCTCGCTGGCCTCGGTCTCCTGGCGCTTCCGGCGGGCGGAGCGCTCCCCGGAGCGCCGGTCCAGGAACAGGATCAGGGCGGTGACCAGGACGAAAAAGGTGCCCTTGAGCGTGCTGATCCGGGTGATCTGGGCCGGGTCCCGGAACAGGACGCCCACCAGCCGGTCCGAGAAGTAGATCCAGACCAGGGCCACCAGGCCGTACAGGGCGCTGGTGCGCAAGGCCGGCCACCAGGTGCTCCGTTTCCAGCTGGGTCGAGGCGGCGCCATGGGGGTCCCTGGGTGGACGGAAAGGAGGCCCACCAGTTTGAAGTATGCATAAAAGCATTTACCTTCCAAACCGGAATCGGCCGGACCGGTGTCACATCCTCAGAACAGGCGGCCGGTCAGGGCCGCGACGGCCGTCTCCACCCGCAGGATGCGTTCGCCCAGGTGCACCGGCCGGCAGCCGGCGCGGCCCAGGAGCTCCACCTCGGCGGGGATGAAGCCGCCCTCCGGGCCGATCACCAGCGTCACCGGCCGGCCCGGATCCCGCGGGCAGGGGACGGCCGAACCCGGGTGGGCCAGGAGCGCCAGGGTGCCGGCGCACAGCCCGGGCAGCTCGTCCTCCGCGAAGGGCCGGAGCAGCCGGCGCAGGTGCAGCTCCGGCAGCACCGTGTCGCGGGCCTGCTCCAGGCCCAGGAGGCGCTGCAGGAGCAGGTTGCCGGGCTCCAGGCGCGGGCTCTTCCAGTAGCTCTTCTCCACCTTCCAGGCGTTCACCAGGTAGATCCGGGCCGCACCCAGGCTGGTGGCGGCGGCGAGCACCCGGTTCAGCACCTTGGGCCGGGGCAGGGCCAGCACCAGGGTCAGGGGCAGCTTGGGCGGCGGCGGCTGATCCAGCTCCACGTCCAGGCACAGGGCGCCGCCTTCGTCCTCAAGGGCGGTGACCCGGGCCCGCCCCACGGCCCCGTCCAGGCGGCCCGCGACCAGTTCGTCGCCGACCCCGGCCCGGTGGACTTCCAGCACGTGCTGCCGGCGCCGGCCGGTGAGCCGGGCCCGCCCCGGCGCGGCGAAGTCCTCATCCAGGAGCAGAATCAGGTTCAAACGGGCCCCCTGCTGGTAGACTGAAATGTTTTTGTGAATGGAGTCATCGTGAAGATTCTCATCCTCGGCGTGAACGGATTCATCGGCTCCCACCTGGTGGGCCGGATCCTGCGGGACACCAATTGGGAAGTCTATGGCATGGATCTGGGCAACCACAAGGTCACGGAGTACCTCGACAACCCGAGGTTCCATTTCCGCGAGGGCGACATCAGCATCAGCAAGGAGTGGATCGAGTACCACGTCAAGAAGTGCGACGTGGTCCTGCCGCTGGTGGCCATCGCCACCCCCAAGGTCTACGTCACCGACCCGCTGCGGGTGTTCGAGCTGGATTTCGAGGAGAACCTGAGGATCGTCCGCCATTGCGTCAAGTACAAGAAGCGGGTGGTCTTCCCCAGCACCTCGGAAGTCTACGGGATGTGCACGGACGCCGAGTTCGACGAGGAGACCTCCTCCCTGGTCACCGGCCCCATCCCCATGAACCGCTGGATCTACTCCACCTCCAAGCAGCTCCTGGACCGGGTGATCTGGGGCTACGGCTTCCGGGACAACCTGCAGTTCACCCTGTTCCGGCCCTTCAACTGGATGGGGCCCAAGCTCGACAGCCTGAACACCGCCAAGGAGGGCTCCAGCCGGCTGGTGACCCAGTTCGCCTGGAACCTGTTCAACGGCGAGCCCCTCAAGCTGGTCGACGGCGGCGCCCAGCGCCGCTGCTTCTGCGACGTCGAGGACGCCATGGACGGCCTGATGGCCGTGCTGCACAACGAGGGCGGCAAGGCCGACGGCAAGATCTTCAACATCGGCAACCCGGCCAATGACCACAGCGTCCAGGACATCGCCGAGCGGATGCTGGAGATCTGGAAGGACCACCCGTTCCGCCTGGAGCGCAACATCCCGCTCTCCCAGATCGTCCAGGAGACCAGCGGCGCCTTCTACGGCAAGGGCTACCAGGACGTGCTGGTGCGCACCCCGAGCATCCGCCGGATGGCCGAGACCTTCGGCTTCGCGCCGACCATCGGGATCACCGAGGCCCTGCGCAAGTCCATCGACTTCTTCGTCGAGGAGCACAAGGCCATGGAGAAGGTGGTGGAGACCGAGGGTTGACCAAGCAGGACCGTTCCAAGCTGCTTTGGATCTGGCTGTTCCTGGGCCTGGTCCCGCTGTTCATGCGTCCTCTGTGGGAACCCGACGAGGCCCGCTACGCGGAGATCCCCCGGGAGATGCTGGCGACCGGCGACTGGCTGACCCCCCGGCTCAACCAGGTGCTCTATTTCGAGAAGCCGCCCCTGCAGTACTGGCTGTCCGCCTTCTCCATGAAGGCCTTCGGCCTGCATCCCTTCGCCGCCCGTCTGCCGTTGGCCCTGGCCACCCTGATCACCCTCTGGTGCGCCTGGAAACTGGCCACCCGGCTGGGCGCGCGCCAAGCCTTCTGGGCCCCGTTCATGGCCGGCACCGCCCTGCTGGCCTTCGTGTGCGGCCAGATCCTGACCCTGGACGCCCTGTTCTCGGCCCTGCAGGTGCTGGCCCTGGTGGCCGGCCTCGAGGCCGTGGCGGCCCGGTTCGAGGCGCGCCCCGCCCGCGGCTGGACCCTCCTGGCCTTCGGGGCCATGGCCCTGGCCATGCTGACCAAGGGCCTGGCCGCCCCGGTCCTGGTGGGCACCACCCTGCTGGCTTCGATCCCCTTCGCCTGGGCTTCGCCGAAGCTGCGGGCGGCCCTGCTGCGCACCCTCGCCGACCCCCTGGGCTGGCTGCTGTTCGCGGCCCTGGCGGCGCCCTGGTTCATCCTGGTGGACCGGGCCAATCCCGGCCACGCCAACTTCTTCTTCATCCATGAGCACTTCGCCCGCTACACCAGCCACGTCCACAACCGCCAGGGCGCCAAGAACCCCATCCTGGACAAGTTCTACTTCACCGGGTTCCTGGCGCTGGGGGTGCTGCCCTGGCTGACCGCCTGCATCTACGGCATCCGCCGCAGCGTCGCCTTCCTGCGCAAGGCGCGGGGCCCGGTCTCGGCCGGCGCCCCGCTGCACCGCTGGACCGTGGCCGCCCTGCTCCTGGGCGCCGGCGTCCCCCTGGCGTTCTACAGCCTCTCCGGTTCCAAGCTGCCCCCCTACATCCTGCCGTCGATCGTGCCGCTCCTGGCCCTGGCCTGCGCCTTCGAGCGGGAAGGGGAGGAGTGGGCGGCCCTGGCCCGGGCCGGGCGGGAGCTCCTGGTGCTGGGGATGCTCTTCATGGTGGGGGTGCCCTTCGTCCTGAAAAGCAGCGCCGCCCTGGGCTGGGTCCTGGCCCTGGGCGCGGCGTACATGTTCCTGGGGGTCTGGGCCATGCGGCCGAGCGGCCTCACCGGCCCGCGCTGGATGGCCGGCCTGGGCGCGGCCCTGCTCCTGCTCACCTTCACGGCCGGCAAGGTGGCCGGCCCGGCCAAGGACGCCGGCGCCCTGGTCCGGCAGGCCCCGCCCGGCGCCCAGTGGATCAGCTGCGGCGACTACTTCCAGGTGATCCCCTTCCTCACCGGCCAGCGGGTGGTGGTGGTGGCCGGCACCGGCGAACTGCAGTACGGCGCCGACAAGCTGCCGCCCGCCGAGCGCGGCCGCTGGTTCCGGGAGGACCCCCTGGACCTGCTGGCCGTGGCCCGCGCCCTTCGCGCGGAGGACCCCACCCGGCCGGTGGTGGCGCTGGTCGACCACAAGTGGGCCTGGCGCGACCTGCCGCCGGAGCACAAGGCCCCCTGGGAGATCCTGGCCCGCAACGAGAACAGCCTGCTGGTGCGGCTGAGATAGAATGGGCGGATGGACGTCGCCTACCTGGACAACAACGCCACCACGCCTCTGGCTCCCGAAGCCCTGGAGGCCATGCTGCCGTACCTGGGCGACCAGTTCGGCAACGCCGGTTCCGCCCATTTCCTCGGCAAGCTGTCCGAAGGCGCCGTGGTGGTGGGCCGGGAGCGGACCGCCGCGCTCCTGGGCTGCGCGCCCGCGGAGCTGGTCTTCAACAGCGGCGGCACCGAGGGCATCAACCACGCCTTCCGCGGGGTCTTCGAGGCCTTCCCGGGCAAGCGCCACTTCGTCACCACCGCCGTGGAGCACAGCGCCGTGCTGGCCGTGGCCGCCTGGCTCAAGGGCCAGGGCGCCGAGGTGACCCTCCTGGGCGTGGACGGCGAGGGCCGCCTGGACCTGGCCGAGCTGGAGGCCGCCCTCCGCCCCGACACCGCCCTGGTCTCCGTGATGGCCGCCAACAACGAGACCGGCGTCCTGTTCCCGCTGGACGAGGTGGCCCGGGTGGTCAAGGCCCGGGGCATCCTCCTGCACGTGGACGGCACCCAGGCCCTGGGCAAGGTGCCCGTGGACCTTGCTCGCCTGCCCGCCGACCTGTTCTCTTTCAGCGCCCACAAGTTCCACGGCCCCAAGGGCATGGGCGGCATGGCCGTGCGCCGGGGCCTGCGCCTGAAACCCTTCATGATCGGCGGCGGCCAGGAGCGCGGCCGAAGGGGCGGCACCGAGAACGTGCCCGGCATCGTCGCCCTGGGCGTGGCGGCGGAGCAGGCCGCGGCCCACCTGCCCGGCATGGCCCGGGTCGAAGCCCTGAGGGACCGCCTGGAGCGCTTCATCCTGGAAACCATCCCCGGCGCCTTCGCCAACGGCGCCGGCGCCCCGCGGGTGCCCAACACCGCCATGATGAGCTTCGAGGGGGTGGAAGGCGAGGCCCTGCTCCTGCGCCTGAACGAGGCCGGCGTCTGCGTCTCCACCGGGAGCGCCTGCACCACCGGCCAGAAGGAGCCCAGCCACGTCCTGCGGGCCATGGCGGTCCCGGCGGCGCGGGTGATGGGGTCGGTGCGGTTCTCCCTCAGCCGCTACACCACGGAGGACGAGATCGGAAAGGTCCTGGGACTCCTGCCGGGAATCGTCGCCGAGCTGCGCGCCCAGGGTGAGCGGCCGATGGGCCGGCGCTGAGCCGAACCAAGGGAGACATCAGGCATCGGCCTTCGGCGGGATCGGTGTGCCAAGCCCGACTGCTGCCGCCGCCTGCAGCAGGCGGTCATCGCAGCTGATGACGGAGACCGGTTCCGGCCGCAGGTCCTTGCACAGGATGTGCGCCGCACCAGCATGCAGGGCATCCAGGGTGCGCAGCCCCGGCTGGATCTCGGCCAGGTGCTCCGCCGCCCGATGGACATCCTCCGTCAGCTCAAGGACCTGGATCTCCCGCTCCCAGAACGTCCCGACCGCGTCCAGGGCCGCAAGGTAGCCGACCCGGTTCAAGCGGTTCATGCGGTGAAGCCGGGCCAGGGTCACCCTTGCCTCGGTCAACACCAGGCGAAGGGCGAAAAGTTCGGCAGATTCCTGGATCGCCGCGGCGACCAGGCTTGATTCGCTCTCTTCGAGGAAAAGCTTCAGGAAGGCCGAAGTATCGAGGTAAGCGGAAACGCTCATCGATCCGTCCGGAGGTCTTCGAGAACCGCATCGCTGGCGGGCCCGGGGGTGAGCTTCACGCGCGGGGGCAAGGCTCTGGGCGGGCGGACGGCTTCTGGCTGGGGAACATGCGGAACCAGATCGGCAAGGGGGCGGCCATGCACGGTGATCGTCGTGGATGCGCCCTTGGCCGCCTGCCGAACCAATTTGGCCAGCTGATCCTTGGCTTCCTTGATGGCAATCGTGCGAACCGTCATCGCAGGCCCCCTGCCAAAATGTAGCCTAATTTTTAAAAGGGGCCACTTTTTTTGCCCGTCAGATCCCCAGCCGCTCCTTGAGCGGCGCCAGGAACCTCCGGCTCACCGGCACCTGGCGGCCCGAGCGGGTCTTGATGAAGGCGGCGGTGGGGTCCTGGCGGTTGATCTCGTCGATGTGGGCCAGGTTCACAAGGAACTGCTTGTGGCAGCGGACCAGGTTGTCGCCCTTGGCCTCCAGCACGGTGAGGGTCAGCTCGGTGAGGAACTCGCCCCGGGCGGTCACCACGTGCACCCCGGCTTCCGAGGAGCGCACGCACTCCACTTCGGCGGTGTCGATGAGCTTGATGTTCTGGCCGGCGAGGCAGGGGATGCGGGCGATGGCGGGCAGGACCGTGCTCGGGCGGTGGCCCTCGCCCAGGAACCGCTTGATCCGGTCGATGGCCCGGGCCAGGCGGACCGGATCCACGGGCTTGAGGAGGTAGCCCAGGGCGTCCTGGTCGAAGGCGGTGAGGGCGTACTCGTCGTAGGCGGTCACGAACACCACGCAGGGCATCCACTCCTGGTCGATCATGCTGAGCATCTGCAGGCCGTCCACCCCGGGCATGTTGATGTCCAGGAACAGCACGTCCGGGCGGGTCTCCTTGATGGTGCGGATGGCGTGGAGGGCGTTGGGGCAGGTGCCGACCACGGTGACCTCGCCGGTCTCGGCCAGCAGGGCGTCCAGTTCCTCCCGGGCATGCAGTTCGTCATCCACCAGTACCGCGCGCAACATGCCCTCGTCCTCCCTTCCGGATTGGCGACCGATCCGGTTGACTATACCAGCGTGGGGCCGGGCCGCCTCCGCTCGCCGGCGGTTTTTGACCGGTTGGATTCAAAGGTCTGCCGCTAGGAAACTTTGCACCCACCCGGGGGGATTCCGGGGCCATGCTGGGATTCATCCCCAGTTCTTATCCATCAACCCAATTCCCCTTCCAATCCGCCCGCCTGGAGGCCCGATGATGCCCTGGACCCAAGTCTATTCCCCCGTCATGGGGAATATCTTCCTCTCCGCCCTCGTGGCCGCCCTGCCGGTATTCGTGCTGCTGGGCCTGCTGGGCCTCTTCCACGTCAAGGCGCACATCTCGGCGATCCTGGGCCTGGTGACGGCCCTTTTGGTGGGCATCCTGGTCTACAAGATTCCGGCCGGGCTGGCCGGCATGGCCGCCGTGCAGGGGGCCCTGTACGGCCTGCTGCCGATCGGCTGGATCGTCCTGAACGCCATCTTCATCTATGACATCACCGTGAAATCGGGCGATTTCGAGGTGGTCAAGCACTCCATCGCCGGCCTCGCCTCCGACCGGCGCATCCAGGTGCTGCTGATCGCCTTCAGCTTCGGCGCCTTCATCGAGGGCGCGGCCGGCTTCGGCACGCCCGTGGCGATCTCCGCGGCGATGCTGATCGGCCTGGGCTTCCGGCCCCTGCAGGCCGCCGGCCTGTCCCTGATCGGCAACACCGCCCCGGTTGCCTTCGGCGCCCTGGGCGCGCCGCTGATCGCCCTCGCCGGGGTCACCGGCCTGCCGCTGGAATCCCTGTCCGCGGCCGCCGGCCGCATCCTGCCCTTCTTCTCCCTGATCGTGCCGTTCTGGATCGTCTGGACCATGGCCGGCCGCAAGGCGATGCTGGAAGTCTGGCCGGCCTGCCTCACCGCCGGCGTCAGCTTCGCGATCATGCAGTTCCTGACCAGCAATTTCCACGGCCCGTGGCTGGTCGACATCATCGGCTCGATCGTCTCCATGGCGGCCCTGGTCATCCTGCTCAAGTTCTGGCAGCCCAAGACCATCTGGCGCTACGAACATGAGCGCGAGCTGGCCCATGCCGAGATCCCCGAGCAGAGCACCGGCAAGGTGGTCAAGGCCTGGATGCCCTGGGTGTTCCTGTCCCTGTTCGTGTTCGCCTGGGGCACCCCGCAGGTGAAGACCTTCCTCAACGGCGGCCCCAAAGGCCAGCCCAACTTCCTATACGGCATCTCCGTCAAGAACTACGAGATGCCCCTGCTGCACAAGAACATCATCAAGGTCCCGCCGGTGGTTGCCAAGCCCTCCCCCGATCCCGCCATCTACACCTTCAACTGGCTGAGCGCCACCGGCACCAGCCTGCTCCTGGCCGGCATCCTCAGCGGCTTCCTGGTCGGCTTCAAGCCCTTCGAACTGGTCAAGATCTGGGGCCACACGGTGAACCGGGTGAAGATCTCCCTGCTCACCATCTGCGCCATGCTGGCCCTGGGCTTCGCCACCAAGGCCGCGGGCCTGGACGCCACCATGGGCCTGGCCTTCGCCAGCACCGCCTCGCTGTTCCCGTTCTTCAGCGCCATGCTGGGCTGGCTGGGCGTGGCCCTGACCGGCAGCGACACCTCCTCCAACGTGCTGTTCGGCGGCCTGCAGAAGATCACCGCCCAGCAGCTGGGCCTGAACCCGATCATCACCGCCGCGGCCAACACTACCGGCGGCGTCATGGGCAAGATGATCGACGCCCAGAGCATCGTGGTGGCCTCCGTGGCCACGGGCCAGGAAGGCCAGGAGGGCACCATCCTCCGCTACGTGTTCTGGCACAGCCTGGTCCTGGCGGCCTCGGTCGGCGTGGTCGTGTTCCTCTACGCCAAGGTCCTGCCCGCCAACTGGATGCCCGCTCCGCCCGCGGCAATCGCCGTGGTCCCCGGCAAGTAGTCCCACCCCCTTCCCGGCGGTCTGAACCATGGACGATCTCTTCCCCTCCTTCAAGGAAAAGGCCGAGGCCGCAAGCGCCGAGGTCCACCGGTTCGCCGGCCCCGCCCAGGCCCTCTCGTTCATCCTCGAGACGGCCCGGGAACTGGGGGGGACGACCGTCTGGGCCCCAGGGCGGTTCCTGGCGGACGCCGGGAACCTGGAGCCTGCCGGCTTCACGTTCAACGTCACCACCGAGGCCGCCGCCGGCGCCACCCTGGGGATCAGCCAGGCCGACTGGGCCCTGGCCGACACCGGCACCCTGGTGCTGGATTCCACCGGGGCGGCCCAGCGGCTGGCGTCGAGCCTGCCGCGGGTGCACCTGGCCCTGGTCGGCGCGGACCGGATCCTGCCGGGCCTGGCCGAGGTCCTGCCGCACATCCGTCCCGAAAAGGCCGGCTACCTGGCCATGATCACCGGGCCGTCGCGCACGGCCGACATCGAGCGGGTCCTCACCATCGGCGTGCATGGTCCCGAGCGGCTCATCATCGTCTTCGTCGAGGGGATCGCATCATGACCACGGCGTTCAAGGACTCCATTCAGGAAGCGCTGGCCAATCCGGGCCTGCGCGGGGCGCTGGGCCGGTTCTCCGTGGCCTACCGGGTCAGCCGGGAAAAGGCCTACGCCGGCCTGGATTTCGAAGCCATCCGGGACCGGGTGCGGGACGTCAAGGCCCATGCCGCCGGGCACCTGGAGGAATTGGCCGCGGCCTTCCAGGCCCGGGCCGAGTCCCTGGGCGCCAAGGTCTACCGGGCCTCGGAGCCGGCCGAGGTCAAGGCCTACGTCCTGGCCCTGGCCAAGGAGCGCGGCGTGCGCACCATCGTCAAATCCAAGTCGATGGCCACCGAGGAGATCCACCTGAACAAACACCTGGAGGCGGCGGGCCTGGAAGTCTACGAGACCGACCTGGGCGAGTGGATCATCCAGCTGGCCCACCAGACTCCCTCGCACATGGTGATGCCGGCCATCCACATGTCCAAGGAGGAGGTGACCGAGGTCTTCAACAACGAGGTGGAGCCGGGGCAGACGCCCGACATCCCGAAGCTGGTGAAGTTCGCCCGCGCCAAGCTGCGGCCGCGGTTCCTGGCGGCCGACATGGGCATCACCGGCGCCAACATCGCCGTGGCCGAGACCGGCAGCCTGGTGCTCGTCACCAACGAGGGCAACGCGCGGCTGGTCAGCACCCTGCCCCGGATCCACGTGGCCGTGGTCGGCATCGAGAAGCTGGTGGCCGGCTTCTCGGACATCCAGCCAATACTGACCGCGCTGCCGCGCAACGCCACCGGGCAGCTGCTCACCAGCTACGTCTCCCTGATCACCGGCCCCACCCCCAACCCGGACGGCACGCCCAAGGAACTCCACATCATCCTCATGGACAACCGCCGGTCGGAAATGGCCGCGGACCCCAAGTTCCGCCAGGCGCTCCAGTGCATCCGCTGCGCCTCCTGCCTCAATGTCTGCCCGGTGTACCGGTTGGTGGGCGGCCACGTGTTCGGCAAGGTCTACACCGGCGGCATCGGCACCATCCTCACCGCCTGGTTCGACCAGCTCAAGCAGGCCGACGACATCCAGGGCCTGTGCATCCAGTGCGGGGCCTGCAAGGACGTCTGCCCCGGCCGGATCGACATCCCCGAGCTGATCCTGGAGCTGCGCCGCCGGCTGGTGCTGGAGAAGGGCCAGGGCGTGGTCCAGAAGGCCATCTTCGCGGTGGTGAACAACCGCCGGCTGTTCCACTCGATGCTGCGGGCCGCCTCGGTGGCCCAGAAGCCGTTCGCCCGGGGCGGGTTCATCCGCCACCTGCCGCTGTTCCTGTCCGGCCTCACCGAGTTCCGCAGCCTGCCGGCGGTGGCCGAGAAGCCCTTCCGGGACACCTTCCTCCAGATCCGGCAGCCCAAATCCAAGGAGAAGGTCGCCTTCTATGCCGGCTGCCTGATCGACTTCTCGTACCCTGAGATGGCCGAGGCGGTCGTCAAGATCCTCAACAAGGCCGGCCTCGAGGTGCTGTTCCCGGAGGGCCAGACCTGCTGCGGCGCCCCGGCCCGCTACAACGGCGCCTACGAAGTGGCCGCCGGCAACGCGAGGGACAACATCCGCGCCCTGCTGGAAGAGGATGTCCGCTACGTGGTCTCGGCCTGCCCCACCTGCACCGTGGCCCTCAAGCACGATTTCATCGCCACCTTCGAGAGCCTGGGGGTGGACGACGCCATGGCCGAGGCCCGGGTGCTGGCCGACAAGGCCATCGACTTCTCCACCCTGGTCAAGCAGCTGGTGGACGCGGGCCGGCTCGAATTCAAGGACGGCCAGGAACTCGAGGCCATCACCTACCACGACTCCTGCCACCTCAAGCGCACCCTCAACGCCCAGGAGCCGCCCCGGGAGCTTCTGCGCAAGGCCGGCTTCGAGCTCACCGAAATGGCCGAGCACGACATCTGTTGCGGCATGGCCGGGTCCTACTCGCTCAAGCTGCCCGAACTGTCCGCGCCCATCCTGGAGCGCAAGCTGGACAACATCCAGGCCACCGGGGCGGGTTCGGTGGCCATGGACTGTCCGGGCTGCGTGATGCAGATCCGGGGCGGCCTGGATAAGCTGGGATCGGCCGTCACGGTGGACCACACTGCCGTGAAGCTGGCCGAGCGCCTCAAATAGACCAGAACGGATCCGGGGGGGCCTTGCGATATCTGGTGCAGATGTTCCAGACCCTCTCGGCCTTCCTGGTCCTGTTCTACCTGTATTGCGAGTCCCCCGCGTTCCGGCCGCTCCAGCCCGACTGGGCCCGGACCCGGGGCAAGCTGCGGCTGTACCTGGTGTTCACCGGCATCACCATCCTGGGCAACTACCTGGGCACGCCGGTGCTGCGCGGCGGGGCCCTGCTCAACGCCCGGGCGGTGGGCTCGGTGCTGGCGGGCCTCCTGGGCGGGCCCCTGCTGGGCGGCATGGTCGGGATCACCGCCGGAGCCCACCGGCTCACCCTGGGCGGCACGGCCGCCCTGGCCGGGGCCACGGCCACCACCCTGGAGGGGATCCTGGCGGGGTTCCTGCACCTCTGGCTCCGGGACCGGCCGCACCTGCTCATTTCCACCCGGGTCGCCTTCCTGGCCACCTTCGTGGGCGAGATCATGCACATGGGCATCGTCCTGGCCATGGCCCGGCCCTACGGCTACGCCATCGAGATCGTCAAGGTGATCAGCCTGCCCATGATCTTCCTGAACCCGGTGGGGGCGGCCCTGCTCATGGCGGTGCTGATCCACCGGCAGCGCGACCTGGACCGGGTGGCCGCGGCCTCCTCCGCCGCCGCCCTGCGGGTCGCGGAGCGGGCCCTGGGCCTGGTGGGCCGGGGCTTCGGCGCCGAGACCGCCGGCGAGATGGCCGCCATCGTCAAGGAGGAGACCGGCGTGGGGGCGGTGGCGGTGACCGACACCGAGCGGGTCCTGGGCTTCGTCGGCCTGGGGGCCGACCACCACCTTCCGGGCGGGCTCCTGCAGTCCCCCCTGACCCACCAGGCCATCCAGGAGAACGCCGTGATCTTCGCCGACGGCGAGCACCAGTCGTACGTCTGCGGCATCTCCGGCCACTGCCCGCTGCACTCGGCCCTGATCGTGCCGCTCCAGGTGGACGGCACCGTCCTGGGCACGGTCCAGCTGTTCGAGCCGCGCAACCGGCGCTTCCTGAACATGAACCGGCGCCTGGGGGAGGGCATCGCCGCCCTGCTCTCCAGCCAGCTGCTCATCACCCGCTACCAGGAGCAGAAGAACCTGCTGGTCCAGAGCGAGCTCAAGCTGCTCCGGGCCCAGGTCAACCCGCACTTCCTGTTCAACTCCCTGAACACCATCATGGCCGTGCTGCGCAACGACGCCGTCCGGGGCCGCGAGCTGGTCGGCCACCTGTCCAGCTATTTCCGGAAGAACCTCAAACGCAGCAAGGAGTGCTCCACCCTCGAGGAGGAGCTGGAGCATGTCCGGGCCTACGTGGAGATCGAGAAGGCCCGGTTCGTCGGCCTGCGGGTCGAGATCCTGGTGGACCCGGCCTTCAACCACGTGCGGGTGCCGACCTTCACCCTCCAGCCGCTGCTGGAGAACGCCATCAAGCACGGCATCTCCAGCATGATGTCCCCCGGCACGGTGCGGATCCGCGCCTACGGCGAGGAGGGCGCCCTGCGCATCGACGTGGAGGATGACGCCGGCGCCTACGAGGAATCCGGCCGTTCCGAGGACGGCCTGGGCCTGCAGATCGTCCAGAAGCGCATGCGCAGCCTGCTGGGGCCCGGGGCCGGCCTGCAGATAGAATGCATTCCCAACGAACTGACCCGGATGACAATCCGGGTTCCGCTGCCGGGGCTGCCGGTGGCATGATGGGGGCCGCCGCCAAGGAGCCCTCTGTGGACGACCCCGAGAACAGCCTCTTCTACCTGGAATTCCCCGCCACCGACCTGCCCGCCACCAAGCGGTTCTTCACCGAGGTGTTCGGCTGGTCCTTCACCGACTGGGGCCCCGGCTATACCTCCTTCAAGGCCGGTGAAATGGCCGGCGGCTTCACCACGGACGCCGCGGGGCCGGGCGGCGCGCCGCTGGCCGTGATCTTCAACAAGGACCTGGAGGCCGCCCGGGACCGGGTGGTCCAGGGCGGCGGGAAGATCGTCAAGGACATCTTCGGCTTCCCCGGCGGCCGGCGCTTCCACTTCGCCGACCCCAACGGCAACGAGCTGGCGGTCTGCACGGACGTCGAATGACGCCTAGGCGCTGAGACGCAGGATCTCGACCAGCATGGCCACGGCCCGGATCATGTCGGCCACGTGGATGTGCTCGGCGGTGGAGTGCTCCTGGCGGGCGCCGATGCCGACCACGGCCATCTCGATGCCGTGGTTGTTGTAGATCGAGGCGTCGGTGAAGCCGCACATGAGGCTGGCGGTGGCCTGGATGTCCTGGGCGGCCAGGGCCTGCTTGGCCACCTGGACCGTCCAGGCCGTTTCCGGGTCGATGCAGGAGGCCTGGCAGAGGTTGTTGACGGTGATCTCCACCTCGGCGCCGGCGGCGGCCACTTCCCGGCGGATGGCGGCCACCAGCTCGTCGGCCAGGGCCTGGCCCTTGGCGTGGTCCAGGCTCCGGCATTCGGCCATGAAGGTGCAGCGGTCGGGCACCCCGTTGCGGATCTGGCCGCCCTCGATGATGCCGACATTGGACGTGGTTTCGGCATCCAGGCGGCCCAGCCGCATGGCGCCGATCGCCCGGGCCGCCGCGGCGATGGCGTTGATGCCCTTTTCCGGCTCCATGCCCGCATGGGCGGACCGGCCCCGCACGGTCACGTCCAGGGCGAAGTAGGACGGGCCGCCGGTGATGATGGTGTCCAGGGTGTCGTTGTCGAGCAGGAAGCCCCGGCGCGCCTGGAGCCGGCTGTAGTCCAGGTTCTTCACCCCCAATAGGCCGATCTCCTCCTGGCGGGAGATGGCGATCTCCAGGGGCGGATGGACCGGGGCCACGCGGATGGCCTCGAGCATTTCCGCGATCCCGGCCTTGTCGTCGGCGCCCAGGATGGTGTCGCCCGAGGACCGGATCACCCCGTCCGCCAGGACCGGCCGGATGCCCTTGCCGGGCTTGACCGTGTCGCCGTGGCAGGAAAGCAGGATGGGCTCCGCCGAGCTGCCTCTGCCGGGCAGCTTGGCGATCAGGTTGCCGTAGCCGTCCAGGTCCGCCTCGGCCCCCAGTTCCCGCAGCACCGGCAGGAGCCAGGCCATGAAGGGCGCCTCCTGGCCGGACTCGCTGTCCACCTGCACCATCGCCATGAACTGGGCCACCATCCGGTCCGGGTCCAGTCGCGCGCCGAAACATTCCTGCAGAGCCATGGTCGACCTCCTGATAAGGGGATCCTTAAACCATAGCGGAAGATCGCCGGGGGGCGCTTCAGTAGCAAAGATAAAGAATGAAGCCGCAGAGGTTGGCCAGGGCTCCGGAGAGTCCGGTGCGGGCCTTGGACCAGTCGATCCGGGCGATCAGGCGTTCCACCCGTTTCACCAGAAACTGACCTTGGCCGACCGACATGCGCAGACCCTCCGGCTGCTGGTCGACCAGGACCATCCCCAGCTTTTCCAGCAGCCGGATGCTGCCGGTGTTGTGCGGATGGACCCAGGCCGCGATCCCGGACGCACCCTCCCGGAGGATCAGGTGGTTGCAGAGCGCCTTGCAGGCCTCGAAGGCGAACCCCCGGCCCCGGGCGGCGGGATGGACCGCGTAGGTGATCTCCGGCCACAAGGCCCTCCGGTGTTTTCCGGCCGCCGGGTTCTTGTCCAGGACCATCAGGAATCCGATCGGCCTGTCCTGCCGGGCATCGGTGATGATCCAGGATCGGACTCCGGGGGTGTGGAGGAGGTGATGGATCAATTTTTCCTGGGTTAGGCCTGGCCGGAATATTTCTTGGTATATATCGGGCATCATGAGGATATCGATGATGGTTGCCAGGGATTTGCAATTTTCAATATAGCAGAGCTTAAGCCTGGGCGTATCGATGATCGGAAATGGCTTGGCGCGGTGGGACATTCCAGGCTCCCATAAATTGGACTCAATGGTCATCGTAAAAATAAAAATATTATAATATTTACATTTCAGCGACTTTTGCTGAAATTACTACCGCAATCATCATGCTTTGGAGGCCCAAGGCAAGAGGCATTTATCATGCCTTGCCGGGAATATAGGCGGAAAAACGGCCGATCGGGCAGGTTGAAACCCTCTCCCGGAGCCTAGAGGTCGACCACCGCCACGACCTGGTTGCCGCATCCGAGGTATTCGAGCCGGTCGAAGCTGTCCATCTTGGCCATGAAGATGCCGCGGCCGTGGGTGTCGAACAGGCGGGCCGGATCCGGGACCACGAATTTCTGCCAGTCGAAGCCCTCGCCCTGGTCCCGGACCTCGAAGCGTATGTGGTCGGAGCCGCGGAAGAACTCCACGTCCACCCACTTGTCCAGGTTCTCCGGCAGGGCCTGGCGGCGGCTGATCTCGGTCTTCCAGGCCTTCCGGGCCAGGAGGTCGCCCTTCTCCTGGTAGGAGATCCCCAGGTTGCCGTGCTCGAGGGCGTTGATCAGCAGTTCCGAGAGGCCGGTGACGATCCGGGACGGGTCCGGGCAGATCTTGGCCAGGATGTTGGTGAGCTCGTGGCATTCCAGCAGGGTCTGGAAGCGGAAATGGCCGTGGACCATCATCGGGAACGGCGAGGTGCGCTCCATCTCGGCGTGCAGCACCCGGATCCGGGCGATGTCCTGGGCCGCGGCCTTGACGATGTCCAGGAGCACCCGCTGGGCGAAGGGCTTGGTGAGGTAATAATAGGCGCCGGCCGCCATCCCCCGCTGGACGTCCTCCTCGGCGTTGGCCGAGGTCTGCAGGATCACCGGGATGTGCTTGAGCTGGGCGTGGGCCTTGAGGCGCTTGAGGATCTGGTAGCCGTTCTGGCGGGGCAGGGCCGGGTCCAGGAGCACGACGTCGAAGGAATCGGGGGTCTTGCGCAGGTAGGCCAGCACCTCGCTGCCGTCCGCGGCGGCCACCGTCTCCATGCCCGCCTTGTTCAGCACCCGGACCAGGAGGGCCAGGTTCGAGGGGTCGTCGTCTGCCACCAGGACTCGGATCTTGCTCATGGGGTCACCCGGGTTCCGATGATAGCCGCTATTTCAGGAACAGGGGGGCGGAGCACTTCCGGCAATTGGTCTGGTGGGGTGGGTTCCGCTCGCCGCAGTGGGAGCAGATCTTGTCCTGGGAGCGTTTCCGCCGGTACAGCCGGAGGTAGAGCAGGCCCAGCAGCAGGCACAGGAAGATGCCCTTCTGGTAGCCGGTCAGGACGAAGCCGGTGATGCTCCGCGCCTCCTGGCGGGGGGCCTGGGTGAGTTCCGTCCCCTGGCCGGCCACGTCAGTTCTCGACCTTGAGGATGGCCAGGAAGGCCTCCTGGGGCAGGTCGACGCTGCCGATCGACTTCATGCGCTTCTTGCCTTCCTTCTGCTTGGCCAGGAGCTTCTTCTTCCGGGAGATGTCGCCGCCGTAGCACTTGGCCAGGACGTCCTTGCGCCGGGCCTTGACGTTGGTGCGGGCCACGATCTTGCTGCCGATGGCGGCCTGGATGGCCACGTCGAACATCTGCTGGGGGATGACCTCCTTCATGCGGACGGTGAGGTTGTGGCCCAGGGTCTGGCTCTTGCTTCGGTGCACCAGGACCGAGAGGGCGTCCACCGGCTCGCCGTTGATGAGGATGTCCATCTTGACCAGGTCCGATTCCCGGTAGCCCTTCATGTGGTAGTCGAAGCTGGCGTAGCCCTTGGAGAGCGACTTGAGCTTGTCGTAGAAGTCCAGGACCACCTCGTTCAGGGGCAGTTCGTAGACCAGCATGACCCGGTCCTTGCCCACGTATTCCAGGCGCTGCTGGAAGCCCCGGCGCTCCTCGCAGAGCTTCAGGAGGCCGCCGACGAAATCCGGCCGGGTGAGGATGGTGGCCTCGATCAGGGGCTCCTCGATGCGGGTGATCCGGGGCAGGGGGGGCAGCCGGGAGGGATTGTCCACGTCCACCTCGGTCTCGTCGGTGAGGAACACGTGGTAGCGCACCGAAGGGGCGGTGGTGATCAGGTCCAGGTCGTACTCCCGCTCCAGCCGCTCCTGGACGATCTCCATGTGCAGGAGCCCCAGGAACCCGCAGCGGAAGCCGAAGCCGAGGGCCTGGCTGGTCTCGGGCTCGTACTTGAACGAGCTGTCGTTGAGTCGCAGCTTGTCCATGGCGTCGCGCAGGTCCTCGTAGTCCTCGCTGTTGGTGGGGAAGATCCCGGCGAACACCACCGGCTGCAGCTCCTTGAAGCCGCGGAGCATCTCGGTGGACGGGCGGGTGGTGTTGGAGAGCACGTGGGTGATGGTGTCGCCCACCTTCACGTCGGCCAGGGTCTTGATGCTGCCGGTGAGGTAGCCCACCTCGCCGACGGAGAGTTCGTCGACCTTGGTCATCTTGGGGCTGAACACGCCCACCTCGTCCACCCGGTGCTCGCTGCCGGTGGCCATGAACAGGATGGTCTCCCCGGCCTTGAGGGTGCCGTTCATGACCCGGACCAGGCAGACCACGCCGCGGTACTGGTCGTAGTGGCTGTCGAACATCAGGGCCTGCAGGGGCGCCTTGGGGTCGCCCTTGGGGGCCGGCACGCACTTGACGATCTGCTCGAGCACCTGCAGGCAGTTCTCGCCGGTCTTGGCGGAGACGTTGACCGCGTGGGCGGTGTCCACCAGGCCGATGACGGTGTTGATCTCCTCCAGCACCCGCTCGGGCTCGGAACTGGGCAGGTCGGTCTTGTTGAGGACCGGGAAGATCTCCAGGTCGTTCTCCAGGGCCAGGTAGGTATTGGCGAGGGTCTGGGCCTCGACGCCCTGGGTGGAGTCCACCACCAGGATGGCCCCCTCGCAGGCCGCCAGGCTGCGGCTCACCTCGTAGGTGAAGTCCACGTGCCCCGGCGTGTCGATCAGGTTCAGGGTGTAGATCTGCCCGTCCAGCGCCGGGTACTTGAGGGTCACGGCGTGCGCCTTGATGGTGATGCCGCGCTCCCGCTCCAGGTCCATGTCGTCCAGGATCTGGGCCTCCATGTCGCGGCGGGCGATGGTGTTGGTCAATTCCAGCAGCCGGTCCGCGAGCGTGGACTTGCCGTGGTCGATGTGGGCGATGATGGAGAAGTTGCGGATGAGGTTGGGGTCGGTCACGCGTGGCCTTTTGAATTTCCCGTTCGGGAGGGTTCCCAGAACCGTCCATTGTATCGTTGGAAGCATGTTTCGTCTTGCCTGGGCTCTCATCCTCTGTCTTCCGGTCCTGGCCGGGCCCGTTTCGGGCCGGGTCACGGACGGCTCCCGCGGCCTTCCCGGAGTCCGGGTCTATCCGGACCGGGTGCCCCGGGTCCGGCCCGGAACCGCGCCGCCCGTGGCGTTCACCGATGCGGACGGGCGGTTCGGCCTGGACCTGGAGCCCGGCGACACCGCGGTGGTGGTGGAAAAAACCGGCTGGCAGCGGGACCTGGTGCCCCTGGCCGACCTGGCCCGGCCGGTGGCGCTGCGGCCGGCCCCGGCCTTCCGCCGGGAGCGGGTGCTGGTGGTCCGGCTGGATTGGCCCGACCAGCCCGAGCTCCGCAGCGACCCGGAACTGCGCGCCCTGCTGTTCAGCCGGGCCCCGCTGGAGGCCAGCGCGGCCAACTATTTCTACGAGATCTCCAAGGGCAGCCTGGAACTGGAGGAGGGCGGCTTCCTGCACCTGGCCGACCCGGACCACCCCGCGCCCCGCAGCAACGCCCAGGTCGGCGCCATGGTCCGCCGGGCCCTGGAACGGCTGCGCGGGCAGGTGCCCGCCGGCTGCGACGTGGTGGACAACCGCACCGGGGCCCTGGCTCCGGACGGCAAGCCCGACAACATCTACGTGGTGGCCCCGGGCATCCCGGGCACGGTCACCAGCGCCACGGACGACCTGGCCGCCATCTGCCTCCTCCAGCCCCTGCCCTGGAAGCCGTCGGAGCGCTGGCCGGTGGTGTTCTTCACCGACGAGACCCCGCTCGGCTTCATCGTCCACGAGACCCTCCACGCCCAGGGCGAGAACCGGGTGGACGATTTCTACCTGGGCGCCCGCGACCCCCTCACCGCCGGCCAGTGGGATGTCATGGACGCCGGCATGTTCCGCGGCTGGGACGGCTTCCATCCCGGATCCGGCCCCTGGCAGGAGGACACCGCCTACAGCCCCTCCCAGCCCATGGGCTGGACCCGGGCCGAGCTTTGGTACCACGGCGCGTTCCGCGAGACGGTCGCCACCCGGCGGGCCGCGCGCGGCTGGGAGGGCTGGCTGGACCCCCTCGAGCGCGCCCCCCGGGGCCTGCCCCAGCGCCTGGTGCTGGCCGACCCCCGCCGCCGGGGCCGGTTCTGGGAACTGAGCGTGCGCCGCCCCCTGGGCTACGACCGGGGCCGGGTCGGCGGCCGCTGGGGGCCGGGCTACGAGGGCCTGGTGGTGGCCCGGATCTCGCCGTTCCTGCTGACCCGGGGCGAGCCCCGGGGCCCGGTGCGGGTGCTCGACGCCCATCCGGGCACCCCCGAACCGCCCCGGCCCCGCTATCCCGGCGGCCGCTGGCAGCTGGACGACGCCGCCTTCAACCTGGGGCCGGGCGAGGTCCCGGCGGGCCGGGACGGGCCGCTGGCCTGGGAGGTGCTGGAAACCGACCCTTCCGGCCGCATGCGGATCCGGGTGCGGATCCGGTAGAATCGCCGCATGCCCGACGACGCCTTCGCCCACGCCCCGGACGCGGAGACCCTGATCCGCCACCGGCCCTATTCCGCGGCCATCCTCGGGCTGATGACCCTGGTCATGGGCGGCGCCGGCCTGGCCATCCTGGGGGTGCCGTTCTACACGGCCCGGGACGTGGCGGTGGACGCCTCCCATGGATCCGGCCAGCTGGTCATCACCCGGACCTACCCGGTCCTCGGCCCGCGCCGGGAGGTTCTGCCCCTGGCCGGGATCCGCGCGGCGGGCCTGCGCAGCCGGACCACCAAGAACGGCCCGCCGGTCTTCGGCGTGACCCTCCTGACCGACGCCGGGGAGCAGGACATCGACTCCGGCTACGCCGGCACCGGGCGCCAGGCCCAGCAGCGCGCCCTGGCCGCCTTCCTGGCGGACCCGGGGGCGGCGCCCCTGCACCTCGACTACGACCGGGGCAGCGCCTGGGGCTTTCTTCTGTATCTCACCTCCCTGGTCTGGCTCTGGGTGCTCTGGACCATCTGGCAGGAGGGCACCCTGCGCTTCGAGTGGTGGCGCCGCGCCATCGTGCTCGAGCGCCGGCGCTGGCCGCTGCCCCTGTGGACCCGGGCCCTGCGCATGGACGAGGTCACCGGCGTCCGGGTCGACGAGCGCGGCGGCGCCGCCCGGCGCCAGCACGGCTACCGGGTGGTGCTGAGCCTGGCCGGCGGGGAGGATCTGCCGGTGCTGCGGTCCTGGAGCAGCGACGGGCCCCGCGCCCGGGCGACGGCCGCCCGGATCAGCGAGCTGCTGGCGCGGCGGTAGGCAATCCGGCCGCGTGCCGGCGCTTCACCTCGAAGGCGAAGCTGTCCAGCAGCTCGGGATCCGCGGGCTCGCCGTTCATGGAGAGCGCCAGCACCGGCAGCCCCTCGCGTTCGGCGGCGTGCACGAACTGCGCCTCGGCCAGCTTGTTGGGCATGCATTCCATGGGGCCGGTGAGCACCGCTCCGGCGATCTGGCCTTCGTGCCAGGCATGGAGGGCCCCGCCCAGGCTCAGGACCGCCTCGCCCTCCAGGGCGTCGCGCAGATAGGGCCGGGCCGCCTGGAGCAGGTCGGCCACCGCGGGCTTGGGGGGCAGGCCGAGGGCGGCGGTGGCCTCCTTCTGGCAGAGGTCCCGGAGCCTGCGCTTGATCCAGCTCTCCAGCTGGGCGCCGGGTCCCGTCTTCAGGCCCGCCGCCAGGGCGGTGTGGTCGGCGTAGATCATCACCTCGCTGGACCCGTCCACGGTGGCGCGCAGGCCGCGGTCGTTGAGCTGCCGGAGCAGGGAGCCGTTGGCGAAGGGCTCCAGGCGGACGTAGATCTCCCCCGTGACCAGGACCTGGGGCAGCTCCCGGCCCGAGTCGGCGCGGGCCAGGGAGCGCAGGGCCCGCCGGAGGCAGGCCGGGATTCCGAAGGCGCGGCCGGTGGCCAGCTCCACCAGCACCCGGCTCGGCGACAGGTCGCCGGCGGCGGCCTCCCGCAGGTGCCGGAGAAGCTTGGCCAGCCAGCCGCGGTAGCGCCGCTCGGCCTGCCCCGGGATCCGCTCGGCGGGCCGGACGTGGGTGAGCCCGTCCTGGAGCGTGCCGATGGCGGTGATGCCGGTGAAGACCAGGGCGGCGAACCCGGGCGGCAGCCCCTGGAAGAAATCCCCCCAGGGCGGCGACCAGACCCGCACCCGCTCCTGCAGGCCCAGGCGGGCGATGATCAGCTGCTCCAGGTTGCGGTAGGCGCCGAACCGGCAGGGCCCGCAGGCGCCGGGCATCAGGAACAGGAACCGCTCGCCGGGATCCTTCGCCACCCGCTCCAGCATGGAACCCAGGGTGAGGGTGAGCGGCAGGCACTCCTTCCCCGAGGTGTGCCGCCGGCCCTCCCCCAGGGTCGCCGAATCCACGAAGGGCAGGGCCTCGGCGCGCAGGCCGAAGCCCTGGAACACCGCCGCGGCGGCCATCGATTCCGGTCCCATGGACGGAATCAGGAGGATCTCCCCGGCGGCCGCGATCTGGTGGAAGGGGGGGGACCCCACCTGCAGGCGCTCCATGCCGGTGGGCTCGGGGGCCGCGCCCCCGCGGCCGGCCTCGCGGACGCAGTGCAGGAACGCCTCCACCCGGGTGCGGGTGCCGGCGTCCCCGGCATGGCCGTCGGTCTCGATGGTGGCGAAGGGCTTGCCCTCCATGAGCCAGGCGAAGAAGTGGGCCGTGAAGCTGTCCGGCCCGCAGGCGTAGTTCGAGCAGAAGACGCTGTGCAGGCCCGGGGTCCTGCGCACCTGCCAGGCCGCGCGCAGGATCCGTTGGCTGTGGCCCCAGAAGATCTCCGGGAAGGTCGGCGTGTCCGGCTCCGGCGGCAGGCAGTCCATGGGGATGGCCATGGCGCCCTGCTCCCGGAGGATCGTGGGGACATTGGAATTGAGCACATCGTTGTGGATGGTGTAGCCCCGGCCCAGCACCGCCACGGCCGGCAGGCCGTGGCTGCCGGCATAGGCCAGGGCCCGGCGCCCCAGCTCCAGGAGCCCCGCGTCGAAGCCGGCCTGGGCGCTCCGGCCCGCCGCCAGGGCCGCGTCCGCCTTCCCGGCGGCGCCCACCCCCAGCTCCCGGGCCAGGCTCCGGCAGCTGGCCCGGAACGCCGGCGAATCGAACAGGCCCGGGCCCATGTCGACCACCGGCGAGAGGATCCGGGGGCCCCCGGCCAGGATCGGCCGGAGCACGTCCGGGGCGCCCTGGGTGATGGGGCAGGCCGCGGAATGGGGCTCGCCGTCGACCCGGGGCAGCTCCCGGATCATGGGGAGGAACAGGTAGTCCGGACCGCCTTCGGCCATGCCGGCCACCACCCCGTGATACTGCTGCATGGGCGCGCAGAAGGGGACTGCGGCCGTCTCGATGCCCCGCTTCAGGGCCTCGCGCCCGGCCGGCGGAGCCAGGACCAGGTCGAAGCCCAGGGCGTGGATGAAGGTCGCGAAGAAGGGCAGGAGCCCGTGCAGCTGGAAGGCCTCGCCCAGGGCCACGGTGGGCAGGCCCCTGGCCCCGGTCAGCGGTCCGAGGGCCTTTTCCAGGAGCTCGCGCCGTTCCCGGAACGGGTCGGGGGCCCGGTCCGGCAGCTTGGCCCGGCGGAACCCCTTGTCCCACAGGGAGCATCCGCCGCCCCAGGTGAAGCGGAGCGCCTCGCCCCCCACCCGGGTCGAGAGCCGGTCGATCCGGCAGCGGTTGCCGGGGCTCCCGCAGCCCTGGGTGGACTGGCAGGGGAACTGGTCCTTGGCCACCACCTCGGCCGCCAGGAAGCGGCCCCCGTCCAGGGCCGGAAGCCCGGCCCAGGGCAGCTCCCGCCCGGCCAGGAGGGCGATGCCCAGGGCGCCCATCAGCCCGGGCCGCGGCGGGACGATCACCTCGGCGCCGGTCTGGCCCGCCACGGCCGCCGCCAGGGCGGTGGACGCGAACGGCATGCCCTGGCAGAAGACCACCTGGCCGACGCTGCGGGGGCCCTTGACCCGGTTCAGGTAGTTGGCGACCACCGAGTGGTAGATGCCGGCGATGATCCGGTCCTGGTCCATGCCCGAGGCCACCGCCTCGTCCATGACCTCGGCCATGAAGATGCTGCAGTGCTGGCCCAGGGCCGCGCAGCCGCCGGCGGCCAGGGCGGTGGCGCCCAGCTCCCGCACGTCCTTCAGGCCGTGGAAGCGCAGGCCCTGTTCCTCGATGAAGGAGCCGGTCCCGGCGGAGCAGGCCTCGTTCATGGCGGCGTCCACCACCCGGCCCCCCTCCAGGCGGATGTATTTGGCGTCCTGGCCGCCGATCTCGAAGATGGTGTCCACCCGGGGATCCACGGCCAGGGCCCCGGCGGCGTGGGCGGCGATCTCGTTGATGATCCAGACCGCCTGGCCGCCGTAGCAGGTGGCCAGGAGGGAGCCGACGATCTCCCGGCCCGAGCCGGTGACCCCGAAGCCGCGGATCCGGTGCTTCGCCCCCGGGCCGGCCAGGAGGTCGCGGAGCAGGGCCTGGGCGGCGTGGACCGGGGCGCCGTCGGTGCCCACGTAGCCCTCCCACACGGTCCCGGAGCTGACCGGGTCCAGGGCCACGGCCTTGGCGCCGGTGGAGCCGATGTCGAAGCCGACCAGGATGTCGATGGGCTCCGGCCACTCCGCCGGCGGCGCCGGTGGCAGGGTGCGGACCCGGGCCAGGGCCGCGGCCAGGGGGGGCAGGGTTTCCACCGGGCTGCAGGCCGGTGGCCGGACCAGTCCGGGCAGGGGGTGCGTCCCGGCCCCGCGCTCCGCGGCCAGGAGCGCCGCGCCCAGGGCCTCCAGGAACAGGCCGTCCTCCCCCGGGGCCGCCAGCAGGGTCAGGCCGTGGCGGGCGCAGAAAGCCCGGAAGTGCGCCTGCACCCGGGCCGACCGCGCCACGCCCCCCGCGAGCAGCACCCGTTGGGGACAGCTGGCCGGCTTCAGGAGGGTCTGCACGTTCTCGCAGATGGCATCCAGGAGGCCGGCGAGGATGCGCTCCCGGCGTTCCCCCTTGTTGGCCAGGTGGGTCATGTCGGTCTTGAGGATGACCGGGCAGCGCCCGGACAGGGGCGCCGGATCCGGCACGCCCTCGGCCAGGCGGGCCGCCTCCGCCACGTCCAGGCCGAACCGGCCCACCAGCTGCTGGAGGAAATTGCCGGTGCCCTGGGCGCAGCGCCCGTTCTCCCGGAACCGCTCGCGCCCGGGCCCGCGCAGTTCCAGCACCGAGAAGCCGCGGCTGCCGATGGAGACCACCGTGAGCGGTTCGGTCCCGCAAAGGAACCGGGCCCCCGCCGCCAGGGCCTGCCGGGACGGCACCCGCAGGAGCGCGACGTTGCGGCCCAGGCGGCCGGTGACCGCGGCGCCGGCGACGCCGTCCCAGTCCAGTCCCGCCAGCACCGCCCGCAGGCGGCCGCCGGGATCCTTGCCGTGCGCGACCTGTTCCCGGGCGCCCAGCCGCCAGTTTCCGGGCGATCCGGTGAGCTCGAGAACCTTGAGGGTCTCGGCACCCAGGTCGATGCCGATGAAGCGGGGCATGGGTGACTCCCGGTGGATGATCCGTCAAGGCTAACGATGACCGGAATCCAGTCCGGAGATCAACCCGGAGCCGGGCACGGCGCGCCTGCCGCCTTCCGCGCGCAGGCCCGGGTGAACCACAGCCACAGCAGCCCCCCGAACAGCACCAGCCCGGCGCCCGTGATCCGGCTGGTGGAGAGCCAGGGCAGGCCGAACCAGAGGCCCCGGTCCAGGTCGCCGCGCCAGGTCTCGATGATGGAGCGCTGCACCCCCTCCAGGACGAAATACAGGGCAGCCACCTGCCCTGGGAAGCGGCGCCGGCGCCACACCCCGAGCAGGACGATCAGGGAGATGGTGTTGAAGGCCATGGTGTAGAGCTGGACCGGGTGCAGCGGGACGCCCAGCGGTGTCCCGGAGAGCCGGTAGGCCTCCGGATCGGTGTAGGTGACCGCCCATGGCAGGCGGGAGACGCTGCCGTAGCAGCAGCCTGCGTAGTAGCAGCCCAGCTTGCCCAGGTCCTGGCCCAGGGCCACCCCCGGGAAACAGGAATCGAGGGTGCCCGCCAGGGGCACGTTCAGCTTCCAGGACCGCCAGAGCAGCCCCGCCGAGCCGCCGTAGATGGCCCCATGGAAATTCCCCGCGGAGGTCAACAGGTCCCAGGTGAAGATTTGGGAAATGGCGGTGCCTTTCAGGATGAGGACCCCAACCAGGAACAGCTTCGCGCCCAGGACCCCGGACACAAGGCAGGTGAAGGCGATGTCCAGGACACTCTCCGGCCGGACCCCCTCCCTCCGGGCCAGCCGGTACCAGACCGCCACGGCCAGGAGGTAGGAGACGGCGTACAGGACCCCGTAGGTCCCGATATGGAAGGATCCGGAGGAGAACAGGTAGGGGTGCATGGGCTCAGGGCCCGGGCATGAAGGTTTCGGTGACGACATCGCCCAGGTAGCCGAAGGCCACGACCACCGAGCCGTCCTGCAGCAGGCTCGCCGTGTGGCGGTAGCGGGCCGCGGCCAGGGGCGCCGCGGGCGCCCAGGTGGCCGTGGCCGGCAACCCGGGCGCGGGCGTATAGATCTCGGTGCTGGCGAGGGTGCCGTTCATGCCGGAACCTCCCGTCACGAGGACCTTACCGTTCGCGAGCACGGTGGCCGTGTGGTCCATCCGGGCCGCCCCCATGGAACCGGTGGTGGTCCAGACCGCGGTGGCGGCGACACCGGGCGTGTAGACCTCCGCGCTGGCGAGCATGCTGTTGTTCACGTCCTCGCCACCCATCACCAGAACGGTGCCGTCAAAGAGCTGGACGGCCTTGTGCAACTGCCGGGCCGTGGCAAGGGGGCCGGTGGTGGTCCAGTTCCCTGGGATCTCGGTCCAGATTTCGCTCACATTGGTGGGACTGCCGCTGGTGGTGCGGCCGCCGGTCACCAGGATCGTGCCCGCGTTCGAGGCGCCCACCAGGGTCGCCGTATGGTTGTAGCGGGCCACGGACATGTTCGGCTGGGCGGTCCAGGTCTTGAGGTTGGGGTCATAGAGTTCGGCGCTCTTCAGGGCTCCGCCTGCCCCCAGGCCGCCCGTCACCAGGACCGTGCTGTCCTCCTGGAGCGTGGCCGCATGGAACTGGCGCGCCGCGTTCATCGGTGCGGTGACGGCGGTCCAGGTGCCCGACTGGACATCGTAGAGTTCCGAGCTGGAGAGGGTCGTGCCCGAAGCGTCCTGCCCGCCGGTGACGAGCACGGATTTGCCGTCGATCAGGAGGGTGGCCGTGTGGTACTTCCGGGGCGCGACCATGGCTCCGTTGGTGGGTTTCCAGGTTCTCGTGACGGGGTCGTAGAGGATGGAGCTGGGCATGCCCGGGGCCCCGATGCCCCCCGCCACCAGCACGGTTCCATCGGTCAGGACCGTCTCGGTGTGGTAGTAGCGGGCTGAGCCCAGCCCGGGGAAGGGCGTCCAGGTTCCGCCCGCATAGGTTTCGGAGTTGCCCAGGAGGCCGCCGCCGCCGCTGCCGCCGCTCCCGCCGGCCACCACGACGGTGAGCTGGTCCGCCAGCACCGTGGCGGTGTGGGAGGACCGCGGCTCGCTCAGGGATCCCGTGGCCGTCCATGTCCCAGAGCCGGGGGCGTAGATCTCCACACCGGCGAGGGCCTGCCCCTGCATGGGGTCGTAGCCTCCCACCACCATCACCGACCCGTCCTTGAGCTGCACCGCCGCATGGGTGGTCCTGGCGGCGGCCATGGCCCCGGTGGCGGACCAGGTGGCGGTGCCGGGGGAGGCGAGGTTGGTGGCGTAGAGTTCGGCGCTGTTGATCGCATAGTTCATGGCGGTTCCGCCCGCGACCATGACGTTGCCGTTGTTCAGCAGCGTGGCGGTGTGGGAATAGCGGCCGTTCCCGAGGCTGCCGGTCGCGGTCCAGGCCTTGGAGGCCGAGCTGTAGACCTCGGCGGTGGCCAGGGCGAAGCTGTTGGCGAGCCCCAGGCCGCCGGAAACCAGCACATGGGTCCCGTCCAGGGCGACGGCGGCGTGGTATTGCCGGCCCGCGGCCATCGCTCCGGTGGCGGTCCAGGTCCTGGCCGCGGGGTCGTAGATTTCCGCGGCGGTGATGCTGGGATTGCTGGAACCGGCGCCGCCCCCCGCCACCAGCACCGTGCCGTCGCCCAGGAGGGTCGCGGTGTGGTTGTAGTGGGCGGTCACCATGGCCGGGGTGGCCGTCCAGGCGCCGGTCGCGGGGTCGAAGATCTCGCCGGTGGTGAGGGCGTTGCCGGAGGCATCCAGGCCCCCGGCCACCAGCACGGTGCCGTCCTGGAGAAGCGAGGCCGTGTGGCCGATCCGGGCCGACATCATGGCCCCGGTCGCGAACCACCGGCCCGTGGCCGGGTCATAGAGCTCCGCGCTGTTGAGTACGGCCTGGAAGCCCTGGACATAGGTCCCTTCGCCACCCACCACCAGCACCCGCCCGCTGGGGAGCAGGGTGGCGGTGGCGCCGGTGCGCACCGTCGTCGGCGCGCCGTCCTCCACGAGCCAGGTGCCGGTCTGGACATTGACCGTCCCCGACAGGGTGGTGCTCCCGGTCACTTCCTGGAGCTGGAAGGTCCCGACCGTCATGCCGGCCGAGAAGCTGTCCAGGTCCAGCCCGGCCGTGCCGGTCAAGGTGCCGGTGGCGCTGCCGGGGACGATGGACCAGGCGAAGGCCTGGCCCTGCTGGACGGGCGCGACGCTGGCCTGCATCCAGGTGTCGCCCGGGTGCACGGAGGGCGGCAGGACCAGCTGCAGTTTCGAGGCGGTGGAAGCGAGCACCGTGATGGAGAGGTTGTCCGTGGTGTGCCCACCCGCGTTGGTGGCGGTGACGGTGTAGGAGGCCGCGACCGCGGCCACGGTGGGCGTCCCGCTGATGATGCCGGTCGTGGGGTCGAGGGCCAGCCCCGAGGGCAGGGCCGGGGCGATGCTGTAGCTCGCCACCGCGCCGCCGGTGCTGCTGGGGGTGTCCGGCGTGATCAACTGGCCGACGGTGAAGGAAGGCGCCTGGGCACTGTAGGTCAGGTTGGCGGGCGCGGCGATGACGACGGCGATGGAGAGGGAATCCGTCGTCTGCCCGGTGGCGTTGGTGGCGGTGACGATGTAGGTGGCCGCGACCGCGGCCACGGTGGGCGTCCCGCTGATGATGCCGGTCGTGGTGTCGAGGACCAGCCCCGTGGGCAGGGCCGGGGCGACGCTGTAGCTCGCCACCGCGCCGCCGGTGCTGCTGGGGGTGTCCGGCGTGATCGGCTGGCCGACGGTAAAGGAAGGCGCCTGGGCACTGTAGGTCAAGTTGGCGGGCGCGGCGATGAGGACGGCGATGGAGAGGGAATCCGTCGTCTGCCCGGTGGCGTTGGTGGCGGTGACGATGTAGGTGGCCGCGACCGCGGACACGGTGGGCGTCCCGCTGATGATGCCGGTCGTGGTGTCGAGGGCCAGCCCGGCGGGCAGGGCCGGGGCGACACTGTAGCTCGCCACCGCGCCGCCGGAGCTGCTTGGAGTGTCCGGAGTGATCGGCTGCCCGACCGTATAGGAGGGCGCCTGGACGCTGTAGGTGAGGTTGGTGGGCGCGGCCAAGGCGGCCGCCGCGACCGTGATCGAGAGATTGTCCGTGGTATTTCCGCTTTTGTTGGTGGCGGTGACGGTGTAGGTGGCCGCGACCGCGGCCACGGTGGGCGTCCCGCTGATGACGCCGGTCGTCGTATCGAGCTGCAGCCCCGTGGGCAGGGCCGGGGCGATGCTGTAGCTCGCCACCGGGCCGCCGGTGTTGCTCGGGGTGTCGTTGGTGATCGGCTGGTACTGTGTGTAGGTGGGCGACTGGACGCTGTAGGTCAGGTTCGCGGGCGCCTTGAGCAGTTCGTTGGGGGATGGCGTGCACCGGAACTGGCTGCCGATAAGGGCAAATGTCCCGATCAGAATGGCGACGACCCAACGACCCTTCGACATGGAACCCTCCGCTTGACAGATAAGAAGTGGAAAGGAGACGGAATCACCGGTCACCTATTACCTGGATCCGGCGCAGGGCGTTGATGAAGACAAGACAATCTACTGCATAATCAAGGGACAACAATGTAAAAATCGATAAATTTAGTATTAATTATTAATTATTTTTTGTAATGCATTTCCCGTTTTTTGGGGGATTCATAAAGATTTGTTTTCCAGATACATGCCAATATTTTTTAAATATTTTCGTCCCGGAATATGCAATACCATTGACAGGATAGATGATGTCGGTGTCAACAATTGTTCCAATTTGGGTTGGCTGCCCATGGGGAATCGTTGCTATCCAGTGTAAATTTAAATTTAATTAATTTAACCTTATGGTATGGTCGCAAATCGTGTGTCCGGCCTGGCGCCTCGGCCAGTCGGCCGAGGCAGGTACCGGCCAGGCCCGAGCCCTGAGGGCGGAGATTGAATTCATCAACTAGTTGAAAAACTTGACCCTAATAGATTGCGTCGCAATTCCAACGCCTTATATTGCCTTGGCATTTTCAACCCGTCTGCGGACGGAACCCCCCCATGTCCGTCAAATTCCTGGAACCATCCCCGGGTGATGGTCCAAGGAGGGTTTGTGTTCAGGAAATCCTGGATCTTCGCCATCCTCGCCCTCACCTTCCTGTTGACCGGGCTCCAACTCCGGTGTTCCGCGTCGGGCAGCACCCCGGCCACCCCCAGTGTCCTGGTCTACCCGGGTGACATCACGCTCGCCGCCGGGGCCAGCGAGGCCTTCCTGCCCCAGGTCGCAGGTGTCCAGGGCGCCGTGACCTGGGCTCCCTCCGCCGGCACCATCACCGCCCAGGGCATCTACACGGCCCCGGCGACCCCCGGGACCTACACGGTCACCGCCACGGTCGGCACCACGTCCGGCCAGGCGACGGTCATGGTGGTGGCCCCCCCGGACACCCTCATCGCGCTGAACCCGCCCTCGGTGAACCTGTTCCCGAACGGGACCCAGGCGTTCACCTACACGGTCACCGGGACGCCCCTGGCCGGCAGCCCCGCCTGGAAGGTCGACGCGGGCACCCTGGGCGGGACCGTGGACGGCAGCGGGAACTACAAGGCGCCCGCCGCGCCCGGCATCTACTATGTAAGGGCCATGCCCTCCGGCACCGCTGGGCCTGGCGGCTATGCCGTCGTGAACGTCCGGAGCCAGCCTGCCACGGGGGTCACCACCCTCGCCGCCGCCCCGGATCCGGCGGTGGTGACCGCCGGCGGCATGCAGCCCTTCGCCGCGACCCTCAACGGCGCGGCCAGCGGCGCGGTGGGCTGGGCGGTCAATGAAGGGCCCGCAGGCGGTTCGTTCGGGACCGGCGCCGCCGGCGCGGTCTACACCGCGCCGGCCACCCCCGGGGTCTACGAGGTCCTGGCCACCGCCACCGCCGATCCCACCCAGACGGCCATCGCCACGGTGAACGTGGTCGCCGCGGGCACCTTCGCCGTGGCCGTGGATCCACCTGCGCCGATCCTGGGGTTCGGCGCCCAGCAGACCTTCACGGCCCGTGTCTCGGTGGTTTCCAACCAGGCGGTGACCTGGTCCGTGGACGAACTGGCGGCGGGCACGGGGATCACCTCGGCCGGCGTCTTCACCGCGCCGGCCTCGGGCGGCCCATACCATGTCCGGGCCACTTCCGCCGAGGACGGGACCACGTCCGGCCTGGCCACGGTCACCCTGGCTCCGCCTCCGCTCCTGACCACCCAGCCCCTGCCGCAGACGGTCACGGCCCCGGCCAGCGCCACCTTCTCGGTCGGCGCCTCCGGGAGCCCGGACCTGGCCTACCAGTGGTACGTCAATGGCCCGGACATCGCCAACGGCCCGGCCATGGCCCCGGGCGCCAGCGCGGCGGCCACCTACACCACCCCGCCCACCACCCCGGCCAACAACGGCGAGACCTACTATTGCCTGGTGACCGGCAACGGCGTGGGGATTCCGTCCAACGTTGCACTGCTGACCGTCGATTACAGCCCGGTCATCTCGGCCCAGCCCGGCGACCAGAGCGTCCCGCCCGGCGGGGCGCTCAATCTGTCCGTCACCGCGGCGGGCAATCCCGGGCCCCTGGCCTACCAGTGGTACCACGGCGGTTCCCCGATCGCCGGGGCCACCTCGTCCACCTACTCCGTGGCCGCGGCGGCCAGCGGCGACGCCGGGACCTATTATGTGGTCGTCACCGACCCCATCGGCTCCACCCGGAGCGCCACCGCCACCGTCACCGTCGCCGCGGCTTCGAACCTCTCGGTCGCCGGGAACGTGTTCGACATGGGCGGCAACAATCTCGAGGGGATCACGGTGACCCTCGGCACTTCGCCGGCCATGACGGCCACGACCACCAGCAGCGGTTTCACCTTCACCGGAGTGGCCCCGGGAACCTGGACCGTCACGGCCACCGACACCAGCGGGGCCGGCGTCCCGGTGATGTACCCCGCCAGCCAGACCGTGACCCTGACTTCGGCCAATGCCACCGGGGTGAACTTCCACGAGAACGTGGGCTACCCGTTCATGGGCCACGTCACCTATTCGGGCAGCCACAGCGGGCCGATCTCGGTGGTCCTCTACAACGTCGCGACCAACGAATCGTTCGGCACCCTGGTGCCGTCCCCAAGCCCCGGCACCTTCCTCATAAACGGCGTCCCGGCCGGAGCCTACATCCTGGTCGGGTCCATGGACACGTCCGGCATGGGCGCCCTGAGCTCGAACGAGCCCTATGGGATCGTGCTCAGCCTGATCAGCGTGCCGCTGGAGATCGCGACGGACTGGACACTGGCGCTCTCCGACCAGGCCGTCTCCCTTCCGGCCGCTCCGCCCGGACTGGTGGTCAGCCCCATGCATGACGGCGCGGCGGTCGCCTACACCAGCGTCCTCGACGCGTCGCACGAGGAGGAGGCCCTGACCTACACCCTGGACTGGAGCGCCAGCGCCGGCTTCTCCCCGCTGGCCGGTTCGCGGACCTTCCCCATCAACCACCAGGACATCCTGATCAACACCGATGCCAGCCTGGTGGACGGGAGTTCGTTCTACTTCCGGCTCCGGGGCAATGCCGGCGGCCTGTCCACGAGCTATGCGGCCACCGCCAGCGCGGTGACCATCGGCGCCGGTCCGGGCGGCAACTCCGTTTCCGGTTCGGTGACCTTCCCGGGCACGGCCACGGGCCCCCTCCATGTCGGTCTCCTGGACCCCGCGAGCCGTCGGATCTTCGCGGCCACCGTGGCCGGCCCGGCCAGTCCCCAGGCCTACACCATCCCCGGGGTGCCGGACGGAGCCTACCAGCTGTTCGCCCTGCTGGACCAGAACGGGGACGGGCTGGCCGGCCCGGGTGACCTCTCCAACCTCCCCAATGCCCCCGCCCTGGTCGTATCCGGCAGCCTCACCGGCCAGGACCTCGTGCTCTCCGCTGCGGGGAGCACCGCCCAGGTCACCACCACCCATATCCGGAACGCGGGCGCGCCGGACACCTACGCCCTGGACTTCCAGGTCGTGGATGGGACCCGGCACGTGGCGGCGGTCCATGTCGCCTCCGGGCCCAACGCCATGGCTCCCGCCGATCGCGCCAGCCTCGGTTCGAGCCTCTCCTTCAGCAACCCGATCGCCACCGCCCGCCCGGCCCCCGGGGACACCTATTCCCTGGACGTGCAGTACAGCGACGGGACCTCCGAAACCCTTCATCCCCAGGTGACGGCGGTGGTGGACACTTTCCCGGGCGGTCTGGCCCCGGCGGGGAACGGGGGCGGCTCGGGGACCGGCGCCGATGTGCAGCCGGTCTTCACCTGGACGGCGCCCGCCGCGCCCCTGCCGAGCTATACCTACCTGTTCACCCTCCAGGTGCCCGGCGCCTTCACGCCGCTCTGGCAGGTCCCCGGGCCCGGCAGCATCGCGGCAGGCCTGCCCGCCAGCGTCCTGAGCCTGACCTGGGGCGTCGATCCCACCCGCGCCGGGAACCTGCCCGCCCAGACCAGCCTCACCGTGGGCCAGGCCTACCTGTGGATGCTTTCCGTCCAGGACCCCTCGGGCAACCTGGCCCAGGCCAGTGCCGGCTATACCCCCTGAGTATTTTCCCAGGGCGCAAAATATCCCGGGCCTTCCTCCGTCTTCAAGGGTAGAAGGAGGAACCGCTGGAAACCGCCCTGATGTCCGAGCAGGATCGCCAGATCACCGAAACCGTCGCCCGCGAGGCGTCCCGGCTGCGCAATTTCATCCGCCGCTGGGTGCCCCAGGAAGCCGATGTGGAGGACATCCTCCAGGACGTCTTCTACGAGTTCGTGGAGGCCGAGCGGATGGTGGCGCCGCTGCGCCAGGCCGGCGCCTGGATGTTCCGGGTCGCCCGGAACCGGATCACCGATCTTTTCCGCAGGCGGGGCGCCGAGGCCCGCCGGCTGGATCCCTTCGCCCAGGGGCCGGCGGAGGGGGCCCCGGCCCTGGAGGAGTGGCTGCCCTCCGGCGAGGCCGGGCCCGAGGCCGCCTACGCCCGCCGGGTGCTGCTGGAGGAACTGGACGCCGCCCTGGAGGAATTGCCGGCGGCCCAGCGGGAGGTGTTCGTGGCCCACGAGCTGGAAGGCCGCTCCTTCAAGGAGCTCAGCGAGGCCACTGGAGTCCCGGTCAATACCCTGATATCGAGAAAGCACTATGCCGTCCTTCACCTTCGCCAGCGCCTGCGGGCCATCTACAAGGAGTATGTCAATGCGTGAACACCATGGAATGAGGGGCGTCCGGATCCTGCGCTTCCTGGCGGGGGGGATCCTGTTCGCCGGACTGATGGGCCTGGCGGTCATGCTGCTCTGGAACGGCCTCATGCCCGCCCTGTTCGGCCTCAAGACCATCCACTACCTCCAGGCCGTGGCCATGCTGGTCCTGGCCCGGGTCCTGGTCGGCGGCTTCCATCACGGCCCCGGCGGCCTCCTGCACCGGCGCCGGCGGATGCTGGAGCGCTGGGATCGGATGACGCCTGAGGAGCGGGAGAAGTTCCGCCAGGGCTTCCGGGGCCGCTTCCACGGCTGCGGCCAGCCGGGACCGGCTGCCTAGCCCTCGCCCTTGTAGAGGCGCATCTGCTCTTTCGCGCAGTCCGGGCAGGCCCCGTGGCTGAAAGTGGCGTCGCTGTTCTCGGTGAAGTACTTCTCGAGCTGTTCCCAGGATTCCTCCTCGGTCCGGATCTTCTTGCAGTAGGCGCAGATCGGGATGGTCCCCTCCAGGCGCCGGACCCGCGACAGGGCGGCATTGAGTTCCTCGTTCTGGAGGCGCCAGGCCTCGCCGACCCGGACGGCCTCGGACCTGGCCTGTTCGGTCGCGCGGCCTTTGAGGAGGGTTCTGGCCAGGACGGCCGTGGCGAGGATGAACACCACCAGGAGGGACAGCGAGATGGCGGCCTCCTGGTACCACGGGGCCAGGTAGTCGCTGGGCGAGCGGGTCGCGAAAATGTAGTAGGGATAGCCCGCGACCTGGCGGAAGGAGACCATCCGTTCCGTGTGGTCCCGGGCCACGGTCACCTTGTAGGTGGCGGTGACGGAATGGGCCTGGATCAAGGCGCGGGTCTTGTCCGAGACCAGGTCCGAGCCGATCTGGCTGCCCGGCTCCTCCCCCTTCGGGTAGAGGGCGACCAGGCGGGAATCCTGGTCCCGGACCCCGACCGCGCCCCTCCGGCCGATGTCCAGATTGGAGAACAGCCGTTCGAAGGAGCCAACTTCGAATATGCCGATGGCGGCCCCGCCGAACTGCCCGTCCGGGCCATTGAGACGGCGGGCCAGGGTGATGCTCCAACGCCCGGAGACCCGGCTCTGGATGAGGGGCGAAACCACCACGGCGCCGTCCGGGCACTCCTGGAGCCGGCGGAAATAATCCCGGTCGGCGACGGGCACGGATCTCCCGGGCGCCAGGTTGGTGCCGTGGTGGATCTGCCCGTCCGCATCGGCGACGGCCAGACCATACAGCTCGGGCACCCCCTGGATCTGCTCCCGGAGGAAGCCGTCCAACTCCCTGGGGCGGATGCCGCCCGCGGCCATTTCCCGCCGGGTCTCGCGGGCCGTCTCGGCCAGGACGATCCCGATCTTGTCGAAGATGCCGAGGAGGTTGTTCTCCAGGATCCGGGAGGTGTTCTGGGTCCAGATCTCGGCGAGGCGGTCCGCGTGCCGGCGGCCGTTATAGAGGGTGAAGGCGACCAGCAGGGTCACCGCCAGGCTGATGGCGGCCGCCCCGGCCACGACCCTCCGGGGAAACCGGTCCCGGCCCGGATCGGCGGCGGCGCGGGGGGCGGAAGCCAAGTCCTTCATGTCAGTTGGCTCCGAAGGGTGGGGGGTGGAGGTGGCCTCCATTCTCCGCAGCAAGTCGCGGAAGGTGAAGCCATTCCTGTCAGGAGAGCAACCAGATCCCCAGGGGGACGAGGACCAGCACCCAGGAGCAGCCCATGGCCCGGCCGAGCTTGCGCTGGCGACCGGCGCGGGAAAGCGGGATGCCGATCTGCCGGGACAGCCGGGCCTGGGCCTGCGAGACACCCAGGGCGCGGCGCCAGGAGAAGCTGAAACCGGGAATGCCGGTGCCGCGTCGGGGGGACATGGGAACTCCAGAGTGGTAATTAAAAGTTTATCACGGTCCGCCAGGGCCTGCCAAATGGAGAGCACCCGTGCCCAGGATCCCCCTGGATCCCGGCCCCCATACCGCATAAGCTGAGGTATCCCGGAGGCTCCATGCGCGGTCCCCTGTTCTCCATCCTGGCCGTGGCCCTGGCCACCGCCATGGCCGCCGCCGTCCCCGCGGACCCCATGCCGCGGATCCGGGACCAGGCCGCGGCCCTGGCCGCCCGGGGGCTGGCGGATCCGCAGGCCTACGAGAACCTGGCCACCCTGTGCGACGACGTGGGCAACCGCCTGAGCGGCTCCCCGGGCTACACCCGGGCCCTGGCCTGGGGCCTGCGGGTCATGCGCGAGGCCGGCCTGGAGAACGTCCATGTGGAGAAGGTCATGGTGCCGCATTGGGTCCGCAACCGGGAATCGGCCCGGCTGCTGCTGCCCGCGCCCCACGACCTGTCGATCCTGGGGCTGGGCATGAGCGTGCCCACCCCCAGGGGCGGGCTCACCGCCGACGTTCTGGTGGTGTCCTCCCTGGAGGAGCTGGAGGGGCTCAGGGACGATCAGGTCAAGGGCCGGATCGTGCTGTTCGAGGCGCCGTTCAAGGGCTACGGGGCGGGCGCGCGGGTGCGCTTCGCCGGGGCCTCGGCCGCCGCCCGCAAGGGGGCGGTGGCCATGCTGCTGCGGTCGGTGGCCTCGCTCAGCTTCGACACGCCCCACACCGGCACCCTGCACTACGCCGACGGTGTCCCGGCCATCCCGGCCGCCGCGGTCTCGGTGGAGGACGCCATGATGATGCGCCGGATGTGGACGCGCGGGCAGCGCCTGCGGCTGCACCTGGAGATGAACTGCCGGACCCTGCCCGACGCGGAGGGCGGCAACGTCGTGGGGGACCTGCCGGGGGCGGCCCTGCCGGGCGAGATCGTCCTGCTGGCCGGCCATCTGGATTCCTGGGACGTGGGGCAGGGGGCCCAGGACGACGGGGTCGGGGTGGTCCTGGCCCTGCAGGCCGCCCACCTCATCAAGGCCCAGGGGCTGCGCCCGGCGCGGACCGTGCGGGTGGTGTTCTTCGCCAACGAGGAGAACGGCAGCCGCGGGGCCGAAGGCTACCTGGCCCGGCACCGGGATGAGCTGAAGGACCACGTGGCGGCCATCGAGACCGACTCCGGGAACGGCCTGGCCCGCGGCTTCTCCCTGGAGCTGCACGGCCGGGACGGCGCTCCGGCGCCGGACGGCGAACGGTCCCTGGCCGCGCTGAAGGCCCTGGCCCCGATGCTCGAGCCCCTGGGCGCCGGGCGCCTGGTCCTGGGCCACGGCGGGGTGGACATCGAGCCGACCGTGGCCGCGGGGGTTCCCGGGCTGGGCATGGACCACGACACCGCCCACTACTGGGAGGTGCATCACTCCCGGGCCGACACTTTCGACAAGGTGATTGCCGCCGACCTGGCGAAAAACGGCGCGATCCTGGCGGTGGCCACCTATGCGCTCGCGGACATGCCGGGGAGGCTGGCCGCGCCCTGAGCTGTGACCGGGGTCATTTCCCTTTTTTTCCGCCTCGCCCCGCCTGCGCCCCATGTCGATGGAAAAACATAGAATTATGGCGTATATTCCCATTTCCAAGGAACGTCCGCGCCTTCCAGGTATGAACTTTCCGCAACATTCCCGTTCGGCTCGTTCAATAATTTAAGATACCCTGATCCCTTAGACGGACTCTCACGGCGGCCCATGGATCCTGTTCTGTATTCCTATTACATTCCCAGGCATGACCCCGAAGTGGTGGCCAAGAATGTGGTGCGCGCGCATCTGGCTGACCATCTGCTCATGTGGAAGCGCATTTCCGACGCCTCGGAGCTGGTCTACCTCGCCACCTGCCAGCGGGTCATCTTCATGTTCTGGGGCGGGGACGGCACCACCCTCGGGTTCGATCCCGACATCGAGGTGTTCCAGGGCGAAGCCGCCTGGCGGCACCTGCTGGAAGTGGCCACCGGCCTCAACAGCGCCAACCTGGGCGACCGGGAGATCGTCGGCCAGATCAAGCAGGCCCTGGCCATGGCCAAGGAGACCCGCACCGCCGGCCCGGAATCCCAGGCCGTGTTCGACGACATCCTGCGCGAGGCCCAGCGCCTGCGCACCCGCATCGGCCTGGACGACGGCAGCGCCAGCGTGGCCACCGCCGCCCTGCGGCACCTGGAGACCACCCTGACCCCCGGTTCCCGGGTGGCCATCGTCGGGGTGGGTCCCATGAGCCGCTACCTGGCCCAGCGCCTGCCCGAGCGCGGCCTGCACATCACCATGTCCAACCGGACCCTGTCCAAGGCCGAGGCCTTCGGCCTGCCGCTGGTGCCCCTGGCCAAGCTGCAGATGGATCCCGAGGGCTTCGACGCGGTGGTGACCGCCACCGCCAGCTCGGCCCCGATCTTCACCAAGGGCAACTGGGAACGCCTGGATCGTCCGCCCGTGCGGTTGGTCGACCTGGCCCTCCCCTACGACTCCGAACCGGAGATGGCCGACATCCCCTGGGTCACCCGGGTCGATCTGTCCACCTTCCTGGCCGAGACCGAAGGCGGCCGCCAGAAGCGCCGGGACGCCGCGGTCCACGCCGAGCCGTTCATCCTCGGCGCCGTCGAGCGGCTGCGCCGCCGGGCCGAAGGCCGCCACAAGAATTCCAACCGCACCGCCCAGGATCGCCTCACCGACGCCTGGGAGGCCCTGGAAGCGGACGCGATCAGCCCGGGCAGCGTCCTGGCCGATCTGTCCCCGGCCCAGATGGAAGCCCTGGAAGCCCTGCTCAAGCGCGGCCGCACCCTGGCGTTCCGGGCCCTCAACGTCAATCGTGAGCCCGCCCTGGAACAAAGATGAAGATCATACTGGGCACCCGGGGATCGAACCTCGCGGTGCAGCAATCCGAGGCCCTGGTGGCCCATCTGCGAGCGGCCGGCCATGAGGTCGCGTGGAAACGCTTCACCACCCACGGGGATGCCTGGCTGGCCGGACCTCTGGGCAAGGAGGAGGGGGCCGGATTCTTCACCAAGGAGCTCGAGGAGGCCCTGCTCTGCAAGGAGGTGGACCTGCTCATCCACTCCTTCAAGGATGTCGCCCTGGACCGCCCCGAAGGCATCATCACCGCCTGCGTGCCGCCCCGGGAGGACTCCGCCGACTGGCTGATCATGCGTCCGGACGCCCCCGATAATCCGGTCATCGGCACCAGCTCGGAGCGCCGCCTGAAATTCCTGGCCAAGGCCATGCCCAAGGCCTCGTTCACCTGGATCCGCGGCAACGTGCCCACCCGCCTGCAGAAGGTCAAGGACGGCGAACTGCGGGGCGAGCCCCTGCACGGCACCGTGCTGGCCGCCGCCGGCCTGCGCCGGCTGGGCCTGGACCTGACCGGCGTTACGGTCCGGCCGTTCCCGGCCAGTGAACTGCTGCCCGCGCCCGCCCAGGGCGCCCTGCTGGCCGAATGCCGCGCCGGTGAGCCGGGCATCCTCGAGGCCCTGAAGGATTTCCACGACCCCATGACGCTGCGCTGCGTGACCCTGGAACGGGAGGTGCTGCGCGGGATCGGCGGCGGCTGCCAGCAGCCCCTGGGCGCCCTGGCCGTGCCGGAGGGCGCGGGCTTCCGGCTCAAGGCCGCCTATGCGGGACCCGAGGGGATCACCTGGGCCGAGGCCGCAGGGCCCGAAGGCGAGGCCCTGGTGGCCGCCGTCCTGCGGGGCCTGGGACTGTGATGCGCGTGGGCCTGGCCCGCGCCCTGGACGACGCGATGAGCAGTGCCGTCCGGGAGGCCGGCTGGGAACCCATCCCCTTCCATGCCACCGCCATACAGGCCAGCGGGCTTCCGGCCCCCGAGGCGGGGGCCGACGCCGTCATCCTGCTGAGCCCCTCCGCGGCCCGGCTGGCGCTACTGCCGGCGGGCATCCCCTGCCTGGCCCAGGGCGAGGGCACCGCCCGGGCCCTGGCCGGCCGGGATGCGCTGGTCAGCGCCACCCCCCAGGCGGAGGGCCTGTTCGACCTCCTGCGGGAACGCTTCCCGGCCGGCGGCCGGTTCCTCCTGGCCCGGGCCGAGCGCTCCCGGGAGCACCTGGAGGAGGCCGCCCACGGCACCCCCTGGACCCTGATCCCCTGGATCACCCACTGGGAACGGCCGCTGGCGCCCCTGCCGGAGCCGCCGGACGTGGACGCGCTGCTGGCCCTCAGCCCCCTCCAGGCCGAAGTGCTGGGGCCGCTGTCGGGCGCCCGGCTCCGGTTGAGCTGGGGCGAACGAACCCATCGGGCCTTCGCCCAAGTGGGATATCCTGGCCATGGCTGGTGCGAACCCTCCCTCCCCGCATTGCGACAACTGCTCATTTCACGAGGTTGACATGCTGATCCGATCCCGCCGCCTGCGGACCACCAACGCCATCCGCGACATGGTCGCCGAGACCGTCCTGCTGCCCCAGCACCTGATCCAGGGCCACTTCGTCCAGCCCGGGTCCGGCTCCACCGAGATCTCCAGCCTGCCGGGGATCTCCCGCAACAGCGTCGAGGCCACGGTCCGCCAGATCGAGTCCGACCTGAAGCTGGGCATCCGCAGCCACCTGTTCTTCGGCGTGCCCGAACCCTCCGACAAGTCCCCCGATGCCCACGCCGCCCACGACCACGACGGCATCATCCCCAAGGTCCTGCGCGCCCTCAAGAAGGAGTTCGGCAGCGATGTGGTCCTGTTCACCGACGTCTGCCTGTGCGCCTACACCGACACCGGCCACTGCGGGGTCAACGAGGGCCCGGTGATCGTCAACGACAAGAGCGTGGAGATCCTGGCCCGGATGGCCGTGGCCCACGCCGAGGCGGGCGCCGACTTCGTCGCCCCCTCGGACATGATGGACGGCCGCATCCGCGCCATGCGCGAGGCCATGGACCAGGCCGGATTCGCCCAGACCGCCATCATGAGCTACGCCATCAAGCACGCCGGCGCCTACTACGGCCCCTTCCGCGAGGCCGCCGACTCCTCCCCCAAGTTCGGCGACCGCCGGAGCTACCAGATGGATCCGCGCAACGCGAGGGAAGGCTTGCGCGACGGGCTGATGGACCTGGACGAGGGCGCCGACGTCCTCCTGGTCAAGCCGGCCATGCCCAACCTGGACCTGATCTGGCGCCTGCGCGAGAAGGCCCTGTGCCCGATCGCCGCCTACCATGTCTCGTCCGAATACAGCAGCGTCAAGGCCGGGGCCCGCATGGGCTGGCTGGACGAGACCGCCCTGTTCCGCGAGCACCTCCTGGCCATCCGCCGGGCCGGCGCGGACTGGATCGTCACCTACGTGGCCCGCGAGGCCCTCGCCAAGAAGTGGATCTGACCATGAGCAACGAAACCCTGTTCCAGGAAGCCCTCACCCACTTCCCCGGCGGCGTCTCCAGCCCCGTGCGGGCCTTCCGCGCCGTCGGCGGCACCCCCAAGTTCTTCCGCAAGGCCTGGGGCAGCCGCTTCGAGGACGAGGAGGGCCGCCGCTACGTCGACCTCTGCATGTCATGGGGCCCGCTGATCCTCGGCCACGCCCACCCGGAGATCATCAATGCCGCCCGGGAGGCCATGGAGGAGGGCCTGACCTTCGGCGCCCCCAGCCGGCGCGAGCTGGCCCTGGCCAAGCGGATCAAGGCGATGGTCCCGTTCGTCGAGAAGATGCGCTTCGTGTCCTCGGGCACCGAGGCGGTCATGTCGGCCCTGCGCGCCGCCCGCGGCTTCACGAGGCGCGACCGGATCCTCAAGTTCGACGGCTGCTACCACGGCCATTCCGACGCGATGCTGGTCAAGGCCGGGTCGGGCCTGGTGACCTTCGGCGAGCCTTCCAGCGCCGGCGTGCCCAGGGGCTTCGCCGACCTGACCACGGTCATCAGCCTGGACGACCCCGAGGCCCTGGAGGCCACCTTCGCCCAGCTCGGCCACGAGCTGGCCGCGGCCATCATCGAGCCGATCCCCGCCAACAACGGCCTGCTGGTCCAGGACAACAGCTTCCTCAAGCGGCTGCGCGAACTGTGCAGCCAGCACGGCACCGTGCTGATCTTCGACGAGGTCATCAGCGGCTTCCGGGTCGCCCCGGGCGGCGCGGCCGAACTTCTGGGCATCACCCCCGACCTGGTCACCTACGGCAAGATCATCGGCGGCGGCATGCCGGTGGGCCTGTACGGCGGCCGCAAGGACATCATGGCGGTGATCTCGCCGGACGGCCCGGTCTACCAGGCCGGCACCCTGAGCGGCAACCCGGTGGCCATGGCCGCCGGCCTCGCCACCCTGGAGCGGCTCACCCCCACCCTGTACCGCGACCTGGAGCAGAAGGGCGCCAAGTGGGCGACCGCCTTCGCCAAGATGCCCGGCCTGCACGTGCCCCGGATCGGCAGCCTGCTCTGGCCGCTGTTCCAGCCCGGCGTCAAGCGCGCCGACCGGGTCGAGAGCGGCGCCATCGCCCGCTTCAACAAGATGCACGGCCTCCTGCTCCAGGAAGGCGTCTACCTCCCCCCCTCCGGCTACGAAGTGGCCTTCCTCTCCGCCGCCCACGGCGACGAGGAGCTGGCCCACTTCGAACGCGCCATCGGCGTGGTCGCCACCGCCCTCAAGAACGAAGGATGACTATGATCGAAGGGGGACCGCCCGCTCGCTTTGCTCGCTCTGCGTCCCCCCACGAACTCCCCCATCGCGAGCCCGGGCGAAGCCCGGTCACGCGATCCACTTGAAAGAACCGTCATGACCGCACCGCTCGTCCGCGCCCTCAAGGGTGAAGTTCTGCCCACGCCGCCCGTCTGGTTCATGCGCCAAGCCGGCCGCTTCCTCCCCGAATACCGCAAGATCCGCGAGAAGGCCACCTTCGAGGACCTGCTCTACGACTCCGACCTGGCCGCCGAGGTGACCCTGCAGCCCGTGCGCCGCTTCCCCAAGCTGGACGGCGCCATCATCTTCTCGGACATCCTGGTGATCCTGGACGCCCTGGGCTGCGGGGTGGTGATCCCCGAGGGCGGCCCCCGGCTGACCAAGACCCTGGACCAGATCGATCCCGACATCCTGCTCGACGAGAAGGTGTTCGAGCCGGTGCAGGCGGCCCTGCGCAAGGTCCGGGCGGAGCTGCCCGCCCACCAGGCCCTGCTGGGCTTCGCCGGCGCCCCCTGGACCCTCCTGGCCTACGGCCTGGAAGGCAAGGGCAGCAAGAACTGGGTGCGGGCCAAGTCGTTCCTGCACCAGGAACCGGTCCGGGCGCGCAAGTGGCTCGACCGCCTGGCCGACGCATCCGCCCGCCTGCTCAACCTGCACATCGGCGCCGGCGCCCAGGGCGTCCAGCTGTTCGACACCTGGGCCGGCGAACTCGACATGGACGACTACACCACCTTCGCCCTGCCGGCCGCCGAGCGCGCGCTGTCGCAGGTGACCGGGGCCCCCCGCCTGTACTTCCCCCGCGGCATCCTGCCCGCCTGCCTGGACACCCTCAGCTGCGAAGGCTTCGCCGTCTCCTGGCAGGTGCCCATGGCCCAGGCCCGCAAGCTGTTCCCGGGCAAGGTCCTGCAGGGCAATCTCGATCCCACCGCGCTCCTGGCGGGCGAGGAAACGGCCGTACGGAAGGCCAAGGTGATCGTCGAGACCATGAAGGGCCAGGCGCACGTCTTCAACCTGGGCCACGGCCTGCTGCCGGAAACCGATCCGGCGGTGGTGGGCGCAGTCATCGATGCGGTGAAAGGTTAACTGAGACCTTCTCGCATCTGCGAAAATGCAATTTGGAGGCACCCCCCGATGCCCTTGAGTCTGTCCGACCTGATCAAGCACTATGACCGCCCCGGCCCCCGCTACACCGGCTATCCCATGCCGCCGGTGTGGTCCGAGGGCTTCCCCCAGGACGAGGTCGCCCAGGCCCTGGTCCGGGCCGACCAGGACACCCAGCCGCTGAGCCTCTACGCCCACCTGCCCTTCTGCAAGCGGCGCTGCTCGTACTGCGGCTGCAACGTGGTGGTCAGCCCCCGCTACAGCCCGGTGGACAAGTTCCTCACCACCCTGGAGGCCGAGGTCGAGATGTGGGCCCGGCGGCTGCCCAATAGGCGCAACGCGGTGCAGCTGCACTGGGGCGGCGGCACGCCCACCTACCTCAACGTGCCCGACCTGCGCCGGACCTTCCAGCTCATCACCGAGCGGTTCCCGCTTCTGCCCGGAGCCGAAGTCTCCATCGAGGTCGACCCCACCTTCCTGGAGCCCGACCAGCTTCCGGCCCTGCGCGAGATGGGCTTCAACCGCGTGTCCTTCGGCGTCCAGGACCTGGACGAGGGCGTCCAGGCCCTGATCACCCGCGGCCAGACCTGGGACCAGACCCTCTCGACCGTCAAGCAGGCCCGGGAGCTGGGCTTCCCCGGCGTCAACCTGGACCTGGTCTACGGCCTGCCCGGCCAGACCATGGACACCTTCCGCCGGACCCTGGAAAGCACCCTGGAGCTGAGCCCGGACCGCATGGCCATCTACGGCTTCGCCTACCTGCCCAGCGTGCTGGCCCACCAGCGCACCATCCCCAAGGAGACCCTGCCGGCGCCGGAACTGCGCCTGGACCTGCTGCTCCTGGCCGTGGACATCCTGGAGAAGCACGGCTACGTGGCCATCGGCATGGACCACTTCGCCCGTCCCGACGACGAGATGGCCAGGGCCGTCAAGGAGGGCCGGCTGATCCGCAACTTCATGGGCTACGCGGTGGCCGCCGGGTCCGACCTGCTCGGCTTCGGCCCCAGCGCGATCTCCAACGTGGCCGGCGTGTATTCCCAGAACGAGAAGATCCTCACCAAGTGGGAGCGCGACATCGAGGCCGGCCGGTTCTCGGTGCACAAGGGCTACCGCCTGAACGACGAGGACCTGATGCGCCGCTGGCTGATCCACGAGCTCATGGGCCGGTTCGAGCTGCGCTGGGCCGACCTGGACGCCAGGTACGGCGTGGACGGGCCCGCGCACTTCAAGGACGCCATCGAGGAGCTGCGCCTGGAGGAGCCCTTCGGCACCGTCGAGGTGCGGGACGAGGGCGTGTTCATCACCCCCCTGGGCCGGCGTTTCGTGCGCAACGTGGTCCAGCCCTTCGACGCCTACCTCAAGAAGCTCGCCGCCAGCACGCCGTTTTCGAGAACCGTGTGATCCCAGGCCCGGACACCGCCGTCCTGCTCCTGAACCTCGGGGGGCCGCTGCGGGCCCGGGACGTGGAGGGCTTCCTGTACCGGCTGTTCGTCGACCGGGACATCATCAAGTTCCCGGGGCCCGCCTTCCTCCAGCCCCTGTACGCCACGCTGCTGTCCAAGGGCCGGCGCCGGGAGGTCGAGGGCCGCTACATGGAGATCGGCGGCGGCAGCCCGATACTCCGCGAGACCGCGCTCCAGGCGGCCGCCCTGCGCCGGGCCCTGCGCGAGGCCGGGCGCCTCGAGCCGGTGAAGATCGTGTTCCGCTACACCGCGCCCCGGGCCGCGGGCGTCCTGCGTTCCCTGCGCCGCCAGGGCATCCGCCGGCTGCTGCCGGTCACCCTCTATCCCCACGACTGCCGGGCCACCACCGGCTCGAGCCTGATGGAACTTGAGCGCGAGGCCGCGGCCCAGGGCTTCGAAATGCTGCCCGGGGTGCTCAGCTACGCCACCGATCCCGACTACCTGGACGCCCTGGCCGGGCCGCTCCGGGCCGCCCTGGCCGAGACCCCGGCGGCCACGGTGGTGTTCAGCGCCCACAGCCTGCCGGCCCGGCAGATCGAGCGGGGCGATCCCTACCAGCGGGAGATCGAGGCCACGGTGGCGGCCCTCACGGCCCGCATCGCCGGCACGCCGGGCGGACGCGTCCTGGCCTACCAGAGCAAGGTCGGGCCGATCAAGTGGCTGGAACCGGAACTGGGCGGGGTCCTGAAGACGATGGCCGGCCGGGATCTGGTGATCCTGCCTGTGAGCTTCGTCACCGAGCACATCGAGACCCTGCACGAACTGGATATCCTCTTCAGGGAAGTGGCCCTCGCGGCCGGCGTCCGGAGCTACCGGCGGCTTCCCGCGCCGGGCGCGGACCCCGCATTCATCCGCTGCCTGTCCAGGCGCACCCTGGCGGCGCTGGCCACGTCCTGAATCCCCATTCGAAAAGCGAGGCACCCATGAGCACCCTCATCCTCGGCGGCGGCATCACCGGGCTGCTGACGGCCTACTACATGCAGGAGCGGGGCGAGGCCGTGGAGGTCTGGGAGGCGGAGGCCGCCGTGGGCGGCTGGGTGAAGACCCTGCCCTGGGCCACCGAGGACGGCCGGCCCGGGCGCCTGGAGAAGGGCCCCCAGGGCGTGCTGGTGACCCCGGGCAGCCGCACCGACCTCCTGTTCAAGGCCCTCGACCTCAAGCTCAAGAGCCCCGGCAAGGGCGCCCGCTGGGTGGGCGTGGGCGGCCGGCTGGTGCCGGTGCCGGCGCATCCCGTGGGCCTGATGTTCACCCCGCTCATGTCCTGGTCCACCAAGCTGCGCATGTGCCTGGAGCCGTTCATCGGGATCGGCCGCGAGGAGCCCGAGGAGGGCCTCTCCGAGTTCATGGCCCGCCGGGCCGGCGTCGGCATCGCCAAGGAGCTGCTGCCGCCCATGGTCGCCGGGATCCTCGCCAGCCCCGCCGAACTGCTGAGCGTGGACGCCATCCCCAAGCTCCGCCAGTGGGAATCCCACGGCAGCCTGTTCAACGGCATCCGCCAGAGCGGCGTGAGCCACCTGCAGGTGCCCGAGGGCGGCATGGGCCATCTGCCCATCCGATTGACCGAGCGGTTGTCCAGCGTCCGCACCGGCCTGAAGGCCACCTCCCTGGAGCGCACCGGCGATGGTCGCTGGCGGGTCCAGGGCGCTGGCGCCGACCAGACCGTCGACCGGGTGCTGCTGGCCCTGCCGGCCTACGAGGCCGCCCGCCTCCTGGCTCCCCACGCCGAGGCCTCCGCCCAGGCCCTGAGCGAGATCCCCTATTCGTCCGTGAAGCTCTGGCACAGCCGCCACACCCCCCTGGCCCCCTTCAAGGACGGTTTCGGCTTCCTCATCCACCCGGAGGAGGGCCGGCCCTACCTGGGTTCCCTGGTCCCCTCCTGGATCGACGCCGGCTGCGCCCCCGACGACCGCATGCAGCTGCGCAGCTTCATCGGCGACCCGGCCCTCTGGCGCGATCCCAACCCCAACGAGCCCAAGGACTGGGCCTGGACCCAAGGCCGCCTGCGGCGCTGGGTGCCGGCGCTGTCCGACCCCTACCAGACCCGCGAGGAGCTGAGCGAGAACGCCATCCCCCGCGCCGAGAAGGGCCACCGCGGCCGGGTCAGGCGAGCCGTGGCCGGGCTGCCGCAGGGACTGCACTGGCTGAGCAACGCCCGCTTCGGGCCGGGGGTCCGGGATGTGATCGAGGGGCTGGAGCCCTGGCTGGATTCCCTTAATTAGCTGAATCAGGGAAAGGCCGTTGCAGCCATCGAGCCGGGGCGCCAGAAAGATGGAATCTCCGAGAGCACTTGCGAGGTCCCGGAGAAAGCGTCATCCTAGTCTTGGAACTTGGACACGGTAAAGCCGCCTGCCGTAGCACCGGAAGACCGGGAGCGCAATCTAGGGGAACTGGGCGGTCCCTAGCAAGTTCCTTCACTTTCGTTGACCCGCCGGAACTTCCGGCGGGTTTTTTCGATACGGGATCGTTTGGCCCGAAAAAAAGACACGAGGAAGATCTCGCCCTTGCTCGTGCGCTTAACGGTCGCCTCAAAACCAAAGGGTCCGGCCTGCCAAATGAACTGTGCTTTTGCTGGAGAGTCTTGTTCGAAGGCTTCGCCTTCGCGAAAAATGACCGGAACCAGGGCATAGAACTCGGGGCTTATTTCCGGATGGTGGTTTTGTTGCTTCTGAAAAGTGTCGGAAGTAAGCATGACCGTGCAGGTCGAAGCTTGCAGGTATTGGGCCACCCCGGGTGGAATTTCCCCAATCTGGAAGGGGCTTTCAGAAAATCGGGTCCAATCGATCAGAGCGGTGGGCAGGTAGGGGGACTCGGCCAGGGCACTCGCGAGACCCGGGTGACTGGACCATTCAAATGAAACCATTACATATAAGGGCTTTTTTAATTCGTCCATAATATCCCAGCGCCATAATGCTGGCTGTAAAAAATAATATAATTTGGCTTATTAGTAACTTGGGGTCGGGCTCTGGGGCTCCACCGTTCCGGTATAGGGCCCCAGGTGCGTCTTCGGCTCCCGGGTGCCGAAAGCACCATGGTTGACGCTCACGAACACCACCAGGAGGAACATCAGGAACGCCAGCAGCGGCGCGCCGCGCTTGTGCCGGGCCAGCGCCTTCGGGGTCATCTCCGAGAACATCAGGAGCAGGAATACCAGCGGCAGCTTCCAGTGCAGGTAGAGCTCGCTGAAGGGGTGGCTGTGGACGGAGAGCTTCCAGCCCAGGAGGACCAGCCCGGCCAGCACCGCGAGGCGGAAGCACCAGGCGGTGGTGCGCTTCCAGAGCAGGGAGGTGAGGCCCTGGAGGTCGTCCCGGCTCTCCTCGAAGCCGATCAGGACCAGGATCACCAGGGCGGAGCCGCCGCCCAGGGCCATCAGGGTGATGTGGGCCCAGCGGACCAGGGTGAAGGTATCGAAATGGGGCATGGGAAACCTCGAAAGAGGAGGGGCGGGAAACCTGAATTGTCCTACATTACCCTGGGATGGGAAAGTTTGGTTCCCCGGTTGAGGGTATGCTTTAATCGGACATCACGTAGGCAGCCATGGCCAAGACCATCGGAAAGTATGAGATCATCCGGTCCCTCGGGGCCGGAGCCATGGGCGAGGTCCTGCTGGCCCGCCAGACCGGCATCGGCCGGGAAGTGGCCATCAAGACCATCCTGCCCAACGTCGCCAAGGGCGAGGACGCCGAGAGCCGGTTCCGCCGGGAGGCCGAGGCCGCCGGCAAGCTGAGCCACCCGAACATCGTCACCGTCTTCGATTTCGACAAGGACGGCGACCTGCTGTACCTGGTGATGGAGTTCGTCAAGGGCGACGACCTGGAGGACCTGATCAAGTCCAAGGCCCTGACCCAGTCCCAGTTCCTGGAAGTGCTCGCCCAGGTCTGCGACGGCCTGAGCCACGCCCACCGCAACGGGATCATCCACCGGGACATCAAGCCCGCCAACGTGCGCGTGATCCGCGACGGCAAGAACCTCCTGGCCAAGGTGATGGATTTCGGCATCGCCCGGATGGAGGACAGCAACATGACCGCCACCGGCATCGTCATGGGCACGGTGAGCTACATGGCCCCGGAGTACATCCGCGGGGGCCACGCCTCCAGCCAGTCGGACCTGTTCGCGGTGGGGGTGATGCTCTACGAGTGCATCACCGGCCGCAAGCCCTTCGCCGGCGACAACACCACCACCATCCTGTTCAAGATCGTCTCGGAGACCGCCCCTCCCGTCAGCGTGGCCGATATCAAGGGGATCAGCCCCAACATCCGCAACGTCCTGGACAAGGCCCTCTCCAAGGAGCCGGCGGACCGGTTCCAGACCGCCGACGATTTCGCCAAGGGCCTGCGCGCCTGCAAGGATCCCAGCTGGATGGGCACCCTGGACGAGGCCACCTCGCTGATCTCCAGGCACCAGGCGGCCCTGCTGGGCGAGGCCATGCGGGCGGCGGCCTCGCCCACCGTCGTGCAGCAGATTCCGGCGGCCGGCCCCACCACCATGGTGGCGGCGATGCCGGCGGAGCCGGCCCCGGTCGCGATTCCGGCCCAGGCCCCGGTGGAGGCCCCGGCCAAGGGCAAGGCCGGCCTCTACGCCGTCCTGGCGGCGGTTGGCGTGGCCGCGGTGGCGGGCGGCACCTGGGCGGTCACCCGTTCCAAGGCCCCGGCTCCGGCGCCTCCGCTGGTCGTGGCCGTGCAACCCGCAGCCCAACTCCAGGCGGGGACTCCCCCGCCGCCGGTCCAGCCGGCGGTGGTGCCACCCGTGGTGGAGGCTCCCGCCAAGTCCGAGCCGGCCAGGCCCCCCGCGCCAGCCAAGGCCGAACCTGGGCCGGCCGCGCCGAAGGCCGCCCCGCCCAAGGCGGAACCGCCCAGGCCCGAACCGCCCAAGCCCGAACCGCCCAAGCCCGCGGAAAGCCCGGTCAAGGCGATCACCGCACTGATGGCCACCGATCCCCGCCAGGCCTGCAACCAGGCCCGGACCCTGGCCGCCGGCGCCCCCGGCAACGCGGAGGTCCAGGGCCTCTACCTTGCGGCCTGCTACAACAGCCAGAACGCCTTCGACATGGAGCGGGGCTATGCCAGGGCCACGGGCAGCGGGCTCACGGTCAAGAAGATGCTGTCCGCCTCCGAGCCGTTCCGGAAGGTTCTCCAGAAGGAGAGCGCCCTGGCCAAGGCGAAATCCTCCAGCCGGCTCCTGACGGCGGAATTCCTGGACAGGATCACGGCCGACCTCAATCAATAGAATCCAAGTCAAGTCAGGGACAATGGAACGCGTTGCGGGGAGGAGGGATGAGGCCAAGGCTTGCGCCATGCATGGTCCCCCTGCTGCTGCTGGCCCCGGCCCGGCCCGGCGCTGCCGGGGCCCCCGACGGCAAGGTCCGGATCGCCGTACTGCCCCTGAAGGGCGAGGTGGTGGGCCGCTTCGGCGACCGCCAGGAGGAGGCCTACGAGCGGGTCGCCCAGGCCTTCCTGCGCACCCGGCGATTCGAGCTGCTGGACCGCAACCGGCTGGTGGCGGTGCTCGGGGCCGGGGGCAGGGCGGCCCAGCTGGATGAGGCCGGGGCCGCCGCCCTGGGGCGCCGGCTCGGGGTGCGGTTCCTGGTCCTGGGGTCGTACCGCGGCAGCCTGGAACGGGTGGTGGAGTCCTTTCCGTCCAGGGAGGGGACGGTCTACAACGTCTTCTTCCCGGCCCGGATCACCCTCAACCTGAAACTCGTGGACGCGGAGACCGGCCAGGTCACCCAGGCCTTCGAGGGCCAGGGGGCCTCCAAGGAGACCAGCCCGGCCCAGGGGATCACCGAGGTCATGCGCGATCTCTCCGAGAAACTGGATCGGGAGGTGGTCAACTCCTTCCCCCTGAACGGACACCTGGCCAGGATCCTGTCCGAGACGGAGGCCGTGCTGGACCTGGGCCGCGCCGACGGGGTGGCCGAGGGGGACCGGTTCCTGCTGGGCGATCCCGGCCCGGCGGGCCGGGCCGGCTCCGGCCCGCGCCGCCCGGAGCCAGGGCAGGTCCTGCCTGAAATGAAGGTCGTGGCGGTGGAGGAATCCACCTCGATTGTGAAGATTTCTGGTAAACCTTTCCCCCTCAGGTCCGGTCTGCTCCTCGAAAGCGCCCCTAAAAAGCCCGGATTCTGGGAATCCATCGGGGATACACTCAAGAAGTAGTTCTCCTCAACCCAATTTTCCTAGGAGGCTCCATGCGCTCAACCTATTTGCCCATCGGTCTGGCCCTGGCGGCCCTGGTGGGTTGCGCCGAAAAGAAGGCCGTCGACACGGTGGTGCCGGTCACCAGCGTCACCGCCAAGAGCGCCCCCGCCTGGATCGACAACGAGGAGTATCCCGATGGCCTGGCCGCGGTCGGCGTGGCCCAGCCCAACCCCATGGGGGACCCCTCCTTCCAGCGCACCACCGCCGTCAACGACGGCCGGGCCAAGCTGGCCGCCAAGGTCAAGGTCCGCGTTCAGAACATGTTCAGCGCCCTCACCCAGCAGGTGACCAAGGCCTCCACCGACGGCCAGAAGCCGGTGAAGCTCGACGTCATGAACCGGGTCCAGGAGAACGTGACCCGGACCATGACCGACCAGGAGCTCAACGGCAGCAATTCGATCCGTTCCTGGACCGACCCCGCCAACGGCAACTACTACGTTTTCATGGTGATGACCAAGGAAGCCATGGACCGGGCCCTGCACGGCGTCGCCAAGAACCAGATCGACCAGGAGATCGCCAAGGGCGAAGTGTCCCTGGACAAGGCCCTGGACAAGCTGGACGCCGCCATCGCCGCCAGCGAGCCGGGCGCCCATTAGTCCCCGTCGAATCCTGAAGTCCCCGGCCGGGCGCGGAGCTTCCCCCGCGCCTGGCCGGGCTTCGTTATGATGGATCCAGGAGTTTGCCTGTGCGGTTGATTCTGCGATTTCTCTTCTCCGCGGTGGGCCTGCTCGTCGCGTCCTACCTGGTGCCGGGCATCCGCCACGGGGCCTTCATCGATCTGGTGGCGGTGGCGGTCATCCTGGGCGCCCTGAACGGCACCCTGGGCCTGCTGCTCCGGTTCATCGCCTTCGTCCCCATGGTCTGCAGCTTCGGCTGCCTGAGCCTGTTCATCAACGGCCTGGTGTTCTGGGCCGCCGGCTGGGTCGCGGTCCGGCTGGACCTGGGTTTCCGGGTTTCGGGGTTCTGGGCCGGCTTCTTCGGAGCCCTGGTCTCCAGCCTGGTGGCCACCCTCCTGGAGGGGATCTTCCTGGGCAAGGATCAGCCGCCCCCGCCCGAACCGCTCCGGCGGATCAAGATCATCGCTTAAGGAAAAGCCCGAATGGCCCAGGTCTTCGCGCCCGGTTGCGCCCTCATGATCTATTAGCCTGAACTGGCCGAGCGCCTGCTCACGCATCTCAACGGCCGCGGCTCCGCCGTGCCGGAGCACCTCACCTGCTGCCACCACGAGCCCCGGCTGGCCGCCGGGACCCAGGTCCTTAACGTCTGCGCCGGCTGCGACCGCCGCTACCGGGAGCTCTACAAGGGCATCACCACGACCTCCCTGTGGGAGGTGCTGGCCGCCTCCGACGACTTCCCCTTCCCGGACTACGGCGGCGCGGAGATGTCCATCCTCGACCCCTGTCCCACTCGAACCGAAACGCGGGTCCACGACGGCGTCCGCGCCCTGCTGACCCGGATGAACATCCCCGTGGTCGAGCCCGAGGCCACCCGCACCCACGGCACCTGTTGCGGCGACAGTGCCTCCGGGAAAGTGCCGGTGGAGAAGGTCAAGTAGCTGATGTCCAGACGAGCCTGTGAGATGCCCCGGGAGGATGTGGTGGTGTACTGCGTCTCCTGCGTCAAGGCCATGCATATCGGCGGCCGAAGGCCGAGGTAACTGGTGGACCTTCTGTTCGGGGAAGAAACCGGGATCGGCGTTTATGAACCTGATGAATGGCATACTCAGATCCAAGCATTCATCTACTACCACTGAAGGTCATTCCCACTGCGATCCGAAAAGGAGAAGGCCCCTTTCGGGGGCTTTCCTATTGCCTTCATGTTCCGCTAGTCGGTGGACGCGAAGGCGACCTTTAGAATTTTAGTGTTTTTGTCTAAGGTTCAGCCCTGCCGGTGCACCTTTATGCGGGCCTGCACGAGCATGCATCACCGGCCCATGGAGGCCTATGAGGTGGAGCTGGGGGTGCCGGTGCTGTTAGGGCTGGACGCGCCACCCCGCTGCGGAAGGCCCTGGAGGCGGCCATCGCCCGGGCGCGGTCGCGGATCGTAGGCCCGGAGCTGTCTGGCCAGGGTGTCCTTGTGTTGCCGGAGGACGCGGACGACGAGCCGAAGCTCCGGATGCTTACGGCCAACGAGAGGTTCATCCTAGATCTGGAGCCGAAGCGACGAGAAGAATCTGCGGAGGAAGCTGAGGCCGAGTCACCCTGTCTGGCTCCGCCGTCGCAGAAGGCAGCTGAGACTCCACAACCAGAGGGCGGGCTGGAGCGGCGCTTTAATCACAAGTGGTGAGGTTTGGGAGGATGTATCTCGAACCTGCCAGAGGAGAGCTGATTCAGCCATTTTCAGTTGTTATGGAGGGGGCATGCCTCCTGTTAAATGTAGTGAGCCATCCAGCCATTGAAACTATTGAACGAAACCGCCCTCGCAGTCTTCGTTCAACCCAGTTCCAGGCTATCACCAGGACCTATCGGCAGGCCCTACCCCCCGTGCCAACAATGTTGAGACAGAAACTTTGCACTCGTCTCAGCTATGGTGGGCATGGAAGGAATTGGAATGACGAAGGTTGTCAATTTAGGAAATGGCGAGGTCCAGCTGACCCGCCCAAGG
>Ga0316231_1000436_pt1 | contig 59683 bp, 57 predicted proteins | sample TBH18027metaG_FD_206002 | JGI IMG/M metagenome (GOLD analysis project Ga0316231, IMG submission 206002) | Freshwater microbial communities from Trout Bog Lake, Wisconsin, USA - TBH18027 | ecosystem: Environmental > Aquatic > Freshwater > Lake > Hypolimnion/Profundal zone | place: USA: Wisconsin... | reverse complement strand
TTGTTCTTGATGCCTGCCGGCCCCCTGCCGCAGCGCGCTACAGATCTCATCAGTGTTGGATTCTCAAAGATATTGGACAAGCTGCGCCGTGAATTCGATTTGATCATCGTAGATGCGCCACATGTACTCGGCGCTTCGGAGACGCAAGAACTCGCCAGAATTGCCGACGGTGTGCTGGTCCTAACACAGGCGGGCGCAACCACTGGAAAACTGGTTTCGGAAGCTCTGTCCACCATCGCCCGGACGGGCGCAAATCTCATCGGCCTGGTTATGAATCAAGTCAAACCTTCCGCTACGGTGGGGTATCCCCACCATTACTCTCGCGTCGCGTCAGGTGATAACAAAAACGTGGCCTGCTTGCGCGCATAAGGGACTGACATGCAGATTCTAAAGAAGATTTCACGCTATCGGTCGAGCTCTGCGCTTCTAGTTGGACTGACGCTCGCAATCGGCGCTGTATTTAAGATGTGCGCCTTTGCTCGCGAAGCATTCGTCGCCGCGAACTTTGGGCTATCGGACGTAACAGACGCATACTTTGCCCTTCAACAGTTTCCGGCCAGCCTTGTGGCCTTTATGTTCGGTGCGTTTTCTCTCGCTTTCACTCCGGCGTATGCCGAGGACGAGCGCCGCTCCGGCTCTGTTGAGTGGCTACCAGGCCTGCTGATTCATGGAAGCTTGGTTGGCTTGGCACTGACCGCGCTCATGCTCGCTTGCGCTACTTTTCTTTTGCGTCTGATTCAGAGTGCCGGAACTTCTGGTGTCAGGAGCACACTTGGCCTTCTCAGCGTCTGTTTCGTTCCAATCATTTGGACCGGCATCTGGAAAGGGATATGCACTGCTCGCGGCCGCAACTTGTACGCAATGAGTCTGACCGGACTGCCATACCTGGTGATGACCCTAGCGCTTTTTGCGGCATATGCGGCAGGCAGATTAGACAGCTTGAGTTTGCCGGTCTCGATGGTCATGGGATTTTGCAGTGTGGGACTTTACTCTTTCGTTCGCATCCTTGGGTCACTACCCTCTCTGAGACTGCGCGCCGCGATTAGCTCCGTCTGGACGATTCCACAGTTCCGCAGATTCCTCCAGCAACTTACAGCGTCGGCCGCAGAGAACGCCGGCTTTATTAGCAATCAGGTTCTCTTGCTGTACTTTCTTTCCCGGATGGGTACAGGAGTCATATCAGCGAACAACTGTGCTATGCGAATTGGGATGCTCGGTTACAGCCTGTTGTCTCAACCTCTCTCCCATCTGGTGCAAGGCCGCCTTTGCTCTGCCAATGAACAGGAACGACCCGCTCTGTTTCGCCGCTGGCTATTGGTCTACAGCATCATGCAATTTCTGTTCGCGGCCGCCTTCTATGCGTTCAGGTTTCCTATTCTTCGGCTCGTGTACCTGCATGGGAAATTCACAGGAACGGAACTGGCCTCGGTCGCTAGTATTTTGCCAGCGTGGATTGTTTATTGCGTGGTGATGTCCCTAAGCGGGATTTCAGCAAATTACCTCTTCACCTGCGCAAAGGGCTTCTCATTCATGCGGTGGCGTCTCTTTGCATACGTCGCGGCGAACCTGCTTCGCTTCGCCGTCATAGGCGGAGTAGGGGCCGCAGCACTCATCTGGTGCTCAGTGGGCACCGAGGTACTCGCACTCGCGTTGAATCTGAAGAGTTGCTTGAGCACCGCAAAGGCAGAACAAGCGGTGCCAGTTGCCGTGGCCTCGAGTGCCGCAATCTAGAAACTATCCCGATCGGATGTAAATCAGCAATACGAGTTTTCGCAATCTGACATTCACCAAAGGAGACAACATGCCGAATCCTATCAAGACCGTCTACAACTTTCTCATCGAGCACCTTCCACCCGAACCTAGCCTTGAACTCCAATTTCTGCGCTATCACCGACGCATTCCGCATTTCAGAAAGCCACAGCTATTCACCGAGAAGGTGCAATACCGGAAACTCCACGACCGCAACCCAATGCTTCCGCTCTACGCCGATAAGGTGACGGCAAAAACTCTGGTTGCACAAACCCTGGGGAGCGAGTGGGTGATTCCCACACTATGGTCCGGCTCGTTCCTTCCACCTCGGGAAGAACGTAATTGGCCACTGCCTTACGTGATCAAGGCAAACCACGGATGTGAAATGAATATTTTTGTGCGCTCGGCTGCAGACCAGGACTGGGATGTGATCGAAAGCAAGCTCAAAGAGTGGCTGAGCGTCAGCTACTACAACAGAGTGCGTCACGAGTGGTTGTATTCGCAGATCCAGCCTCAAATCCTCGTGGAACCCTTCATCGAGCCGTCCGGGGCGCTTCCCACGGATTTCAAGTTCTACGTACTGAACGGCCGAGCCGAGTACGTTCAGGTGGATACCGGGCGAGAAAACGAGCACCTTCACCGCCGTGCTTTTTACAATCGCGATTGGGAAAAACAGCTATTCACGTTGAAGTACCCGCTAGACCACTCCTTGGTGTCTAAACCGGCCAGTCTGGATCGCATGATCGCAGCCGCGGAGCAACTAGCCAAAGACACACCGTTCGCCCGGGTGGATTTTTATGAGGTTGGCGGGAAGCCACTCTTCGGCGAGATGACCTTCTATCCAAGCTCCGGGCTGGCGACCTTTCAGCCAGCTGAGTACGACGAGTTGCTGGGCCGTTTGCTCCAGTACCCATAATCCCTCCCACTATCCGAGTAACCACCGCGGACTATCCACTTAGATAGTCCGACGGGAGCGACTGCGGTCGCAGCGACGGTGGTTCCCGAGTAGATGAATGTTAAGTGCCGTAACTGAATAGAGATACGTCGAGTAAGCGGACCGAAAGGCGAAAGGCGAGTATGGTACGCCACTTGCATTTAGTAATAACAACGTTCGGAGCCACGCGACTCACTGTTAGGAGGAACAACATGCTGAACCCAATCAAGACCGCCTACAACTTTCTCATAGAACATCTTCCGCCGGAGCCTAGCTTGAAGGTTCAGTACGCGCGCTACCACTTCCGGATTCCAAATCTCAAGGCCCCGAAACTGTTCAGCGAAAAGGTCCAATACCGCAAGCTTCACGACCGTAGTCCTATGCTTCCGCTCTACGCCGACAAGGTGAAGGCTAAACTTCTGGTTGCCGATGCTTTGGGAAGCGAGTGGGTGATTCCGACACTCTGGTCCGGCTCTTCCCTTCCACCTCGGGAAGAACGTAACTGGCCGCTTCCTTACGTGATCAAGGCTAATCACGGATGTGAGATGAATATCTTCGTTCGCTCGGCCGCAGACCAGAACTGGGATGTGATCGAAAGCAAGACCGCCGAGTGGCTGAGCGTTCGCTACTACAACAAAGTGCGCCACGAGTGGCTATACTCCCAGATCGTGCCACAGATCCTCGTCGAACCCTACATTGGGAGCACCGAAGAGCTTCCGACGGACTATAAGTTTCTCGTTTTTGACGGACGGGTTGAGTACATCGCCGTCCACTCCGGACGCCAGGACCATCATCCGCATTTCGTAGCTTTCTATGATCGAGCGTGGGACAGACAGCCGTTCAAACTCAATAGTGCCCTGAACCATCCCGGAATACCTAAGCCGACGAGCCTGGATCGGATGATTGCGGCTGCAGAGCGACTAGCCAAAGACACACCGTTCGTACGAGTGGACTTCTACGAGATAGGAGGAAAGCCGCTGTTCGGTGAGATGACTTTTTATCCTGGATCAGGGCTGGCGCTCTTTCCTCGGGAGTACGACCTGCGATTGGGCCGATTGCTGACCTACCCATAACTCGTCATGGGTCGCAACTGCTTTGAGAGTTACCGGTGCCACGGCACGTAACGGCACTACCAGTTAGTAGCAAGCTGCCTTCGTGCTAATCAACGACGGCACGGCATATTCCCTAGTCTGGGCGAGACATGAGGTCTGGTAATGACTGCATCTATTTCCAAGTCGAGCGGCACCATGATTGCACAGTTTGCAGCTTTCATGATTCCTATCTTATTTGGTATCTACTGGGCGCCAATCGGGATCGACGAAAGCATCAAGGCAATGCTTTTGCGAGGGGCAATGATCTCCTTAGTTGCACTCCTGCTCCTCCTTACGTTTCGTGCGACGCTTACCCGCGCAGAACTTACGTTCGGCATCCTGTTTGGCGGTCTCGCCGTATCGCTTATCGTGCCAACTCTGACAGCAACAGATTCGATGCGGGCCGTCAAGGATGACGCGAAGCTAATACTGCTTTTCCTGCTTGGACTCGGATTGTCGCGCGCACTTCGGAACCCAAGGACCGCAAAGGCGTTTGGATATGCCATGTTGCTCGGCAGCGCGATTGCCGCGGCGTTGATTGCAATCGTTTATGTCCAACACATGGGGATAACTCTCCCCGGGTATGAGTCGGCTCGCAGGCTAAAAGGCCTCGCGTTAAGGCAAGGCATTGCCCTCAACCCCATGGGCTTCACTGCGTTCTTTATGTACGTCGTAGGCTTATGCCTGGTGCCTCCTGGAAAGCTAATCTGGTCCGTGGGCCTATTTGTTTTCGCGGCCTCATCGTGCCTCACGGGTTCGCGTGCTCCTGTTGCCATCATGCTCTTGAGCGTCTTCCTCGCGGCAATTTCGCACTTGCTGTTTCACCGAACTCTGTCACTGCGTGTCTTCGGCTGGGCGTCCGTTCTCCTTTTGACCGTTGCACTCGTGCAATGCGTCGCTGGAATGGATGCGAAGAAGATGTCAACCATCACCGAAGGACGCAATGATTTATGGCCAGTTGCCTGGTCCAAGTTTATTGAACGGCCGATCAGTGGATCTGGATACGAGTCATGGCGCGATGATCTGCTCTCACGTTTTGCCGGGAGCCATGTCGAAGCCGTCGCGATGGAGAAAAATCCGGAGGGCGGATACCACAACCAGTATCTTACCCTGCTCGCCGAACAAGGCTTAGTCGTCTTCATACCTGCAGCAATCGTCTGCTGGATGTTACTCCGATGCTGCGCGTGGCTGGCCTCCAGAAGCTGGATTCCATTCGTCAACCGCAACATGATAATGCTGGGCTGCCTGTTCATGCTGCTGCGTGCTGGAGTGGAAGTCCCGGGACTGTTTGGATACGCTAACGATCCAGCGGATTATCTCGCATATTGTTTTCTGGCGGTCGTAGTGAGCCGACTCTCACTGCACGAAGACCAGCACCGACTTACTACTAACATTGCCGACCGCGAAGGCAGCAGCAATGCTGGCCACCGTGGCAGAGTCGTGACGTCAGTTTGAGGTGCCAGCAAGGATTGCGAAATCCATAGTCAAGCAGGAGTATATGAACACCAAGTGGAACTCAGCGCCCTTTTTATGCAGTAAGCTCATCGCCGCAGCGATCACGATTACTGCCATCGTATTCAACAGCAGCCCGGGTTGGAGTCAACAGCAACCTACTCCACCACCCCAGGCGAGTAACTACAGACTGGTGTTCGCGGATGAATTCAACGCGCCCGCCATCGATAGTGTCTGGCATGAGGGAGTGTGGTGGTACCACAAACACGCACCGCTCAGGAACATCACCACGTCCGATTCTGCTCTTTCCCTGAAGTGGGAGCGCGGACAGGAGGCGGATGATACAAGCGTCGCTACTCTTGGTCAGCACGATCCCAATTTTGCGGCATGGCGTTATGGGTACTTCGAGGCCCGAATGCGATGGGACGTCACCAATGGTGCATGGCCCGCGTTCTGGCTTATTCCCGCGCAAGACGCACATGATCAAGCCGTCTACAACGGGACGAAGGAAACCGGGGAGATCGATATTTTCGAGGGCCAGGGAGATCACCCGCATACGTTCTACGGCACGATCCACGATTGGGTCGACCTGCACGATCACGCCAGCAAGGAGAACACGTTCAACCTATCCCGAAGCACAGATTTCTCACAGTTTCACGTCTATGCGCTGCTTTGGACTCCTGGAAAAGTAACTTGGTACCTCGATAACCAACCATTACATTCCGAGGCCACACCGCCGATCTTCGACCGACAGGACTTCTTCCTGGTTCTTAGTATGGGCGAGGGGCAGGATTGGAAAGCCGGAAACCTCTCTGGTGTGACAGCTAAGAACATGAAGATGGATGTCGATTGGGTGCGCGTATGGCAGAACTAATCGCTACTCTTGTTTTCGAACTTCGCTGCACTCTGCTCTTTGCCACTCCGTGGCTTGTGGAGGCTGTTAGTCGCGAAACTCCGCGTAAACCTCGCGTTTGGTAGGCTCGAGGGCTGCGCATACAACAACATAGATTCATGAACCATAACCATAGGAGTTAGTTGGATGAATATCGAAAAGTTAGTTCGTAGGTATACCGAGCACTATCAACTACAGCACGTAACCGCGGAGCAGGTGTTGTACCACTGGGATTCCGAACGCCAACTCAGGCGTGAGTTACTTTCCGCGCCCGCCGAAAAACGTTGGCAGATCTTCGACGAAGGTTACTCGCGACACTACCGCGAACTCACCTGGTTAAGAAATAGTTCAGAGCCTAGCAACTTTCAGGAATGGCTTGACCTTGTCGGTCCTTCCCCAAAGAAAATATTTGAGATTGGGTCGGGCAAGGGCGCTCTGATCAAGGCGCTTGCAAACGCCGGCCATGACTGCACGGCAACTGAGATCACGCGCGAGCGTGGATCAAGGTGGGTAGAGGATACGAACATCCGCTGGCACACCACCGACGGCGTCCACCTCGATCGCTTCGAGCCTTCCGGCAGTTACGACATCGCTATCTCGAATCAGGTGATCGAGCACATGCACCCGGACGACTTACAGGACCACTTCCGCGGAGTCCACGCGATCCTGCGTCCGAAGGGAACGTATCTCCTGGCCACGCCACACCGATTTATGGGGCCTTGCGATGTATCTGCGATTTTCGGGTCTGCGACATGTGAGGGCCAGCACCTGAAGGAATATACGTACAAAGAAATTTCGGAGGTGGCAAGAGCAGCTGGATTCAAGGTGGTAGCAGGGTCGCTGCGCTTCCCGCACGCAATACGTCCATTGAGCGAGCTTTTTAAAGCCCGGCTTTCTCCTCTGTATCAGCGCTATCTTGAGGCGGCCGAGAGTGTCATAGGCGTTTTACCTTCATTTCTGACTCGTCCAGCAAGCCAAATCGCCCGATTGATTTACTTCCGGCCAACGATTTACATGGCAGTCCACAAATAGGAACTGAAAGCGAGAGAACCTACTCGTGTTCGCCGAATTCAGGGCAGTTTAGCCAAGACTGCCCTCTTCTGCCTCTGAGGGTTGCTGTTCTTTGGTGGAATCAACCCTTCTACTTTCAGAATATCAAACTGGAGGAGCGATCCCCTCACCGCACGGAAAAATGTATCTGGTTCTGAATCAGTGAGTTATGGATGAAATCGCTGAATTGCGGGCTTGACAGCCGGCTAGTACCAAGGGATCGCGGAACTAGGGCTATTCGACTGGGTGCCCTACCCTCTATATATCCCGCTAAAAATTTGAATATAAAAGGGTTAAATGGGATGCAACCCGCATTTGCCAAAAGATGGCGGTGTGGACGACCTACGGTCCTATTCTCAGAATAGCAAAGTTGAAGGGTGATTCCATCACTTTGGAGAGAACTCCATATCGTTTGTAATCAGATGGTTGGGAGGAATTGGCGAGAATCTTCGCTTGACAACTCACAAACCGGTGCGGTTTTCAGGGTGCGAACGGGTGAAATAGGAAAGAAGAGTCTCGTTTCCTGGGCATTTGGGGTGGCAAGAGAACCGCGATTCATGAGATGGTCCGCCGTCCTAATCAGCCCTGCGGTGGGATGATCGGAGGAGCGGCGCAGATAGTTCATCGGAACTTCATCAGAGCCAGGCTACGCGACTAGGGCCATTACGTGAGGCTAGATTGAACAGCGGACTTAATTTTGACTATCTTCCTAAGCCTGCTCACCTTACGAGGTTTGCTGGCAAAGATCGAACTGCTGATGTATAGCTTTCGCAACACAAAAATAGGGGCTGGCCGAAGCCGCCCCTATTTTCACATATTAGAGACCACTCACCTGCACCTCTTCCCCCGAATAGACACAGGCTTTGTCACTGTCTGGCAAGAAGTAAACGGAGTTTCTGTTACACATGACTCCACGGTGAAATACGCACTTGAATAGCCAAATTGCTCCCTGTGTAACTTATTAAGCCTATTGCCGATTTGATCTGCTGCAAGGTCAGGACCGCAAAATTTTGCACAGGATAATGCCACTAAAGTGGGCATTATCGCAGTTAAGAATGCGCTCCTGTGTCGTGCAATTCCACGTATTCGCCTGATTCCTGCGGGTAAAGTTCGAAAGTCTCTGTGGAGGCGCTGGCCTGCTCAATGAATACGTCAAGCACGACCCGCATGGAGGCCACTAGTTCGTTCACAACCTCGGGTTCCAACCTATGGCCGACCAAAATGTCTGCCAGAAGGCGCTCGATTACATCGCAGATTTCGTAAACATAGTCGAACCAGGTGATGTCATCTCGCCGCTCGATGGCAAACCAGCGATCGTACGCTTGATAGCTTTCTTCGCTTATGGGTGGCACCTCACCATATTGCCGCCGATGGGCAGCACGGAGCGATTCTGGCTTTGACCGTTGCCTGTCATTCGCGGCACTCGCATTTGGGGTTACTGCCTGAACCATGCAGCGTTCATGTAGCTCGTGATATCGCAGTTCGGCAGCAACCCACATCGACCGCATTTCCTTCACGAAGCTGTCCGTATCATTCTTGGAAAACTCGTTATTGAATAGTGCAACGGCAGGCTGATAACCATTCTGACGTTCACGGATTTCGTAGCCACTGAAAGCGGGCGGCATCTGGTTACGGATCTGGCTGCAATAGATTTCGGCGCATGGCTGGAAGTCCACGCTATACATAAACAGCGCTCCGCACCCACGTCGCATTTGTGCCGCCGCTTCAACCGCCTTACGCGCCGCATGGCGCTTGCCAACCCGCATTGACTCTGCGGCAACGGAGAGCGAGTGGCCGGTCAATGCCAGCATAGGAACGAAAAGGTGATGGCTGAGAATCCATTTCTTCCACGCGAGGCATGTCTCCGCGCTGGTGGGAATCGATCCAGAATCGATACGACGCTGGCTCATTATGTTTGCAAACTCTGCTGCCCGCGAGAGGCGCGTGATCCAGTCACGCAATGCCTCCTGTTCTCCCAGGGCGATACCATCAGGGAGTGTTGGGACCATACCATCCTGCGGCAACGCGATCTTCCTGGCGCGCGTGCGATAGCTACTTATCTCCATACCGGACTCCTCCAGATACCGCCAGTGTGGCGGCCAGGACCTTCTGTTGCGTTGCGATCTCGCATTCACATTTGTTGGGCGAGCGGCCCAGACATCAGACCGTGCCGCCCGGGGATCAACTCAAAACTCTGCTCGGAATCGAGTTTGGAAACGGCATACACGGCTCCGTCATTGGTTGAGGTGATTCGCTCGATGCTGCTCCAGTCGTTCTTTGGCGGCAGCGGATTACGCCAGACGATTTCTGCTTTCATAACTCCTCCTCGTGAGTTTTCTTGGGCGGTGCCTGGGTTAGCGTCGCTCATGCCATGACTAATGCAACTGCGCGACCATTCGCGTAAAACCTGCCTTTCCGCGGCCCTCGCGACGCAAATGTCGCAATGTGTATAACATGCGGACTGTCGTTTGGCAGCCGGATGAAAAGGTCGATCACCGATGGACTTATTCGCTATCTTTAAGGGTTGGCCGGACAAACTGAAGGGATAGTAAGTGAAGAGATGGGCTGGGCAGAGCGAAGCGCAAATCTCAGACGCACGAGGAAGAGCATCCTAAGAACACGGACATGAGTGCGTCGTACCGAAAAGAATTCGTGCGCGTCTAGTGGCGGCGTTCGGGAACCGCTATCTGCTGATAGCCTGACGGTGGACGGAAGTGTGAACCGTCGATGGGCGCACTGGAAAAGCCACCCATCTCGGTAGTGGTTTCCATCAAGACCATGCTGGCAGACTGTTGATCGGTCTTTGTCTCATTCGGCGGGGGTGGCGGATCTTCCTTCTTCTTGTGGCCGAAACCTCCAAGCATGCCGCCGAAACCTCCCAGCTTACTTGCGATTGCAGAAGTCGCGGCATTGCCTGCTCCCTGCTTGGCCATTTCGCCTTTCGAGGGGATTTCGGCTTCCTGGTTTTCGGCGGGGAGAGGCGCTTCAGAGGCCGCAGGGAGCGGCTTTCCGTCAGCAGTGCTTCCCATTCGCATCACGGTGTAGAGTGGAATTCCCTTGAGTTTGGAAACTTCTTTCGCCATCTCGCCCAAGCCCTGAGTTGATCCAGGCTTCATCTGCGACTGCATGGAGGCCATCATGGGAGCCGTGACACTGCCATAGACTTCTCCGAGTTTCCTGGCATAACGGAGGTTGAATTCCCGCACCTCCTGGTAACCGGGAATTTCAGGCGTCATCCAGAGGTCATTGGTCATCGCGAGATTCCCACTTTCTCCACTCTTCTTATCGGTCGCCTGCATGGTCAGGGTAAGAATGGATTCCTTTGTCTCAAGGCCGCTGAACTCTTTGGCTGCTCCGGTGTTTCGAACCGACACGTCAAACTTCATGTCCGTAGTATTGGGAGTATCTGGTTTGGGGTCCGGAGCCGGCTTTTCTTGTGGATGTCTGGCGGCCTCGCGCTGGGCTTCCTCGATCTGATCTTTCATCTGCTGAAAGGTGATGGTGTAGTACTGCTTCTTCAGGTGATCGATGTGGGTGACAGTCTCATTGTCGAGATCGACGATCTCTGAAGTGTCTTGATTGATGCGGGCCATGCGGTTGCCTTGAACATAGACGCTGGATACAACCGGGTCGCCGATTCGCCGCGCTTGCTTGCTGAAGGTGCCCGCAAGTCTCATGATGCCCAACAAGGAGCCGCCGGAGATTTTGGTGGTCTCTGTGTAGTGGAAATCAGCGGATATTCCCGGAGGTAAGGTTAGAGAGAGTACGAGTAAGCCTGCGATTCGATAGCGCACAAAGCCTCCGGTTCAGAGTGGGGATTTTATTACGAAACAGGCGAACGAGAATATTGTCCTGCTGCTGGAATTTGGGAGGGCGGAGTATGTACCTGTGATGGTGACCTCCATGGCCGGTAGGAAGTGATGGTAGAGGTGCGACCGCGCTTGCTCGCTTGTCTTTGAGGGTGAGAAACGGCCGCTCTACCACGTAATAAGAGAAAGTCGCGGCGCATAAGGCAAGCACAAAGTTGACTGGATAGGAGGTGAACGGACTTACTATGTCTCTGTTCAAGAAAGGGTTCTGCCAAAGATAAAGCGAATAACTGAGAGTTCCCATCCAGAGCGCCAGGCGACAGTTGAGCAGTCTGCCTCCGAATGTTTCAGATCGACGTATGCAGAAGTCGATGCAGAGCACAATTCCGAGGTTTGCGAATGACTGACCGGCAATATAGAAGGCAGCTTTGTGAACTAGAAACACGGCGTTGGCACTAAGGGTACCGAGCAGAACCAACGGCAGAAACCAGGCAGAACGCTGAAGACGAAGATAAAGAGAGTTAGCGGAAAGCTGATTGAAGTACCCGGCGAGCAAACATCCGGCGGCCAATGCGTCTGCCACCGCTTGAAACTCCTGGGTTACACACTCTCCCCTGAGTTCCGGGCCAACGGCCATTCCATACCACATAATCGCGCGGACCACGGGCGCCGCGAATACTACGACCCATGCAGTCCTGAAGGCACGGCGTGCTCCCAACAGGACTACGATTCCCGGCCAGAAGATGTAGAACTGCTCCTCCACCGAAAGTGACCATAAGTGATCCAGCCACCAAGACCTTCGGAGATGGTAATTGACGGTATAGGTCAGCGCATGCGACAGGTCTCCGGGCCACAGGCGGATCGCTCCCAGGTGATGTAATGCAGCCATGGTTCCGATGAGGGCGAGGGATGCTGGAATGAGGCGCAGGGCACGCCGAGTGTAAAACTTGGATAACGAGATCGTCCCCGTTACGGAAAGCTCTTTGAGCAATAACGTCGTAATCAGAAATCCTGACAGCACGAAGAAGCAGCGGACTCCCATATTTCCAATATGGCCGAAATGGGTGAGGAGCCGGGGAGCGCCCCCGGTCAGCGCTCCGTGGCCAAGTAAAACCAACAGGACAGAGATAGCCCTGATTCCATCCAAGGAAGGAATTCGCTGGTTCGGGTTCGTGGTTGGGCGGGCACCGGACGGTCCGGCGAGTTCCGTTGTAACGAGTGTTGCTGTCATAGACTGTTTCCTGAGATTGTCGTACGTAGTTGATACCTGTGTTGTGCGAGGACTTCCTCTGGATGGTCCCCGCACGCAATGCTGAATCCGCTTCAGGCAATTTGCTGCTCGCGAACTGGAATTGCGGGCGCTCCCTTGATTTCAGCGATCTCTCGGCTGTATGTCCCGCGCCGCAAGAGCACCTCCCAATAGAGAGAACGCGTACGTTCATCCATGCGTGAGGAGATGAACTGCTCAGTGAAACGCTGGCGAGCGGAGTGTCCCATTCGGCGGCGCAGGTCGACATCAGCAGTAAGGTCAGTCAACGCTTTCGCCAGGGCGGAAACCGAACCGCTGGGAACTAGAAATCCTGTTTCGCCGTGCACCACCGCTTCGCCGACCCCGCCTACGTCAGAGGCGATTACGGGCAATCCCGCTCTCATTGCCTCTAAAATACTGATTGGAAGCATCTCGGATTTTGAGGCCAGAACAAAGACATCCGAAGCTGCAAGAAGGGATGGAACGTCGCTGCGGTCTCCCAGAAAATCGACTCGATCTTGAATGCCAAGTTCGCGAGCCAAACTCTCCGCACTCCCGCGCTTTGGGCCATCACCTACGAGGCAGAGACGCGGGCCAGGATCGACACTGGCAAAAGCGCGTAGGAGAAGTTCGTGGTCCTTTCCCTCTATGAAGCGCGACACCATGGTGATTACCGGTGGACGGTCAGCCGAAATGCGCACAGTTTCATCGGCATCCGGAATGCCATTGTGAATAGTGACAAGCTTCGATGGGGCACCTATCTTGTGCTTGCGAATGATTCGCGCACCGGCATGGGATACCGCGACAATTGACTCGCACCAATGTGCCGCAATTCGTTCGCAGGGTCCACTCAGTGCGCTGCACAGGCGCGACACTGCTGGCGTCCCATAGAGCCAGGCATGGATGGTGTAGATGGACGGGATGCCAAGCATACGACCAGCAAGGCGGCCGAGGAAGCCGGCCTTAAAGGTGTGCGCATGGATGAGATCTGGTTGTAGCTGCCGGATCAGCTTTCGTATTTCCCACAAGGCGAGAGCGTCGCGCAACGGCATGATCTCTCGCTGCAAATGGGGTACTACATAAAGTGGGATCGCTCTTTCCCTGCACGCTTCGGTTAGAAAGCCCTCCTCTCCTGTGGCAACTGCAACGTCAAACTCCCCGCGTAGCGCGGACGCCAAGTCAAGCACGTGCGTTTGCGCTCCACCACGCTCCGCCCGTGTAACGATATATAAGATGCTCGGTTTCTTTTCGCGGCATATTCGCATACCGGCTTCGATTTCAATCTGTGCGGACAAGATCATACTTCCCCCAATCGCGTTCTTTCGAACGTCCCTGTCCAACACAAAGAGCAAAAGCCATGCCAGCGGCACGCTATTTCGGCAGTGGTCTGTCATTTCTCGTATCCCTAAGCGGAGTGGGTATTTACAGGGAGGATGTTGCTGGAGGAACTACGATCGGGTTCGTGGATTCTTCTGTCGCACTATCCGAATGGCGATGTCGTGCAAACGGTTTGGATACACCACTAGCGGTGGTCGCCACTGCAGTGCTCATGCAGCGCTGACGGATGCAACGCCCCTTCAACTATCTGAACGGTTGCTCTGACATATCCGTTCGGATATTCGAATGACGAATTCCGCAACACTCCTTGAATCTTCACGCGAGTAGCTGAAACCGCATGTTCCTGTGCTTCTTCGAGTTACGCGAGAGGCAAACAGCAGCGCCGCGCAGCGAAGCGGTTGGCATGGCACTTGCCTTTGTGATGGACGACGAAGTTGGAAGAACTTCTCACAAATACAAAGCGAGATGGTGAATCGAAACCATGACTAACGAAGTTGCAATCCGTAATTCCCAGCCACACGTTGCGGTGCTCGGACTGGGCTATGTCGGCTGCGTGTCAGCTGCGTGTCTTGCGCAATTGGGGTACCGGGTAACGGGCATCGATCGCGATGCCATTAAGATCGCGAGCATCAATACGGGCCACGCGCCATTCTTTGAACCCGGACTGGAAGAGTTGGTCAGCACCAACCTTAAGGCGGGTCGTCTCGCCGCGACCCAGGACATTGCCGCGATCCACGATGCCGATATCGCACTCGTCTGTGTGGGTACGCCTTCAGCACGAAATGGCAACATCGGTCTTGACCAACTTCGGCGAGTTATCCAGGACATGGCGCAGACGGTAGCCCACCGCTCCAAGCCACTCGTCGTCGCGGTCAGGAGCACCGTATTCCCTGGAACTTGCGAGGATCTTATTATTCCCGCGTTTGCGAGAAACAAAACAGTCTCCGTTGTATCCCATCCGGAGTTCTTGCGCGAAGGCACTGCGGTTAAAGACTTCATGGAACCTTCGCTCATCGTGATCGGCGGCGAAGAGCAGCAGTCAATTGATCGGGTCGCCTCACTCTACGCTTCCTTGCCTGCAGACGTTTCAAAGGTGGGCTTGCGGACAGCCGAGATGATCAAGTACGCATGCAACGCTTACCATGCTGTCAAGATTGCATTTGCAAATGAAATCGGCACCTTGAGTGCACGGCTTGAAGTTGATCCGGGCGAGGTCATGGCGACCCTTTGCCAGGATACAAAGCTGAACATTTCGTCCACTTACTTGAAACCCGGATTCGCATTTGGCGGCTCTTGCCTGCCCAAGGATCTGCGAGCGTTAACCTACCGTGCTAACTGCCTCGACCTCTCTGTACCGCTCCTTGAATCAACAATACCCAGCAACCAGCAGCACCTTTCACGTGCGCTGGAAGCAATCCTGGCTCTGCCCGCCCGACGCCTTGGGTTGATCGGTCTGGCGTTCAAGGAAAATACTGACGATCTGCGTGAAAGCCCGGTGGTCAGCTTGCTCGAGTCCCTGATTGGCAAGGGTCGCGAACTTCGGGTATTTGATTCTCACATCCGGTTAGATGAGATCTACGGCGGTAACAAGAATTTTCTTACTAATCAGATCCCGCACATTGGGCGGTTGCTTGATAACAACGTCGAAGAAACAATCGCGTGGGCGGATCATCTTCTTATCGCACAGAAACTAAGTCCCGCACTTGCAGAAGAAGTAAGAGACTCCGGCCTGCCAACCACAGACCTCACCCATTCTTCCCTGGCCTATCTCGCAGAGTTCAGTCGCGTATGGGCGGCTGCGGTTTAATACTGCAGAAACTCGACGCGCAATTCAGAAAATCCAACCAGAGTCAGGATGTGAGAAATATGACAACTCAAACCTTCACCAAGCCGGGTCGAATTCTCATCGTTATCACGACCCTGACTTTTGGCGGTGCCGAGACGCAGGTTGTCCGGCTCGCAGTGGAATTGAAAGCACGAGGTTGGAAGGTCGGTGTAGCCTGCCTCATCAAACCGAGTGCCTATCTAAGCCAGCTTGAGGAAGAGCAAATTGAAGTTCACTCCCTGGACATGCAGAGGGGCGTGCCGGATCTCCGGGCAGTTTTCCGGCTGGCGTCAATCATTCGGGAATTTCGACCCGACGTGGTGCACTGCCACATGTTCCACGCCAACATTCTGGGTCGCGTCACACGCCTTTTCTGCCGCATGCCCCTGTTGATTTGCACGGCGCACAACCTCAGAGAGACCTCCGAGAAGGGCGGACCAACCTGGCACAAAGAACTTCTCTACCGTGCGACGGACGCGCTTGCAGACATGACAACGATTATTTGCAATGCAGCTTTCGAACGTTACGTCCGCGTGGGCGCCGTGCCTCGGAAGAAACTGGCGATGATCCCGAATGGGGTTGATACGCAGGTTTTCTTGGGTTCGGAGGAGATCCGTCAGAGCGCTCGCCGCGCGCTCGGAATTGAGTCCAAGTTTGTCTGGCTTGCCGTCGGCCGGTTGGTCAAACAGAAAGACTATCCAACTCTCCTCCGCGCTCTGGAAACACTGGATCGCAAGAAAACGAAGGTTCTCATCGCCGGCGATGGCCCCCTTGAACAGGAATTGCGCGAGGAATGCAGAAAGCGCGACCTGGGCGAATGTGTCCTCTTCTGTGGCGCGCGTGAGGACATCGTTGATCTTTACAACGCCGCTGATGCTTTCGTCATGTCCTCTGAATTTGAGGGATTATCAGCAGCCCTGCTGGAGGCCGCATCAATGGGTCTGCCTGCAGTTGTCACCGATGTGGGCGGAAACGCCGAGGTTGTTGTCCATGATGTCACCGGTTACCTGGTGCCACCAGGCGAACCGCTTCCACTGGCTGCAGCAATGAAGAAGCTCATGGATGCGTCACCGGAACACCTGCAGACAATGAGCGCTACCGCCCGGAAACACTGTTTTGAGCAGTATCGAATATCGACAGTGATCGATCAATGGCTGAACCTCTATGCCAATTGCTCGCAGCTTAGCAATCCATCCATCACACCAGAATTTGTTTTGACGATCGGCCAGGAGTAACAACATGAGCACAAGCGCATTGTCATTCACCACGGCGAATCAGGCAGATCATGTAAGGTCGCCTGAAATCGCGAGGAACTCCAGGCAGAAACAACCAGGGGCATTGGTGATCTCGCTCGACTTCGAACTTCACTGGGGAGTTCGCGATATAAGACCACTCGATTCGGGAGAGCGTGCTCGGTTGCTTTCCGCCAGGCGTCTGGTTCCGCAGATCCTCGACTTATTCGAAGAATTTTCGATTGATGCAACGTGGGCGACGGTAGGGCTTCTGTTTGCCCGCTCGAAAGAAGAAGCTGAGGCGTTCATACCGAAAAAGCGACCCCAATACCATGAAGAGCGGCTCAACCCATACATCGAAAAACTCGGGTCAGGAGAGGCCGATGATCCATTTCACTTTGCACCCAGCCTGATCGCGCAGATTGCGAGCCGGCGCGGTCAGGAGATTGCATGCCATTCTTTCTCGCACTACTACGGTATGGAGCAGGGACAAACTGTTGAGGATTTTGAAGCCGATCTGATGAGTGCAATAGCAATCGCAGAAAACTCCGGGTACAACATGCGCTCCTTTGTCTTCCCGCGGAATGAAGTCAACCGCGAGTACCTCCCGGCCTTGCAGCGAGCTGGCATCAGCTCTTACCGGAGTACGGAATCGGCAAGCATCAAGCAGGGACACGCATTCGCCGAGCAGCGTCGCCCACATCGACGTCTTGGACGGCTTTTAGACAGCTATGTAGATATTTGTGGTGCCCAGACCGCTCCGTGGCCAGAACAAATGGTGCCGGCATCAATCGCTGCAAGCCGCTATTTGCGGCCCTACAGTCCGGTATTCGGACCCTTTCGGAAGCTTCTCCACCAGAGAATCAACCTGGCAATGAAGCATGCCGCTGAACGTGGGGAGATATTCCATCTCTGGTGGCATCCCGAAGACTTCGCACATTACGGCGACGAGAACCTCCAGTTCCTTCGCTCAGTACTGAAGAGTTTCTCTGATTATCGTGCTCGTTTCGGCATGACTTCTCTATCGATGGCGGGCGTGATGAGCTCCGTTCAGCGCGGTCTGCCAGATGGTCAGCTTGCGTAAGTTAATCATGCTGCATAACAGCCAAAACAAAGGCGGAAGATTATGACAACTACGACTCTCACTCAATCCATTACCGGAGTACGCGCCGGTCGAATCGGTTTATTCCGGTCAGTTCGCGAGGACGTAGCATGGGTCCTGGAACGCGATCCCGCGGCAAAGAACTGGTTCGAGGTGTTGCTCTGCTACGCGGGCCTGCGCGCCGTCTGGGCCTATCGCGTCCACCACTGGCTTTGGCGCCACGGCATTCGCACATTTGCACGTTTCCTGTCTGAGGTAGCGCGGTTTTTTACGGGCGTCGAGATTCACCCAGGTGCGCAGATCGGACGATGCCTGTTCATTGACCACGGCACAGGAGTGGTGATTGGGGAAACGGCAATCGTGGGCGATCGCGTCACTCTCTATCAGGGTGTAACCCTGGGCGGCACTGGAAAGGACCATGGCAAGCGTCATCCGACTATCGGCAACAATGTCGTGATCGGGGGCGGGGCCAAGGTGCTGGGCAACATCACCGTGGGCGAGAATTGCCGCGTTGGAGCTGGCTCGGTGGTGCTGCAGAACGTTCCCCGTAACTCCACAGTCGTCGGCATTCCCGGCCAAGTAGTTTTCCAGAATGGCAGGCGAGTGACTACGAATTCAAATCCGAATAACGATGCGATGACCGATGCGATCAAGGCTCTCCTCGAAAAGGTAAGAGAGTTGGCCGAACGCGTACAGCAACTCGAGGCTGAGCGTGAAAGCAGCAGCGACCGCGACACCGTAGAGTTGGACATTCGGAATTTTGTCGATACAGCGACAGTGAACACGGTCAATCGCGGATCTATCGTAACAATCGAAGTTTGTTAGGTGAGAGTAGCAATGTGCTCATGCGCGTAAGTTGCTTTTTGGAACTATCTAAAAGTCCACAGGCGCTATCCGCTCGGATAGCCCAGTGGAAGGATTGGATCTCTTGGGAGTTAGTCCACGACTGACAGGTCGGCTGCTCTTTGCCCACAAACGGTGGAGTTATCAGCGCTCGACAGAAAGACGGCGGTTGGCACGGTATTTGCTCTTTTGAATGATGTTGAGGTTCGAAGAATCTCGGAACCAAGTCGCAAGGGGAGCGTCCCGTGAATTGCAGATAATCCCCAGTGAGGATGGCGGGCCTTGTCAGATATTTATGGCAGTAACGTACGGGAGAATGCGATGGAAAACCCCTTTGGTGTTATGAGCTGCTCCAAATTGACAAGCAGCGTCAGCGCGGATAAGAACAGTGGCACGCACGGATACGTGAAGAGGTTTGCGTCAATATTGAGCGGGCCGTTTCTGGTAGGCGGAAAGAAAATGCCTCGCATCATCATGCACACTCCTGAGCCGTTCTCGGCCGCGGCGTTGTATGTCGATGAGCTTTCCAGTGCAATCACCGCAGAGGGAATTCCAATCCATCTTGTATGTCCAGAGAATCACCAGGCACGCGGAGCGTTCGACAGCAATCCGCTGATTACGGTTCACCCTACTGCCGCGCGGTCGACCGATCGAAACCATAGCTTACTTCAGAAACTGCTGGCCAATGCATGGTTCCTATTTTCATCCTGCGCCGTGCTGTTCAGAACTGGCCGGCGCGGTGATCTGGTGCATTTTCAGTACAGTATGCATCTTCCTTTTGGGGCGCTTCTATTTGCGTGTGCATGGCTTCGCGGATGCAAGATCGCGTACACGGCTCACGACCCTCTACCGCACAAATGGTTGATGCCGAAGTTTCGCTGGATCGAAAAGCTTGCGCTGGCATGGATGTATCGGGTCAGCGATAGCATCATCGTCCATAGTGAGGCCGGAAAGAATACGATTTTGGAACATTTTGGTCAGAGCAGCATGAAGGTGAAAGTAATCCCGCATGGTCCGTATGGTTTCGGTACCGGCGTACTTGCTCTGCCCAAGTCGGAGTACATGGAAGTACTTCTATTCGGCTCCATACGCGAAAACAAGGGCGTGCATCTCGCGGTTGAGGCAGTGCAGCGGCTTTATCGTCAAGGAGTCGCGGTGCGTTTGACCATAGCTGGAAGCGTTCTCAACCGAAAGGAGCAGGACTACTGGAACAGGTGCAAGGAACTGATCCGCCAAAGTTCTGAGCCGATACGTCTGATCGAAGAGTTCATACCGGATGCGAGGCTTCCAGAGTTGTTCGCGGGTTGCAATTGTGTCCTCCTGCCCTACACGGAGTTTTTCTCGGATAGCGGTGTTGCATTCATGGCACTCGCCAACGGACGCCCGATCATTACAACGAAAGCGGGTGGATTGCATGCTCTGCTCGACTCCTCAAAAGGAGGTCTTGCGATTGAGGAGGCGTCGGTTGATGCGACTGTCGCTGCCTTGCGACTCGCCGTGACTCTCGGGGCAGACCACCTGAACGAATGCGGACGCGCAGGCTCGACCTGGGTACTGCAAGAGTGTGGTTGGCCGAAGATTGCCCGTGTTACGAGTTGCGTGTACGAAGCACTCTTGAGACGGCTCCCGCCTACGACTCACGTGAATCAACCTTGTCCTTCGGATTTGAAGATCACTCAACGGTAGGGGCAAAAATGACAGACGACTTGTGGCAAACAAAACGAGCAACCTCAGTGGGAAGACTCTGCCTCTTAGTTCCCTACCGTATTTCGTCGGGAATCGTGAGTCTCCTCTTTCCCGGATAGTGTTGAGATCGCGACCCTCAAGATAAAACTTTGATCTGGCCTCGATATGCTGACGGCCATGCTTACTGGAGTTCCGATGAAATTCGCGCGCCCATTGCTGCTGGTTTCTCTATTACTGCAACTTCCCGTAGCCGCACAGGAAATCGGCACGCTGACTCTTGTCGAAGGTCCCCTGCGCGTCATCCGTGGTACGACCGTTCTGCAGTGCAAGGAAGGAGTACGTCTGCGGACGGGCGATATCCTAGAAAGCTCCGATTCGGGATTCGCGCAGTTGGAATTTACCGGGGGGGCCATTGTGGCTCTCGGAGGTTCGACCCGCGTGCTTGTCGTGAGCCACGCGGGACCGCGAACCGCTGCTAAAAGTCCGGCTGAACTGGTGCTGCTGAGTGGCTGGCTGAAAGGGCAGACCGGACACAGTGGCGACGCATTCCGCTATGACAGCCCACTGCTCGCGGCCACCACGCAGAATGGTTCGCTTCTTCTTCACTCGACAGCAGAGGAGGCCGACTTGTTCGTCGAATCGGGTTCAGCCCGCTTTGGAGAGGTGAGTTCGGACGGAAATTGGCATAACCCGCGCATAGCTCAAACGGAACAGTTTGTCTCACGCTACAGTGGCAAGAACGCCAGTGTGAATCCTCGTCCCAGTCAGAGCTTTGTTGATGGCATGCCTCACCAGTTCCGAGACATGCTTCCCTCTCGTGTGTCGCGCTTTACGGGTAAACCGCCACAGCCCAAACGCGACCACGAAGTCAGCTACGCCGAAATCCAGCCATGGCTGACTATTGCCCCGGCTTTGCGCAGGGGCTTCGTTCGTCGCTTTGAACCGCGGCTTCAGGATCCGGCTTTCCGCAAAACATTGGAAGCCCATCTTAGGGAGCACCCCGAGTGGGGCCCTGTGGTACACCCCGAACTTTACGAACCGGCAACAGCCGGTAACACCGCCCCCAAGAGGTAGAAGGCAACTTATATGAAACTGATCGTTAAGGTAAACCTTGTATTGCTCCTCGTGTTTGCAATTGGCTTCCTTTCAGTAGGAGTCCTTTCACACAGGTTGCTGGAGAGAAATGCGAAGCTGGAAATCGCGGAGAACGGACGGATCATGATGGAAGCCGCGCTCGCAGTGCGCTCGTACACGAACACCGAAATCCAGCCGCTGCTGAAGAATCAGATGAAGTACAACTTCTTGCCGCAGTATATTCCCGCATACTCGGCCATCGAATACTTCAAGCAACTACAAAAGAAGTTCCCCGACTATTCCTATAGAGAGGCAACCCTGAATCCGACCAATCCGATCAATCGGGCTACCGACTGGGAGTCAGACATCGTCAACTCCTTCCGACGGTCACCCGAGCGGGCCGAGTTAGTGGGTGAGCGTTCCACGCCGACCGGACCAGAGTTTTATGTCGCGCGTCCCATGAAAATCAAGCATGCCTGCCTTGAATGCCATGACCAGGCTGCGACTGCGCCCCGGACGCTGATCGAAAAATACGGCAGCGACAATGGATTCGGCTGGAAGGAGAACGACATCCTGACCGCGCAGATCGTAACCGTTCCCATGCAATTGCCGCTGCAACGGGCGAACAGCGCGTTTCTCGCGTTTATGGGCTCCCTCGCTGTGGTTTTTGCAATCATTTTTGGGGCGCTGAATGCCATGCTCATTCTTCTCGTAGTTCGACCCGTGAAACGGCTATCCAAAATAGCTGACGAAGTGAGCCTCGGAAACATGGACGCGGCGGAGTTTGAGATTTCCGGGAAAGATGAAATCGCGAAATTGTCCGAATCGTTCGGCCGTATGCGCAAGAGTCTGGCGCAGGCAATAAAAATGCTTGAGGTATGATTCCGGCCCGCCAGGCTCATGCGTTGCAGATGCAGTTCGCTGACGGGGAGCAAATGAAAAAAAATCGAAGGGTCGCACATGGCGGCACCTTTGAGTCTAGCCAGTTGGTTTTAGAGTGAGGATTCAACCTCGAATCCCCATTCCTCAAGGAGAGATTCCGGAATGAATTTCGAGTTCTTGTTGCGTCTTGCCCAGTCGCGGAGTTGTGTCGATGTGATGTACTGGTCGGGTTTTAGCTTGAATTCGTCAGTAACCTTCTCGAATTCAGTAATGGTCGGAATTATGGGGCCGTTCGGCTCCGGTTTGCCCCAATTGGGATTGCCCCGTCTTTTTGCCACAGATTTCCCTCCGCGATAGAACGGTCAAAATTGAAGTTTTTCGGTGATGTTTCTGTTCTTGCAGGCATCAACTCTAGAGGCATGAGGCGGCTGTTCACATCCCGCCATACAGGATATCGGCATATTGGAACGAATTCTTCAGGCGTGGGTAGGCTGCGATCGTTACGCCAGTAACCTGCAGGACAGATTCAGAGATGACAAAACCCCTCAAAGTGCTGAGGGGTTTGATTTTGTTTAATTGATTGGCTTTTGGTTAAACTTGGTGCCGGAGGGGGGACTCGAACCCCCACACCCTTGCGAGTACATGGACCTGAACCATGCGCGTCTGCCAATTCCGCCACTTCGGCACAGTGAAAGTGAGCGCCTAAGCGCCGCTATGGCCGTACGGCCATGCCTTTCTACTTGGCTTGCAAATGGATTGTAACACACGGGTCTGGATTCTCGATTTTCGAGTTGTGGAAGACGCTGGCCTGCGAATCAAGTCGAGAAATCGCCCCTGAGGCAGGAGCAGACCAACCAATTTTCCTTCACCGTCTTTGCGTAAAGTCCGAGTTGCGGACTAATATTCTTGCTGTCGATTGCACGCAGTGGAATTCACACTTTCCACTGTGCTGAGGCGTTTGCAGGGGGCCTGATGTGATTCCTGCTTTCGCACTCGCCTTTTAGAAATCCAGAGGAGCCTCATGCCTGAGCCAACATCCGATGCCGCGCCGAAAATTCCCTTGCCTATCAGCAAGGAACTCCGGACGCTCGCACACGACCTGAGCAATTCCATTGAGACAATCATGCAAGCTACCTACCTGCTCAGTCAGGTAAAGTTGGACGACACCAACAAGAAGTGGCTGGACCTAATCGATCAGGCGACTCGCGACGCAGCGAGAATCAATCGCGAGATCCGCGAAGTCCTGCGCTCGCGGAGCGAGGAACTGTAATCGGAGAGCCCCAGGAATGGACTCCGGCTTGGCACTGAAATCCGGCGAAGTGCAGAGAAACCCATCGCCCCGCGAATTGCAGGGTCGCGATGGATTGCCTACTCTATCCCCCACAGCTACACTCATGGACCTGTAAGGAGGAGTCTTGACAACTGTTCCAGCCTTCGAAAATCTCCGCTATGAAATCAGGAGCCAGGTCGCGTTTATAACCGTTGTGCGTCCCAAGGTTCTAAACGCGCTCAATACTCTCACCATGCAGGAACTCAGCCGCGCTTTCCAGGCGGTCCGCGATGACACCGACATTCGCGTCGCGATCCTCAGCGGTGAAGGTGAAAAAGCCTTTGTCGCCGGTGCCGACATCACCGAATTTAACGGTCTGGGCCCGGTTGAGGCTAAGGCTTTTGCAAAACGTGGCCAAGCCGTCTTTAACCTCGTCGAGAACTGCGGCAAGCCCGTCATCGCTGCCGTGAACGGTTTTGCTCTCGGCGGGGGCTGCGAACTTGCCCTTGCCTGCACGCTGCGCCTTGCTTCGGAAAACGCGCGCTTCGGCCAACCTGAAAGCAAGCTCGGAATCATCCCCGGTTATGGAGGATCGCAGCGCCTGCCGCGCATCGTCGGCAAAGGCCGTGCCCTGCAAATCATTCTTACCGGCGAAATGGTCCACGCAGACGAAGCCTATCGCATCGGCCTCGTCAACCAGGTGCTGCCTTTGGCTGAATTGCGACCGCACGCAGAAGCTCTCGCCCACAAGATCATCGCCAATGGGCCAATCGCGTCGCGCTATTGCCTCGACGCCGTGAACAAAGGCCTGGAAATGACTCTTGCCGACGGGCTTGAGTATGAAGCTTCCCTGTTTGCACAGTGCTTTGCCACCGAGGATAGGGACGAAGGAATCCGCGCCTTCCTCGAAAAGCGTGCTCCCCAGTTCAAAGGACGCTAGCCGGTGGCCGACATCCGCCTCTGTCGCGGATGTGGGGTGACGCCAGATCTCCCTGCTGCCGGCGATCTTGGGTTGATGCGTTGCCCCTTGCACCTGTGGTACAAAAGAAGTTGTGATCCGCTCATTCCATCGCCTCCTGCTGCCTGCCTCCGACGAAGATTTTCGTTCGCTTGAAGAGTTTTTCTCTGCCCTCGGCTTTGCCCCCGGTGAGACCTGGAACGGTCGCCGCTCCAAAGGCCAAAAGTTCGAGGCCTTCGAATCCGGCGTAGAACTCGCGATGGGCAAGGATATGCCCGCAGCCGAGTTGGTGGTCGAGGTGGATAACGCCGACATCGTTGCAGAGGCCGCCCGCGCCCGCGGCTTTACCTTCGTATCTGAAATCGCAGATTGCGACTGGGGTGCCCGTCTCTTCGTCTTGCAGGTTCCTGCCGGATTTGGCAAGCTTGCCGTCTTCAGCTACAACGAGAATTGGCGCCAGCCGACGAAAGAAGCGCAACTCGATTCGACGGGAATGAAGTTCGCCGTCGTCGTCTCGCGCTTCAATGCCTTCATTACCGAGCGCCTCCTTGCCGGAGCTACCGACGCATTGCGCCGTACCGGAGCGCAGGCCGCAGACATTGAAATCGTCCGCGTGCCGGGAGCTTTTGAAATTCCTACTGCTGCAAAAATGCTCGCCGAAACCGGCAAGTACAACGCCCTCGTCGCCATTGGCTGTGTCATCCGCGGAGACACTGCGCACTATGACGTCATCGTCAATGAAGTCACCCGCGGCATCGGAGAAGTTGCCCTCGCAACCGGCGTTCCGGTCGCATTCGGAGTGCTTACCTGCGATACTCTGGAACAGGCCATCGACCGCGCCGGACTGAAGATGGGCAACAAGGGATTTGAAGCAGCCCTCGCCGCCTTGGAACTAGCCGCACTTAAACGCACACTCCAGCAGAAATAGAGACAAAAGCAATCATGGGTACACGACGTAAATCACGCGAGTTGGCGCTACAGATGCTGTTTCAGGCCGACATGGGAAAACAGTCCGTCGAACACGTTCAGAAGACATTCTGGGCCGAGCGCCGCGATCTTGAGGATAGTGTTCGCAACTTTGCCGATGACATATTCCGTGTTGCCATGGAGCGTTACGACGAAATCGGCCAACTCCTGGAAGGTCACACCGAGCACTGGCGCCTGGAGCGCATGGCCGCCGTCGATCGCAATATTCTGCGCGCCGGAGTCGCTGAATTCCTCGGCTTTCCGAAGACTCCGCGCCCGGTCATCATCAACGAGGCACTGGAAATCGCTCGCCGCTTTTCCACCCCGGAATCCGTACAATTTATAAATGGCGTGCTTGATTCGGTAGCCCGTAAACTCGAACCGCAAGCAGCAACCTCACACAAAAAGTAAGCTGTCCCGCGATGTTTGCTGTCATTGTGCCTTGCTCTTCTTTCGGTGTCATCTTGAACGAAGTGAAAGACATCAGCACTGCTCAAAGCAACTGTGCTGGCCCGAGCTATTCAACCAGCAAACGATTTCGCGTTGCATATTCCCCTGAGTTCAAGTCTTAGACCACCCGCCGCATCGTCTCCGAATCCATTGGATGTAACTGTATGAATGCGCGAACCGCTCAGGTGTGGCGCGATGCGTCAGGCATCGGCCCTGCAGACCAGTTCGCGTAACGCAGGGGGAGTTGCAATGGATTTCAGTAAAGTTGATCCAAAGTATTTGGTCCTCGGCGTGGTGGTAATCGTCGCCATCATCGCCATAGCTGTCGCTCTGGTTCGCGAGCGCCGTGCTAACAGTCTCAGGCTTCGCCAGCGTTTCGGACCAGAGTATGACCGGATGGTTCGGGAGCAGGGATCAGAGCGGCGCGCCGAAGCGGATTTGGTAGATCGCACGAAGCGCGTGGAAAGGCTTAACATCCGCGACCTGACGCCTCTTGAACGCGATCGCTTCACCACTCAATGGAACGGACTGCAACTGCGCTTCGTCGATTCGCCGAGAGGCGCGCTGGCTGAAGCTGACGATCTGCTGATGCTCGTGATGCAAACGCGCGGTTATCCCATGAGTGATTTCGAGCAACGCGCGGCGGATATTTCAGTCGGTTTTCCGGCGGTGGTAAGCAACTACCGCTCTGCCCACGCAATTGCCTTGCGCCTTCGCAATGGAGAGGTAAGCACCGAGGATCAGAGGAAGGCGATGATTCATTATCGCGCCCTGTTTGATGAAATGGTCCGCATTGATACTCCCGGCATTCGCAGGGATGTCGCATAAGTTTTGGAAGTCCCACATCCGCCCCCCTTCCGGCGAGTGTGGGACTCCGCTCAACCCACTGTATAATCAATCTCGATAGCGTTGGGATCGGGTGGTCGCCGCCCGCAGTGCTTACGCCGGCTTAGCCGGAGAGTGCGCTTCGGGGGGAGGAAAGTCCGAACTCCACAGAGCGGTGTGCCGGATAACGTCCGGGAGTGGCGGCTTCAAGGCCGTCCGACGGAAAGTGCCACAGAGAATATACCGCCTCTCAGTCCCCGGTAAGCCAACTAAAGGCTTGCCGGGGGCCCCAGAGGTAAGGGTGAAAAGGTGCGGTAAGAGCGCACCGGGCGTTCAGTAATGAGCGTTGCATGGCAAACCACACACGGAGCAAGACCAAATAGGGGCGAAAGAATTGGGGGGCGCAAGCGCTTCGGTTCTGCGAACCGGCTCGGTTCGCCAAACGTCCGGGTAGGTCGCTTGAGCGGCGTGGTAACGCGTCGCCTAGACGAATGATCGCCACGGCAGAAATGCCGTACAGAATTCGGCTTACAGATCCCAACGCTATATTTTCAATTGCGCCAGAATCCGGTCAGTGACTTACGATTTTCAGGCCCGATTGATCCTGCACGGATTGCGACGCCAGAGACACCAGAGGCACTACGGAGGCCATCCCGCAACTCACACAATACAGTCCCACTAGGGTGCCTCTCATTCATGCAAGGTAGACATAGCCCTGTAGTGTCTCAAAACAACTCCCGCCGAATTACGGAATTGAATGCGAATACAACAGAGTCAGGGTAAGATTGAATGTCTTTGAATCGGCTTGATATTCTTTTTCAACACTGAAACCTATATGACCATTCAGGACCTAGATACCCCCGAGTTGCTATTGGAGCGCTGGCACAAAAGAGTCCGTGAGAGCCAGTTTGCACACTACGAAGCGTGCAATAAGCTTTCGAGATTTCAGTATTGGCTTGGTATCCCAGCTGTAGTTCTATCCACTCTCGTCGGAACTAGCGTGTTTGCGACTTTACAAAAGGACGCCAGCTTGCAGATTAAGACCGCAACGGCCGCCGCAAGCGTATTGGTCGCTATCTTGGCGGGGGTACAAACCTTCTTGAGATTCGGCGACCGTGCAGAGAAGCATCGGCTCGCAGGTGCTCGATACGGCTGTCTGCGACGGGAAATCGAGCAGTTTCATGCCACGAGGAATTCCCAGTCACAGGACATGGGAAAATTCTTGAATGGCGTGCGGGAGAAGATGGATAAGTTGGTTGAGGAGTCGTTACCTACGCCCGATCGCAAGTGGCAAAATCCTCCCTGGCCGAGCAGTGGAAAATCTAAGGCCCATGTCGCCTAGCTGGGTTCCACTTGAGCCTGCAAGTTTTCCGGGGGGACATTGGCGAATTTATTTTGTTTACTCATGGCTTCTTGCGCTCTCCGACTACCTGTTCATAAACACCGAGCATTCTGCGGACCGAAGCATCCCATGAGAAACGCTGAGCTTGTTCTACGCCCGCAACTTTCATCCGCTCGCGCAAAACCTGATCGCATAGTGCGCGTTGCAGCGCGCGGCTGATCTCGAAGACGTTTTCAGGATTCACCATCAGCGCCGCATTGCCCACCACCTCGGGCACTGACGAAGTGTTCGAGGCCACCACGGGAGTCCCGTGCGCCATCGCTTCCAGCGGGGGCAATCCAAATCCTTCATACAGCGATGGAAATACGAAGACCTTTGCCATGTCGAAGAAGATGCGCAGCACGTCGATGGACACATAGCCCAGGAAGCGTACCTCATGCTGCATGCCGCTGCGGATCACGGCGCGGCGTATATCGGGATTCTTGGAAACTTCGTCGCCGATGATGATGAGTTTCAGGTCCGGATACGCGCCCTCTTTCGCCAGTTCCGCCTTGAGCGCCGAGAATGCTTCAATGATGCGCGCGACGTTCTTGTGCGGACTGATGCGTCCTGCGTAGAGCAGAAACGGCGAGTCTACCTGATAGCGTCCGCGAATCATTGCCTGCTCGGCAGGGGTCGAGTGGCCACGCAGGAAATTTTCATCGAGCGCGTTATACACCACCTCGATCTTTTCAGGCTTAACGCCGAAGTAGCGTCCAACGTCTCGCTTGGTGAAGTTCGACACCGCGAAGATGCGCGCCGCATGATGCATCACCTGGCGGGTCATGTAGGAGTGAAATTCGCGCCGCACCCCGTTGCTGGTGCGTGCGCGGTACATGTAATCCAGCAGATCGTGCACGGTGATGACGAACGGAGCCTTGGTAATCAGCGGACGCCAGAAGGTGTGTGGAACATGGATGAGGTCAACCTGATTAGCGGCGAGGACCTTGTGCATCTCGAGGTAGGTGGCGAAAGCGCCTTCGGGATTCTGCAGCGGAAGAAAATTGAAATTGTCCGGCAGCTCGCCCAGTTGTTCGAAGCGTGTCGCTGCTCCGACCAGGAAATATTCGTTCGCTCCACCGATGCGCCCCAGCGTGCGCACAACATTGCGAATGTAGGTCGCAAGACCAAACTCATACATCCGTCGAATGTCGATGGCGATGCGCATGTGTGTACCCGCTAGTGTACTAGCAGCAGAGCGTGGCGGGGACTGGAAACCTTCGCAAACACAAAATGACACGGCCGGAGCCGTGCCATTCCGGAAAAGTGAACGCTATGCGTGCAGCGTCTCAGGCTCGTGCGCCTTGCGGCGTTCGGGGTAGAGCGGGAACTTTTCGCAAAACTCAAAGACTTCGCCGCGAATCTTTTTGAGTGCCGCATCGTCCGTGCGCTGTTCGAGAGCGCGGGCGATCCAGTGTGCCACTTGCTTCATCTCCGCTTCCTTCATGCCGCGCGTGGTCAACGCAGGAGTGCCTACGCGAATGCCGCTGGGTTTCATTGGCGGATTCACGTCGAAAGGAATCGCATTCTTGTTAACCGTAATGCCGGCAACGCCCAGAGCCTTCTCTGCCTCACTGCCCAACATTCCTTTGCTGAATACATCAATCAGCATCAGGTGCGTGTCCGTGCCGCCGGAGATGATGCGGTAGCCTTCGTCGGCGAGCGCCTGCGCCAGCACCTTGGCGTTGGAGACGATCTGCGCCGCATACTCCTTGAAACTGGGCTGCAGCGCCTCTTTGAAGCAGACTGCCTTGGCCGCGACTACGTGGACGAGCGGCCCACCCTGGCATCCCGGGAAGATCGACTTGTCGATGGCGGCGGCGAACTCCTGCTTGCTCAGAATCATTCCTGAGCGCGGTCCGCGCAAGGTCTTATGCGTGGTGGTGGTAACGATCTGCGCGTGCGGAATCGGCGAAGGATGCGCGCCCCCGGCAACCAGTCCGGCGAAGTGCGCCATGTCTACCAGGTAGATCGCGCCAACCTTGTCGGCAATCTGGCGCATACGGGCGAAGTCGATGGTGCGCGGATAGGCCGAGCCTCCGCCGATGATGAGCTTGGGCTGCTCGCGTACGGCGATGGCTTCCATCTCGTCATAGTCGAGAGTCTCGGTTTCGTGCGTGACGCCGTAGCTGACGACGCGGTAAGTCTTGCCGCTGAAGCTGAGCTTGTGTCCATGGGTCAGGTGGCCGCCCATTGCGAGGTCGAGTCCCATGATGGTGTCGCCCGGCTGGATGACAGCGGCGTAAGCAGCCATGTTGGCCGACGAGCCGGAATGCGGCTGCACGTTGGCGTGCTCGGCTCCGAAGAGCTGCTTGGCGCGATCGCGTGCGAGGTTCTCGACCACGTCGGTAAACTCACATCCGCCGTAGTAGCGCTTGCCGGGATATCCCTCGGCATATTTGTTGGTGAAGACGGAGGCAGTGGCCTCCAGCACGGCTTCACTGACAAAGTTCTCCGAGGCAATTAGCTCGAGACCCTCATGCTGGCGGTTTTCCTCGTTGAAAATAGCTTGTGCTACCTCTGGGTCCACCGCACTGAGCGGACGCGACATCCACGAATTCGACATGGGAACTCCTCTTGAAAACTGTATCTATAGGGTACGACGGAACGGGCGCGGGTGGGAAGAGCAGGAGGAAGAACGCCCGCCACCACTCGGACGAGATCATGCGCGGGATGGCGGTGGCCCACATCCGCCGTCTTTTGGCGAATGTGGGACTGACAATCAGTTCGTACCCTTGAGGTGTTCTTCTAACGCAGTCTCTCGCGATTTGTTGTTTACGATGGAGGGCATCGTAGCTAAAAAAAGGCCGAGGGAAAAGCATGGATGCCTCCCACATTCGCCCAAGAGCAGGGCGGATGTGGGCCACCTTGAATACTACGTGTGCGCTTTTTCGATCTCGTGAATTTTATCGAGGCGTCCGGAGTGGCGGCCTCCGGAGAAGGGGGTATCGAGCCATATCTGCACGATGTGTTTCGCGTCATTTTCATCGAGGATGCGGGCACCGAGGGTGAGGACGTTGAGATTATTGTGCTCACGCGACACTTGGGCCTCGTAGACATTGCTGACGTTTGCGGCGCGGATTCCGGGAACCTTATTGGCAGTGATTGCCATGCCTATGCCAGAGCCGCAAACGAGGATGCCTCGCTCGGCGCGGCCGGTGATTACGTCTTCGGCCACCTTCAGGGCGAAGTCGGGATAATCCACCGAGTCAGAGGTATTGGTTCCCTCGTCGATCACAAGATGGCCGTGGTCGGTGACGTACTGGCGAATGCGGTCCTTGAGCAGATAGCCTGCGTGGTCGGCGCCCATAGCTATTTTCATTTCAACATTGTATGGGAGTTGTTTTCGGGCTGGAAGAAAAAAGCGCGCAGGGCACGCTGCGTGGCCGCAACGCGCCCTTTTGGGGGATGGGATGAACAGGTGTATTTATATGCGCCGTTCTACTCGGAATCCAGCAAATTCGAGGGTACCTGCTGGAATTTCGTCGGCTAGGCCAGTTTCAATAAAAGCGTAAACAGATGTGCTGGAGTGCCTCTGACTCCTTTAAAACAATTGCTCTACGACGTGGTTTGCAGCGACGCAGCTTCGACGGACTCGCCTTCGGGATATGCGCGGTTGAAGGCCCCGGCTATGAATTTGGTGACCAAGTAGCCGTCCATGTATTTGTACGGCGACTCGCCGAGGGTGTAGTGGCCGCAGGGGAGGCAGCGGATTTCAGCCTGCAGTTTGCGGCTGCGGAATTCGTCGGCGATCTTGCGGCTGAATTCGGGGAGAAACGTACGGTCGTAGGCCGTGTGGATCATGAGCACCTGCTTAGGCCAGCGCTCGAATTTGTCAAAGAAGCACATTGGGCTGACGCAGGCGAGGCAGCGGCGCAGTTCGGCTGCGTTCAGCGCTTTTTCGATGGCCTCGCGCACGTGGCGGGTCGAAAAGCCAGTCCAGATGACGTCTCCAAAATAGGTAGAGGCGTGGTTGAAGACGTTGACGCGGATGCGCGCATCATGGGCGCTGGCGATGAACGCATAGCAGGAGCCAAGGCTGGTGCCGAGCACGCCAAATTCGGTATAGCCCTGCTGCTCCAGCCAATCGACGCAGCAACGAATGTCGATGATGCCCTGGCGCGAGGCGTGGATGGTGCGTCCGATGTTCGAGCTGACATTGTAGTCGGCGCGGTGCAGTTCGGCGGGCATGCGGATATCGTGATAGGGCATGCTGAGGCGCAAAGTTGAGACGCCGAAAATGCGAAACAAACGGGCAAAGGCGTTATGGCTGATGGCGTCGCCGTTCCACTGCGGAATGACGATGATGGCACGCTTGGGTTTTCCTGCCGTGGGTGGCGCGGGAAACCAGCGCGCATTGGCCACGTCGTTCACCGGATAGGGCGAACGGACAGGCGAAGTGAAGCGTAGAAAAGTTCCAAACTGTCCGGCATACTTCGCGTCATCTACGACAGGATCGGCGTTGCTGCCGGTACCGTGGACGCGAACGGGACGCTGCTCAAGCCGGAAATCCGTCGGAGTCTTGTAACTGTAAAATTCTTCGCTGTTGGCGATGAGGCGGTCGTTCAACTCAAAGACGAATTGCTTCTGGGCGTCTGGCGAGAGAGGCGCGGTCGCAGAAACAATGCCGGGGAAATCGGCGGTCCAATCCAAGCCCCACTCAAAGGGACGCACCACGCGATTACTGTCGCGGGTTTCGAGACGATACTCCCAGTTGTTCATCCATCGCGCGTAACGAGATCGGATCATATGGGTTCGTACTTCGATTTTATCAAGGCGCGAAAGACTGGGCAGAGTAGCTCGCAGCCAGCGGGCAGCAGACAGCGCTGAGCGGCAAAGGTGGGTGGGTTAATGGGAGTTGCGAGGATACGTGCGCCCCACTTTCTCCAACTGCGATCGGATGCAGACCACCAGATTGAAAGGTCCAAAGCAAGGTCAACTACCCCACCCTAACCGAAAACGCGGTTAGGATGGGGCACCCGCGTTCCTAATCAATTGACGCTATTCGACGTATACCCGTGGCACCCGGGGCGAGAGCCCGCAGAGAATTTCGTAGACGATGGTTCCAGCGAGCCGCGCCTGGTCGTCGGCACCGACAGAGCAGCGTGGGCTGCGACCGATCAGAAGGACTTCATCGCCGATTGCAGCCTGCGGTATATCAGTGACGTCGATCATGGTGAGATCCATGCTGACGTTGCCGGCAAGGGAGGCATACTGGTCGTGCAGAATCACCCGGCCACCTTTGGAGAGTTGACGGTTGAAGCCGTCTCCGTAGCCAACGGGAATTACGGCGAGGCGGGTGGGACGGGCAGCACGCCAGCGCTGGTTGTAGCCAACGGCAGTGCCGGAAGGAATGTCACGCAGGGCAATAATTCGTGTCTTCCACGTGAGCACGGGACGCACGGGCAGTGCAGCTTCAGCGGCTCCCGGGCCCTCACAGTGGAGGTTGTATCCGTAGAGAGCAATGCCGGGGCGGACCATGTTGTTCCAGGTCTCCGCACGAGCGACGGTCGCGGCGGTGTTGGCCAAGTGGCGATAGCGAGGATGGAGTCCCGCGTCAGCCAGTATCTGAATTGCGCGTTCGAAGGCCACGCGCTGCGTTTCGACCATGGGCGAGTCCAAGACCTCGGATTCGGCGAGATGGCTGAAGACACCCTGCAGATCAATTACGGGCGATGCAGCGATGCGGGCGGCGAGCGCAGGAAGTTCCGCGAGCGATACACCCAGGCGCGACATGCCGGTATCGACTTTGAGGTGCAGGCGGACTTTGCGCGAGATCCCGAGCGTTGCGGCGGCGCGCTCGATGGTTTCAACGTGCTCGGCGGTGGCAATGGCCGGAGTAAGATCGTGGCGCAGCAGTGCTTCCTCTTCGCCACGCCAGAAGCCGGTCATCACGAGAATGGGCAATCGCACACCTGCCTCGCGGACGGCTGTACCCTCCTCGGTGGAGGTTACGCCGAGCCAGACGGCTCCCGCTGCTTCAAGGGCACGAGCGCTTTCGATTACACCATGTCCGTAGGCATCACATTTTATGACGCAGCAAGGAGTAATCCCCGGGCCGAGATGGCGAACAATCGTGCGATAGTTGTCGGCGAGCGCGGAGAGTGAGATTTCTGCCCAGTTGGGACGTGTGTGCACGGAGAATTTCTGCTGTGTGGATGACAATGGAATCAGGACCTTTAGCCAGATTCAGTATAGCCCGGAGATGCAGCTTGCAGAGGAGTGCTAAGCGGGGTTCGTGGGCGGAATAGGTGAAAGGCCGGAGGACCATAAGTGTATGGACCTCTGACCACAATGCAGGTCAAAGCCGGTCTCAAGCGCCTCGTTCTTTTTATTCGTGCAGCCACTCCGAGCGAGCAAGCGTTTCAAAACGGGTGGAGCCCTTGATAAAGGCCAGTTGGATGGTATCCGTCGGGCCGTTACGCTGCTTGGCGACGATGATCTTGGCCTTACCTTCCAGCTCCGGATTGTCGCGGTTGTAGTACTCAGGGCGATAGAGGAACATCACGATGTCAGCATCCTGCTCGATGGAACCGGATTCGCGGAGATCGCTCAGTTTCGGTTCGGAATCCTTGCCGCCACGGGTTTCCGGAGCGCGGCTAAGTTGCGAAAGGGCAATGACGGGGATCCTCAACTCCTTGGCGATCGCCTTGAGTCCACGGGAGACGGCGGAGACTTCCTGGGTACGGTTTTCGTAGCGGCGTCCGCCCGGGGCAGAGGCCGACATGAGTTGCAGGTAGTCAACCACGATGAGGTCCAGGCCATCTTTATCCATGGCCTTGCGGCGGGCCTTGGCACGCAGTTCAGTGAGTGAGATAGCGGGCGTATCGTCGATGTAGATGGGCGCCTGAATCAATTTATCGAGGGCGCCGCGAAGCTTGCCCCAATCTTCCTTGGCGAGAAAACCGGTGCGCATTTTGTGGCCGTCCACGCGCGCCTGTGAACACAACATGCGGTTCAGCAAGGCTTCCTTCGACATTTCCAGAGAGAATACGGCGACACTTTTTCCGCCCTGCACCGCGCAGTTTTCCGCAATGTTGATGGCGAAGGCAGTTTTGCCCATGGAGGGACGGGCAGCGATGATGATGAGATCGGATTTCTGCAGGCCGCTGGTCATGTCATCAAGATCGGTGTAATACGTCTCGAGGCCGGTGATGCGTCCGCCGCGCTGAAAGAGCTTGTCAAGATCGCCGCCGAAGGACTCCTGGGCGATGGTCTTGATGTCAGTGAGCTGGTTTCCACTGCGCTCATCGGAAATGTTGAAGATGCTGGATTCAGCGGAATCGATGACCTCGGCTGCGGTGCTCGCCTGCTCAAGCGCCTGGGCAATGACACCGTTGGCCGCGTGAATCAGGTTTCGCAGCATCGCCTTGTCACGCACGATGCGGACGTAATGCTCCACCGAAGAGCGGCGCGGAACACCATCGGTGAGCGAGGCAAGGTAGCCGGCTCCACCTACCGCCTCAAGCTCTTTGTAACGCAGCAGTTCTTCGGTGAGGGTGACGATGTCAATGGGACGATTCGTCTCAGACAGATCGGCGATGCGCTGATAGATACGGCGATGCGCGTCGAGGAAGAAGTGCTCGGCCTTGAGAGACGACAGGGCCTCATTCTGCAAATTGTTATCGAGAAGGATTGCGCCCAGAATGGAGCGCTCGGCCTCAGGACTTGCTGGAAGACCGCGATCGAGACTGTAATCAGTAACTGCCATAGGGTTGCTAGATCAAAAACAAATTCTGGAACGCTCACTCAATGGTATCGCGCTCGCGGTGTTAGACCCAATACCAACCCAGTAGAGCTGGCCAATCTATTTTGGAAAGCCTGAAACGGCGCTCGATATTCTGAGCAGGTAGGGGGTCCTTCGCTACGCTCAGGATGACACTTCATTCCACTGAACCGCCCACGGAACCACCCATCGGACCGCCCTGCCGCTTGAAAATTAGGCCCGGAGGGGCCAGCCGCCTCTCCGGGCCTTCAACCCTGCAAGTACTGCGTGTGGTGACTTGCTCCCGCCGCCTATGCGGAAACCTGGGAGTCCGAGCATCGAGTGGACTCCGCGGACTTTGGTCCGTTACCGGAGGCTCGCGCCCGACTCCCCTTCCGTCTCTTGAGCGGCGACCCTGTTGCCAAGGGGCGCTGCAGTGCCCAATCGGATTTTGGGTTCCGCGCCGCCGTCGGCTGCGATCTCTCGCGCCTGTACGTGGCAAAGTTTGCGTTGCCGCAAACCCCGGAATACCTTCGCCAACTGGATTCTGCAATGCCTTTCGCCGCCTACCGAGCCGGGAAGCACCACGCAGCGTCATTGCACGGTTGCGTTAGACCAAGAGTGCAACAGTCGCGACGGACTTGTAAGCGGAAACAGCACCCCCGCTGTGGGAATGCTGTTGCAAAGTGCGAAATGCTGTGGACCGATGTGGAAAAATCGGTTTGAGCTAGGGCGCAGGCTCCGGTTCGATGGTGTCGCGAAAGCGGCGGAAGAGGGTCAACGAGGCGTCGACCTCATTATCTTCGCGCTGCTTCCCTTTCATGGACCCTTTGGGCTGCTCGCTGCCGTTCCAGAGGACAACACGATCATGGGCATCGAGAATGAGCAGTCGTATCTGCGTGATGCTGGAGGAAGAAAGTGTTCGACTGTCGCTGGCATGAGTTGAGCCGCGACGCCCGCCACCGCTGCTGCCAACGCTTACGCCGGAATCAGAAACCGGAGCATTGATGGAGACAATGAGGTCGGCCTTACGCGGATCACCGACTACGACGTAGCGTCCCCAGCCATGAAAGGCATCGCCGATTATTTCATTGGGAAGACGTCCGCCAGCGTGCTCGATGTAGATGCTGCGCGCAGCCATAAGGCGCGCGTGGGGCGAGATAACTGGAGGCTTGGGGGATTCCTGCGCGAAGGCGGAGACCAACAGGAGTGCCGCAATCGCACCCACCGCCGCAAAAAACGACAATCTGCGAGTGAACGGTCGCGCGATAAATCGTGATGCCAAGCGCATTGCGAGCATTTTCCGCCTCCTGCCTGCTACCAGCTTTTCAAATATTTTGCCATTGCGCGAACTTCGCTATCCGTAGTATTGACCTTGTGCATGATGGCGAATCCCGAGTTGAGCGGCTTGCGTCCGAGCCTGCGGTAGACGGCTTCCGGGTCGCGTATGAAATCTTCGACGGTCTGCTCATCATACTGCGGCAGGATGTTGGCAAGATTGGGACCGCCGCCTGAAAAGTGGCAACTGGCGCATCCAAGACGCGCAAAAGTTCTCTTGCCGTAGTCCAGTTGATAGACGTGATAAGTCGCCCAGAGTGCAAACACTGCGATTGGCACGAGAACAATCCACTTCAACTTTGAGCCCACACTTGCTCCTTGCAACGGCCGATCTGTTCAAACCCTAACGCTGTGCCGCAAGAAAATAGGAAAGCACTTCGATGTCGCGATGTGAAGCTTCAAGGCGCGGCATGGGCGAGTAACCAGGATTCAGCGGCTTGCGTCCCAGGCGCGCATAGACGGTCTCCGGATTGGTCACAAATTCGACGAAGGTTGCTCGATCATACTTGCGCGCAACATGCTCAAGCGACGGTGCGCCTCCGGCGAAGTGGCAGGCTGCGCAGCCGAGCCGCTCAAAAGCCTTCCGCCCTTCCGTGATCTGGTGGTTGCGATAAAACAACCCTGCGGAAACGATGAGCCAGACGGTTAGCACCATCCAATGCCAATATCGCAGCTTCAACAATTGTTCTCCTGAAACTCCTTGAGTATGCCTGAAATTGGGGAGCGGCGAAAAGCGGAAGATTCCTCATGTGCCACTTTCGCGGTGAGGCTGCTTACATTAAGCTCGATGTTTCGATAAGCTCTATGCGTCCACTATGCTGACATTTCTTCTCCATCTTGCGGCGTATCTGTTTGCTCTGCTGGCCCTGTGCGGGTTCGGCTACCTGATGCTCTCGCTATGGTGCGAGTGGCGCTTCCTGGCGCGAAGACGCAACGCGCGGTTACAGTCCAAGCACGATTTCACGCCTCCGGTCAGCATTCTCAAGCCTTTGCGCGGCAGCGACCGCGAGATGTATCAGGGCTTCCGCTCGCACTGCCTGCAGGACTATCCGCAATACGAGATCATCTTCGGCGTAAACTCTGCGAACGACGAAGCTGTGATCGAGGTGGAGCGCCTGCGACGCGAGTTTCCCAAGCATGACATCCGGCTCGTGGTGTGCGAAGAGCCCTTGGGCACGAATCGCAAGGTCAGCAACCTTTCGCAAATGATGCGCGAGGCAAAGTACGCCCACATCGTCATCAACGACAGCGACATTCGAGTCCCCCGCGATTACCTGCGGCGGATCGTCACGCCAATGGAGGACGCGCAAGTCGGACTGGTTACGGCGCTGTACCGCGCCGAGGCCGGAGACAGTATCGCGTCGCGGCTGGAGGCCATCACGATTGCCACCGATTTTGCCGGAGGCGTGCTGTGCGCCATGCAGATCGAGGGCGGGTTGCACTTTGGACTAGGCTCAACCCTGGCGTTTCCGCGTGCTGCCTCCGAAGCCATCGGCGGCCTGGAAACGCTGACGGATTATCTGGCGGACGATCACGAACTTGGACGAATGATCTCCGATGCAGGGTACAAAGTTGCGCTCTCCGATGTGGTGGTAGAAACTTTTTTGCCGGAATACAACTTCACTGCGATGTTCGAGCACCAGTTGCGCTGGGCACGGACAGTGCGCGATCTCCGCAAGTGGGGTTACGTTGGAGTGCTGCTGACCTTTGGGCTGCCGTGGGCACTGGCCGCGACGCTGTGCGCAGGTTTCGCAACGTGGTCGTTGGTGCTGGTTGCTCTAGTGGCGGTGGCGCGCTTTGCTTCGGGATACGTGCTGTGCGGCCCGATCCTGAATGACCGGCAAACACTCCGCGATCTATGGCTGATTCCAGTGCGCGATGTGGTGGGAGTGGCGATCTGGTTCGCGAGCTTTGGCGGAGACACGATTGTTTGGCGCGGGGAGCGGTTTCATCTGAAGGATGGACGGCTGACGCGGACGTAGGTGGCATAGAATCTGCGGTCCAAGAGAATCACCCTTGACGCGATATGCCGAATCTGGCATATTTAAGAAGCTCTGAAAGAAACAGCGGCTGCAGCGCGCCATTGAAATCGACCGGGAACTGGAGGAATAGCGATGCCAAAACGTGAACGGGATTACACCGTGAGCAGTGGAAACGTGTTTGCCGATCTGGGCCTGCCGAACCCGGAGGAGGCGCTTGCAAAAGCCGAACTTGCCCACAAAATCACCGTACTTATCCGGGACAAACGGCTTACGCAGGTTCAGGCTGCCGAGCTTCTAGGCGTAGATCAACCCAAGATCTCCGCGCTCATTCGCGGGCGGCTTTCCGGGTTCTCGCTGGAACGACTGCTGCGCTTCTTACTGCTGCTTGGGCAGGACATCAAAATCACGGTTCAGGCTTGCCCGCGCTCCCGGTCACAGGCACGGGTTCGTGTGGCATAGGGAATGACTTGGCAATCTGGTTCGCGGGTTCGCAAGCTTTGGCGGGGACACGTATGTGTGGCGCGGGGAGAATTCACCTGGAGGATGGCCGGTTGACGCGGGAGTAGGAAGCCGACAACCCCACACAAGCCAAAGGAAGGCTTGTATGGGCCACCCGCCAAGCACACGGAGGTTTTCCGACGTCCGCGAACAACCGGGGCCATTGAGCCAACCACCCGTTCCTGCCCAATCGGTGCACTACGCAAGTTCCGGTTGTTTCAGTGTCCAACCTTTACGCTTTTCCTCAGCAGTGACAAAGCCTTTAGAAAACTGAGCAGATTTGTAAGACTTCTTGCACACTGGACACAGCTGATTTAAAGGTAAAGGAATTCCACTCTCGTATGCAGGTAACTCGCGATCGATGAGCACCCACGCCGCCCGGCAGTTCGAGCATTTTGTGTATGGGACGTGCATCCTATGATCGGGACGTTGTTCGAGGCAGAATCCGCAATTGCAGAGGTCAGGGCCATCGGCGTGCACCTGGGAGGCATCGACCATGTGGCCGCAGATGCCACAGCTCCAACTATCTGTTCTCTTGTTAAGCGTCATTTCGCGATTGCAACGACATATCGGCTTGTTCATAGGTGTTTCTTGCCTCTCGTTTTGCTCAACTGCACGACGATCCACACGCATCTTCTCTCGTTCGTAGGCTCTCTGCAATCCAATTCCGTCCTCGCTTAGTCTGGACTTGCTGCACTCTTGCGCGCCACCGAGACGATTCTGCCGCCAGGGGTGAAGCGGTAGAGTTCGCCGCGCCACCGGAAACTGCTGCCTCCGCAATAGCTGCCAATCCAGACGAAGAATCCGAGAAGATCGCGCAGAGGGTAGAGCCAGCACTGGTGTAGGGCGCGACAGTCGCCGATCACGCCATATCCAATTGCGATAGATTGAATGATGCGATTGAGCAGGCTCCATGCGAGCAGGGCAGAGCCGATGGCGAGGTGGCCGAGGGCGGTGGCAGCGGCGAAGGAAAGCAATCCGAAAGGGACGGCGAAGGTGAGGCCGGTGCCGAGGTGTCCCCGAGGGCGTGAATAGCGAGTGCTCTGCATCCAACGCACCTGGGCAGCAAAGGTTTTGGCCAGCGATTGCGTGCAGAGGACGTGGCCGACGCGATAGTGCGAGAGCACGACACGGTATCCGGCGGCATGCACGCGGTTGCCGAGGACAAAGTCATCCGAGTAATACTCAGCGGTGGAGGCGATGCCGCCGATTTTCTGCAGGACATCACGGCGCACGGCCATCACCGAGCCAAGAGCGAACCGCATTCCCTCCATCATGTCTGCGATGAGGACCCCGGAAGCCATTTCAACCGACATGCCCAAGGCTTCAAGGCGCGACCACAGACCGTCGGCGGGGACGCCTTCATAGAGGCAGGTGACGAGTCCGTTTTCAGGGCAGAGGAGAGGCGGGATCACGTTGCGCAGGAAATCGGGACGGACCAGGATGTCGCTGTCACTGATGACGAGGTACAGGCTGGTGGAAGCGGCAATCATTTTGTCCAGAGACCAGACCTTTGCGCTGGGCCACTGCGGTTCTCCGGAGAGCACGACGCGCGCGGCGATTTGAGGATGACGGGCGCGGAGACGCTCCACGATGGCGATGGCGGGGTCGGCGGCGGTGCGGCATCCGCAGATGATTTCGAACGCAGGGTAATCCTGGAGAAAAAAGCTCTCGAGATTTTCCTCGAGGCGCGGTTCGGCTCCGTGTAGCGGCTTGAGAATCGTGACAAAGGGAAGAGAGGCACGGTCGGTGCGGGACGCAGACTCCGATTGGGCGCGAGCAAGACGAAGATTGCGAGAAGCGGCGAGCAGGGCAAGTCCGAGAAAGACAGTGGACGAGGCGGTACCGATGAGTGCCACAGCTAAGAGCGCCCGCCAGAAGACAGGAGCAGAGCAGAAGAACGCGATCATCGTTACGAAATCTGCTGAGTGGGTCACTAGGGCCGTTTCGTAAAAGATTGTCCCGTGCGGTTGCGCGCACGCGTGAAACAAGAACAACTACAAGAAGACACATTGCAGAGGTGCAGGGTATTTTGATCCCACTTAAGCCAACAACGGGCTTAAATGGGGCACCCGGTTTATTCTTACACCCTCGCAGAAAGTTTGCGGACTGAGTTGTTCCCACATTCGCCAGAAGTGGCGGATGTGGGCTACCCGGAACTATGGGTGATTCGCCAGGACCAGTTTGCCGCCACTGTGTGCGATGGTGCGATAGCCCGTCTGCTGGAGCAGCGGGGGAATTTGGGCCTGCGGGGTAAAGACAAAGACTCGCCCACTTCCGCGCCAAAGTCGAGCGAACGATGCATCGTCCTCAAAGACTGTGGGGGCATCAGGAAAAAGCGAACCGAAATAGAGGTTTCCATTCTCGCGCGAATTCAATACGTGCATGGGAAGGTGTCCGTAGAAGTTCAGTGTCGATGCGTCCTCATACGCGCCATTCACGATGATCACGTCGCCAGGAAGATAGAGCGGCGCTACAGCCTCCGCCAGCGCACGCGAAGACAAGATGGGCGAAAATGTGACCAGCGCGGAGTGAACACACTGCAATGAGATCAACATCATCAGCACCAGCACTAGATTAGCGACTCCTGTGCGGTTTCGTCGCCGTAATAGCCAACTCGAAAGTGTGCCGAAGAAAAAGGCGATACCAATCCAGAGGAGTTGCGGGCGAAACATTCCCATGGCGCGTGGGGTGAGGTCGAAGATGTGTCCGAAGGAGAGCGCGTACTCAGATGGGTTGCGAGTGAGCAGATCGGCCAATTCAGTTTGCGGCGGAACTCGCTGCGAGAACACGAGCAATCCCCAAGCTGCAATAGCCAGTGGCAATGCCACCAGAAAACTTGCAAGGGCGATGCGCTGCCCAGCACGGCGCAGTGGAGAACCGGCGGGCGAGCCCTGCTCCTGGCTAAGCCATGCGCCGATGATCAGGGCGAGGGCAGGCAGTGTCGGAAGAACGTAATACTCCTGACGGCTGCTGAAGCTAAAGAATCCGATGATGACGACGATTGTGATTGCGTAGAGCAACAGTGCGCGGCCGCGGCGGTCAAGCGTGGTGAGTTCGCGCCAGCGATGCGGCACACATGCCACAGCCTTGAATGCATAAGCCGACCACGGCAATAGGAAGAGCAGCATCATGGCCCAGAAGAGCAGCAGCGGCACCGTATCGTAGTCGCGAGGAAATCGTTTGTTCAGATAGCGCAAGAAATGTTCGTTGACGAAGTAGAACCAGAAGAAGCCTTTAGCCTCGCCAGCCGCGGGATTGCGCAGTCCGGTGATGACGTGCCAAGGCGCTGCTACGACGAGAAAGACCACGAAGCTCGATACAAGCCTCATGCGCAAAAGATGACGCAGATTACGCGTGAGTGCCAGATAGACGATGATGATCGCCGCCGGAAACACGAGTCCGATGAGTCCCTTGGTGAGCACGTTAAGCGCGGCGGTAACTGCCAGTCCCCAACAGGCGGCAAGCGATGGGCGCGCGTGCTCCAACCCGAGCAGAAAGCAGTGCAGGCCAATGGTCAACCAAAGCGCGACCAGGATGTCAGGGATCAGAATGCGGGTGAAGATGTAGGGGCCGAAGGAGAGGCCAAGCGCAAGCGCAGCGAAGAGGCCTGCTTGGGTGTCGAAGTGATGGCGCCCGATAGAATACGTCGCCAGCAGCAAAGCGAGTACGCCGAGCGCGAGAGGCAGGCGCGCGGCCCAGTCAGTTGCGCCAAACACAGAGTAACTGGCGGCCATTCCCCAGTAGAGCAGCGGCGCCTTTTCGAGATATCGCAGACCGTTTACATAGAGGGTGGACCAATCGTGGCGAAGCATCATCTCGCGCGCGGCTTCGGCATGCACGGAGTCGGCATCGTCAAGCAGTGGCGGGGAGTGGAGTCCGGGCACGTATATGGCTAGCCAGAGAAGCACGATAAGCGCCACACATAAGGCGTGGCGAGGCGCACGGGATGGCTCAGACGAGACGCTCGGCGATGGCATGGCGGAACAGAGTTGATTATACGGAAGCGGTGTTAAAGTTCGGTGAGACGCAGCACGCCGGACGCACCGAGATATCCCTTGCGGCGGAACCAATCGGTAAGGCGGTCGTTGAGTAAATCTATGGGCACGCGGGTGCCGATTTCAATGAGGCCGTCGGCAATGGGGAGAGTGTCGTCGAAGATCTGGTCGTTGGTGAAGCTGCGCATGGCGAAGTTGTCGAGCCACTTGAGAGGTGCCGGGGTGGGAGTTCCAGCGTTGTCATACTCCACGCGAATCTTGCGTGCGAACATGGAAACAAGTATAGAGCGACTGCCGGGTTGATGCATTCTGCCATCCCACCTTAGCCGCAAAAGCAGCGGCGAAGGTGGGGCACCCGGCGGTTCTTCCAGTTCAATTGAAATGACTACTTGAGGCAGACCTTCTTCATCTTGCGTCCGACGCGGAAAACCTTTTCAGTTGGGAGCGGCGTTTGAAGATAGAGTTCCTTGTAAGTCTCCCCGTCAATCTTCAGTGAACCTGCCTTAATTTTTCGCTGTGCATCGCTGTTGGAATCTGCGAGTCCGGCCTTGGCAAGTATTTTGCCAACGTTGACGTTCGCAATGCCGTCGGCAATAATGCCAACCTCGGAGGCAACGATTTCGACCTCTTCCAGGTTCTCCGGCACCTCATCCTTCTGGAATTGTTTAGCCCAATTTTCTTCGGCAGCCTCGGCGTCGGCTGGGGAATGGAAGTCGGCAATGATGCGTTTGGCGAGATCTTTCTTGGCGCGCATGGGATGGAGCGTTCCGGCTTTTACATCGGCTTGCAGTTTTTCGATTTCGGCAAGGGTGAGGTCGGTGAGCAGCTCGTAATAGCGCCACATGAGCGCGTCGCTGATCGACATGAGCTTGCCGAACATCTCCTGCGGGGCTTCTGTGATGCCAACGTAATTGCCGTAAGACTTCGACATCTTGCGCTCGCCATCGAGGCCCTCGAGCAGCGGCATGGTAAGCACGATCTGGGGCGGAAACCCGTAATCCTGCTGGAGTTTGCGGCCCATTAGTAGATTGAATTTCTGATCGGTGCCACCCAATTCAACGTCGCACTCAAGCGCGACGGAGTCATAGCCCTGCATCATCGGGTAGAGGAGTTCGTGGACGCTGATCGGCTTTTCTTCATTGAAACGCTTGCTGAAATCCTCACGCTCAAGCATCTGCGAGACAGTGAACTTTGCGGCCAGACGAACAAAGCCCTCGTAGTCGAGTTTGAAGAGCCATTCGGTGTTGTAACGAACCTCGGTCTTTTGCTGGTCGAGAATCTTGAAAACCTGCGCCTTGTAGGTTTCGGCGTTGGCATCTAGTTGGTCGCGGGTAAGCGGAGGGCGGGTGGCGTTGCGTCCCGTGGGGTCACCAATGAGTCCGGTGCCGTCTCCAATGAGAAAGATGACGGTGTGGCCCATATCCTGAAAATGCTTGAGTTTGCGGATAAGGACGGTGTGGCCCAGGTGCAGGTCGGGAGCAGTCGGATCGAATCCGGCTTTGATGCGCAACGGTTTGCCACTTTGGAATGACTTTTCGAGGCGCTCCAGCAGATCGCTCTCACGGATGATTTCGACCGAACCTTTGCGAAGGTAGGCCAGTTGCTCGCTAACAGGGAGGAAAGAGGACATGACTTTGCAATTATAAGGTTTCAAAGTTTCAAGGTTTCAAAGTTTGAAGTCCAAGGCTGATATATTCAGCGAATGCTGAAAGTTAAATTACTCTCCCCAACGGCCAAGGCTCCAACCATTGCGCACCCCGGCGAAGACCTTGGCTATGACCTTTATGCGGGCGAATCCGTTGTGCTTGCGCCACGCGGAAACGCAGTGGTGCCTACGGGGATTGCGATCGAATTGACTACCGCAACCGGGGAACCGCTCGGGGCCTTGCTGCGAGATAAATCCTCAATGGCCTCGCGCCGATTAACTTGCACCGGCGGCGTGATTGACGCTGGATATCGTGGCGAAGTGCGCGTTTTGATTGAAAATCTGGGAGACGCACCAGCCGAAATTCATGCGGGAGACAAGCTGGTGAATCTGATTCCCTACCCCGTGTTGACAACGCCGGTGGAAGTCGTAAACGAACTGGCGGAGAGCAGCCGGAAGGGCGGCGGGTTTGGATCGAGTGGAAAACAATAGGAGCCCTCTAATTCCAAGCTTTGGGACGAGCAATTCTCTGTCGTTCCCAAACTCACGTTGCACAATGTAAAATTGGTTGTTCGCCCATTTTGCGCATTGCGCTAAGGTGGGCCCGCCTGTACGTCGAGAGTCGCCCCCAGTTGGACCAGCGGACGTCAGCAGAGCAGAACAATCAAGAAGCGAATTCTGAAGGAGCAACACTTCCATGGCGATTATTGCCACGCAAATGCGTCCCGGCATGATTATTAAGCACAACAACGAGTTGCACTCGGTGTTCAGCGTTGAGCACCGCACGCCGGGTAACCTGCGCGCATTCATTCAAGCCAAGTTGCGCAACCTGCGTACTGGGGCAATGTTTGAGCATCGCTTCCGCTCGGGTGACGCGATCGATAAGATCGTCGTCGACGAGAGCAAGATGGAGTACCTGTACAACGACGGCGACAATTATTTCTTTATGGACATTGCGACCTATGAGCAGACGGCACTGAACCGCGATGTGCTCGGCGATGCGGTGGACTATCTGACCCCGAATCTGCAGGTGACGGTGGAATTTTTCGACGACAAAGCGGTAGGCGTCGATCTTCCGCAGACCGTCGAACTTACGATTCTTGAGGTCGAGCCAGGACTGAAATCGGCAACCGCTTCCAGTGTCACCAAGCCAGCGACCACTGAGACCGGATTAATCGTGCAGGTTCCTCCATTTGTGAACCAGGGCGATAAAATTCGGGTGGATACCGCCGAAGGAACCTATCTGTCCCGCGCATAACCTTGAGGAGAACGATGGCTGGGACTCAGATTTTCCGGCGATACATGGTTAAAGGCCGTGTACAGGGCGTAGGTTTCCGCTGGTTTGTGGAGCGCGAGGCGCAATTGATCGGCGTTGGCGGGTGGGTACGCAATCGCGATGACGGCGCGGTGGAGGTGTTGGCTTCCGGCACCGACGCGCAGTTAAATGCGCTCTACGATAAGCTGCGGGAAGGACCACGGGCCGCACGCATCGACAGAGTAGAAGTTGAAGACGCAGCACCGTTCAGCGGATACAAGACATTTCAAACTGAAGAAACGCGGTGATCATCTTGTCCCAAATACAAACCGTAATGGCTTCTGACGACCTCAAGAAACTTATCCGCGAGATTCCCAACTATCCCAAGCCAGGGATTCTCTTTTATGACATCACCACGCTGATCAAGGACCGCGCCGGCTTTGCCCGCGTGGTGGACTACATGACTTCGCCATATCTGGACAAGAACGTGGACCTTGTGTTGGGTATGGAAGCACGCGGTTTCATCTTTGGACCTGCCATGGCCTATCGGCTGAACGCAGGGTTCATCCCTGTTCGGAAAGCAAACAAACTGCCAGGCGAGACTGAACGGTATACCTATAACCTCGAGTATGGGACCGATACTCTGGAAATTCACAAGGACGCGATTCAACCCGGACAGCGCGTGTTGATTGTTGACGATCTACTGGCTACGGGCGGAACTGCGGTTGCGGCGGCAACGCTGGCAAGCAAGTTGGGAGCCGACATCTGCGGACTCAGTTTCGTGGTGGAGCTGGATTTCCTCAACGGACGCAAGCGGTTAGAGCCATATGACGTATTCTCACTTCTGCATTACGACAAGTAGCCAACGCAGGAATATTGTGATCAGGCCCGGGCTCTCCGGGCCTTTGTTTCTGTTTTAAAAGCTTTCCTGAGCCTCCGAGGCTGGTTTCAGCGCAGACGTTATTCCAACTTTGTTTAATCTCCCATGGGTCAACCTTCCATTGGCATCAGCGCTCTAAGTGATCGATGCCACACCGTCTAAGTCTAAGTACGTCACACCAGGAGATCCTGAGATGAACAAGCTTCTTTACACGGCCTCGGTCGTATTGCTGGGCGCAGGGATGGCCATGGCACAGTCGAGCACCACAACACAAGATCAGCAGAGTCCTGCGAGCAACCCGCAGACCAGCACCCAGAGCCCGGATTCACAGAGCAACTCCAACATGGGCTCCATGAGCGGAAACACGGATACCAAGAGCACCGACAGCAGCACAACGAGCAGCACGAACAGCACATCGAGCACAGGCACGACTCCTGACCAGAGCTCAACCACCGCCAAGAAAAAGCACCATCACAAGAAGACCACTACCACCAGCACGGAATCTGACACGACCACCACTCCGACCACTACTCCCGACAACTCAGAGTCCACCCCCTCCAAGTAATTGCGGAACCGGTTGGACCGGGCGCGGCAGAGTTTTGCTGCGCCCTTGTGGAGTGATTTCCCGACGCTGCAACGCTAAGTGCGACGGACTAAGATCAGTGACCGCAGTCACTGAAAGTCGCAGGAGACGGCACTAAGCTTTCTTGTTCGTTGGAGTGTGCCATGGCGATTGCAACGATCATCGATGCTCTCTTCTGCATTCCAAGAAACCCAAAAGTCCTCCAGATTTCCGACTGTGCCCCTTTCGATCAAGACCTTGCTCCAGAGATGATTTCGAGCGGAATTAGCGGGGCTGTGCTTGCCCCGTGTAATTGCGCCGGGTGCCAGCACTATTGGAATTGCGCGGATCGGATGACGCAGGAACTGGCGGACTCGGTCGCGAAAAACCCGCGACACTTGCGCGGACTCGCATCTTACGATGCCTTGCGGATCGGCGAAAGTTTGCGATGGATTGATGAAGGCGTGACCGGCGGCGGATTGGTCGGCGCCTATGCGATGGCGGAGGGTTGTTCAAGCGGAGTAGACGCGCCTCGCATGTATCCTATGTACGGAATGTGCGCCAAATTGCGTTCACCCGCGGTGCTGGATTTTACCAGCAGAGAGCGCTGGTTGCATTACCGTCCGCAGGTAGAAGTGGTAGCTGCCGATTTTCCGGAACTCGAAATTCTTCTATCTCCGCCCCCGTATGCGAACGCAGCCAGCATTCTGCTTCTGTTGCAACGCTTTCCTCAGGTCTCGTTTGTGCTGCGCCCAGAGGAACTGCAGACTGACGCCGCACTTTGCGAATATGTAGAGTTGCGGGGACGAGAACGCGTGCTGTTCCGGTCGTCTGCAAAGGGCTGGTGGGCGTCCGTGGAGACGGCACTGGCATTGCCGCTTGGCCCGGAGGCACGGCGCGCATACCTTTCCGAAAATGCGACGCGATTATTCCGTTTCCCGGTTGAACCTGCAGCTGCGCACGCGTAATTCAGACTGCAGCAGTCAGTTATGAATCCGTTTTCTCTTCGCACGCCAAGTGCCAACATTTCGCGCCGGTTGCCTTGCACTATTAGTTTCTCTCGCATAGGATTTGACTCACTATGGTGCTGGCCTGCCAGGTTGGTGATGAGGCGGAACACCACTGCGAACCGATATTTCTAAATAGGGTGCCCGACTAGACAATTGGTCCGGTGTGCTGATCCCCAGTCGGATCGGCCTAATGGACCACGGAGGGCGCCCACCTGGTGAATCGGGTTCACAGCAACCCTGCCTCACACGGCTACGCGGGCTGGCACCTATAGTTTCCTCGCACTTGTAGTTTCGAAGCTGCTATTTGTCAGCGTCTTCTGATTTTGCTGCGTCCCGAGCGTATCCCTTTCCATCTACAATAGAGACGTGTTCCCACAACTATTTCATATCGGCTCATTTGCTCTGCCCACCTACGGCTTTCTGGCTGCTTTGGGCATGATCTCCGGACTATCGGTAGTTTTCAGCCTTGCACGCTTTCGCGGTCTCGATCCCGAACAGATGTGGAACATGGGTGGCATCGCCGCTTTCAGTGGAATTCTTGGCTCCAAGCTGCTGATGCTGCTGGTGGACTGGCGCGACTATCTTGCCGAACCGAGCCGCATTTTCAGTATGGCAACCTTGCAATCTGGTGGAGTATTTTCCGGCGGCCTGCTGCTGGCAATCGTTTGCACATTTTGGTATGTGCGGCGCGAGAAGATTCCATTCCTGTCGGCTGCGGATGTGTTTGCGCCTGGAGTTGCTTTGGGGCACGCCTTTGGACGAATTGGGTGCCTTGCCGCAGGATGCTGTTTTGGCCGCGAGACCCATGTGCCATGGGCAGTCACGTTTCACAATCCCTGGGCCGCTGAATTCTCTGGTACGCCGCTGAACCGGCCACTGCATCCAACGCAGCTTTATGAGTCTTTGGCCGAGTTTATCAACTTCGCGTTCCTCTACTGGCTATGCAAGCGCAAGAAGTTCGAAGGCCAGGTGATTGCGCTATTCATGATTGTGTATGGCATCGAGCGCTATGTCTTCGAGTTCTTCCGTGGTGATCCTGGACGCGGAGAAGTGCTCGGCGGGTTCATGACGGGAACGCAGTTGATCGCGCTCGGCCTTGTGGTGGCTGGCTTCATTATCTACATTCGCCGCATCCCGCTGCGCTCGTTCCATCCTTCTCCGAAAGAATCAGCCAAGACCGTGACGCCGACTGCGTCACGAGCTTAAGTTCTAACCTTTGTAGAAGAAGTAGAAGGCAAAACTGAAGCCGGCCACAATCACAATCGCACGCATTACCTCGGACGGCAGTTTGCGTGAATACTTTCCGCCAAAGTAGCCACCTGCAACCGACGCGAGAATCATGATGGAGCCCTGCTTCCAATAAACAGCCCGCGCAACGATAAACGTTGCGACTGAGATTCCGTTCCCGGCCACGTTGCAGAGCACTTTCAGGGCGTTGACTTGGCGAAGGTCGCCGACGTTTTCGCAAACCGCGAAGACCGCGAAGATCAGGATGGCTGACCCGGCGCCGAAGTAGCCAATGTAGAAACCCACAACCGTCATCCAAAACAGGAATGCGACCGAGGGCGAACCCCCAATCGCCTTGCTTTGGCGCGAGGACATTTGCTCCAGCCGCTTTCGGGCCGCGCCGCTGAAAGCGAACAAGGTGGTGCCGACCAGAAAGAGCCATGGGACCAGTCGCATAAAGGTCGCCTGGTTAGTGTGCAAGAGCGCAACTGCGCCAGCCGTTCCGCCGACCAGCGATGTCAAAACCACGGAAACGACCAACCTCCGCACGGCGCGCAACTCTTCGCGCAGCGCGGTCAGTCCGGCAATCTGCCCCGGCCACATGGCGAGACTACAGGTCGCGTTGGCGTTGATGGGGGGAAGACGAACCGCAAGCAGGGCGGGAAAGGCGAAAAAAGAGCCGCCGCCTGCCACCGAGTTCATCACACCGCCGATGAAGGCCATGGCCAGTAGTAGACCGTACTCGCCGAGGGAAATCGGTGGCAGTGCCGGCAGGCCGGAAAAGAACGCTGGCAGTGCGGACGTAATCATAAGTTCTCCCCTGTCGGCGTTTCCCGGGTTGATTCAGGACTTGACCAGCTCAAAGCTCACGAGTGATATGGCGATTATCCGACAAGGATCCTGCGTACACCGGTAATCGCTAGCTTCTCTTTCGAGGTGGCCACGCTTTGACTTGGGCGATTTGCCAGCGATCGCAATTCCTGCGGAGTTACATGGCGCTTTATTCTTAGGTATCCAGCCCGTCAGTTCTGGGACGGAGTACCCGGCGTCTGCCCCGGCGTAGGTGATGCGCATTGCGATGCCGTCGGACGAAAGAACCTGAATGTCCATAGCGCGGCAGTAATCCACATCAACCCGGCTGTGAACCAGGGAGAGATCGCCCCATAGTGATTGCTATGGGCGGCCACGTCGGTCCAGAGAATGGCGGAGACCCACCACGTCGCGGATGTGAGAAGCCTCTTCTTCAACGAAGCCGGCTTTGCACAACGCGCTCGCCGCGCAGCTAGCTCCTCTTGCGAGGGCAAAAAGCTTCCTGTACGGATTTTGCGCTGAATCCCTATAAACGGGTAAGCGAGACCACCCGCGAGCAGGGCAGTTGTCAGAGCCACAAGTGCGATCTGTTGTCCACGCGAAGACGCGCTGCCGCACCACACTGCCGCAATCCCCAGGCCAGCGATCCAAAGAAGAAACGCAGAAAACAGTGCTGGCAGCAGCCAGAGCCATACTTGGGGCCGGAGCGGTTTGCCTGCACCGAACCTGTTCCAGCTTTCCGCCGCTTTCTGTGCAGCCTCTGCACCACTCAATAGAAATTTTCCCGTCTTGAACTTGCGGCGAAGTGGTGAAATCACAAGCCACACCGCAATCCCCATCAAGATTCCCGAGATCGTCAACAGCGGAAGTTGAAACCAAATCAAACTTAAAGAAAGCGGCCAAGCGCTGGCGGCTATTCGGACAGCCAAATAGCCGAACAGTAGCGGCACGCCGAACATAAAGCTGTAAGCTCCTAGTCGCCGCGACTGAGTGTATGGCTGCTCTGATTGGGCTAACCCGTGCTCGCCCATCGCGCCTCCGGATATTCGGTTGCCGACATACATGAGGGCCAGTGCACCCCCGAGTCGACAATAGGCAAGTACCTCGCTATGGAGATACAGAAGAACTTTACACCCTAGCCGCACCCATTTCCAGAGTCTTGCAATACGTGTCGCAAGCAGCCCAAGGCACTCACTATCCTAAGTCGTTAACTACTACTGCCTCACGTGCTCGCGCAATTCGTCCAACAATTCGAGCATGGCTTCTATCTTGCGCTCGCCCATGGGCTTCAGCAGTCCGTCGATTTCGCGCAACTTCGGTTCCATCTCGTCCAGCAGTTTTAGCCCACAGGAGGTAATGCGGGTGAGCACCACGCGCCGGTCGGCACTGTCGCGTGTGCGCTTTATGAATCCGGCCTTTTCCATACGTTCCAGCAACCGGGTAACATCCGGTTCGCGTGCGATCATACGCTCGCCGATCTCACCACAGGTACGCCCTTCGGGTTCGGCTCCGCGCAGAATCCGTAGCACGTTGTACTGGGTCATTGAAATGTTGAATGGATGGATCATCTGCTCGAACTGCTCTTGCAGCAGATCAGTGGTGCGCAACAGCGACACCAGCAACTCTTCTTCGATGGAGGTAAATGGCTTGGACTGGTGGATCTCTTCTCCTACCGCGCTTGTGGATTTCCTCGTCATATTCACTATCTGTCAGATATCGGCGCGGGGCTGGTGGATGCAGAGAATTTCGTTGCAAGGAATTTTGTTGCAACAGGTTCTTTGTGGAGGGTGTCGCAAACCCAGTTCAAAATCGATCGCTGGGCGAAATGCCTTTGGACAGCGCGGGAGATTTAGGCCATACTGGGGCCCTTCGCTGACGCTCAGGGTGACACTCTCAACACGGGTCGGATGCATTGCCCAGGAGATCGTTTGAGTCGCGGAAACACAGGGCGCAAAGGCGGTGAACCCTCGACACCCAGGATCCGCGCCCTGAACCTCAGAAACTTTGAACCTCAGAAACCTGGAAACTTTGAAACCTTGAAACCTTGCCTTCTATGAAACTTGCCTTCTATAGCCGGTTGATCAGCGATGCTACATACGCCGCGCCGAATCCATTATCGATATTCACCACCGAAACATTCGACGCACAGGAGTTGATCATTCCCAGCAGGGCCGCGATGCCGCCGAAGGCTGCGCCATAACCCACGCTGGTCGGCACGGCGATCACAGGCACACCAACGAGGCCGCCGACAACGCTTGGCAGCGCCCCCTCCATGCCCGCGCACACCACCAGGACGCGTGCCTGGCGCAGTTCGTCGCTGTGCGAGAGCAGGCGATGCAAACCGGCCACGCCGACGTCAAAAAGACGAGTCACTTCATTGCCCATCACGTCGGCGGTCACGGCAGCTTCTTCGGCAACCGGAATGTCGCTGGTTCCAGCGGAGATGATGCCGATGATTCCCTTGCCCAATTTCTCGCTCTTTTGCCGCAGGACGAGGGTTCGCGCCATGAGGTTATGCTCCACCTTTGGGAAACGCGCAACGCTGATCGCTACCTGCTCTTCGTTGACCCGAGTCGCCAACACGTTATTTCCGCGATCGGCAAGGCGGGTGAAGATTTCGACAAAATGTTCGGGAGTTTTGCCCGGTCCGAAGATCACCTCGGGTACTCCGACCCGTAACGCGCGATGATGATCGACCTTGGCAAAGCCGAGGTCTTCAAAGGGGAGAAGGTTAATCCGCTCAAGCGCGGCATCCGGAGTTACGTCTCCGCTGCGCACCTGTTCCAGTAAGGCTCTCAATCGATTGGCGTCCACCTCATTAGCCTATCACTCAGAGCGGCGGATTTCCCTGCATTTCAATCGTGCCGCACTTGCCTGGAGAGTAGCAAAGCACTAGGCTAAGGTGATGCTCGACAGAAACGATCAGACAAGGCGCACGATTACCCTCGCTGTGACCGGAGCCAGCGGATCGCTGTTTGCGCGCGAGATGCTGCGTGCGCTGGAGGCTGACGAACGCGTCGGTTGCATCAACTTCGTCAGCACGGATAGCGGTCTGCGGGTGATGGCCGAGGAGCTCGGCATTGGCGGACGAGGTGAGTTGCTGCGGCAGTTGCTTGGCGGCGAACCGCATAAAACCCAGATGCAGAACAATCAGGATATCGGGGCAAACATTGCCAGCGGTTCCTATCCGACGGATGCGATGATCGTACTTCCCTGCTCGATGGGAACGCTGGCAAAGATCGCGCAGGGACTGGCATCCAAGTTGATTGAACGCGCGGCTGACGTTTGCCTGAAGGAGCGTATTCCACTGGTGCTCTGCGTACGCGAAACGCCGCTGAACCGCATCCATTTGCGTAATATGTCGCTGGCGGCTGAGGCTGGCGCGACGATTTATCCGGTAACTCCGGCGCTCTACAATCATCCTGAATCGCTGGAGGAGATGGCGCGCCAATTTGTCTATCGTGTGCTCAAACACGTAGGGCTTCCGCAAAAGGGAGCCTATGTATGGAAGCCGGAAAATAGTAGCGAGTAGAAAGTAGCCCCCGAAAAACGAAGACAAATCCAGGTACCGGAAAGCAACGTTACAGGGATGAAGGGCTGCTATCCCACATTCGCCAAAGGAAGGCGGATGTGGGCCACCTGTCGGATGTGGGCCACTGGGGCCACCTGTGATCGTTTCGCGGTGCTTCTACTCACAATTTGACACGGTTTGCGGCGTGGGTCTAGGATGCCTTCACACTGGAGAGGAGGTGGTCCGATGGAAAAAAGTTCAGGCGACTGTAGCATACAAATCGTGATCAGTGAGGTGGCTGAGGCTTAGGGCGGAATCGCTCTAACCACTCGCCAGACTTCCCGGCATTTCGGAGTTTGTCGCAGGGTTGCGTTTCATCCGTATCGCGCACAGATTGGGTTGTGCGGACACGGTGGGAGCGAGCCCGCCTCAGGCCAATCCAACACAGCTAACCGACGCCCCGCATGGCTACAGTGTGGGGCGTTTTTCTGTGCTTCCAACCAGATGAATTTATAAGTGAGCAGCGTGTTACTTTGGGCAACTGTACTCGGATGTTGACATTTCTTTCAGCAATAGTAATCTTCCTATAAATTTAAATTGACTTACGGGACCGGGTCCTACGCAGGCGATTGCCCATTGGATTTGTCCGGCTCGCTTTCAGTAAGGTGGGTTTTCATTGGACTCATGGACTCGGCGGATAACTCTGGGCATACTTCTTTCGGTTGCTGCAATCCTCGCGAGTAACAGAGAATTGGCGGCGCAATCCTCCCAAGACTACACATCAGTCTCTGCAGAGCAGGCAGCAGGTCGCGCAACCTCTTCTCGTTCAGGACTGGGTTTAATCCGCTTCAACGGTCATGCTCTGGATGAGGCAGGCCATCCGATGCAGGGCGTGGTCGGTGCGACGTTTGCCATCTACGAGGAACAGAGCGGCGGGGCACCCCTGTGGCAAGAGACGCAGAATTTGATAACCGACGCGAACGGGCGATTCAATGCGTTGTTAGGGGCGAACAGTTCAACCGGAGTTCCCTCCGAGCTTTTTACCGGCGGGGACGCACGCTGGCTCGCAGTATTAGTGCACTCGCCGGGAGTCTCCGAACAACCGCGGGTTCTTCTGGTGAGCGTTCCTTACGCGATGCAGGCAGCGAACGCGGGAACCCTTGATGGATTGCCAGCGTCGGCATTTGCGCGCGTGAATTCGACCTCTGCTGCAAGCTCGGACAAAAGTGTCTCTGACGCAAGTGTCTCCAAAACGATTCCGACCCCGGCATTAGCTTCCAATGGCGCGACTCCCGGGTACCTGGCGGCGTTTGCCGACGCAAGCGGTGCGGTAAGTAACTCGGCAGCGTTCCAGACATCGAATGGAAATATCGGCATCGGGACTGCAACTCCTGCGTTCAACCTGGACATCGCCTCGACTGTCGACCCGGCGGCAATTGTCATTGAAGGCTACGGCAACGTAGGTGTCAACTTTATTGGGCGACGGGCAGAAGGCACGCCATTGGCGCCAAGCGGACTGCTTGCAAATGACAACATCATGACCATGCAGGGCCGCGGATTTGGCACAACCAGTTACTCACCTTTAAGCCGCGCCTATATGAAGTTCTTTGCGGCGGAAGACTGGACGGACGCCGCACAGGGCACTTATATCAGTCTTGCGACTACACCGAAAGGCAGCGCACCAACCAATGTTGGGGCTCCCGAGCGAATGCGAATCACCGAAGCGGGCAATGTCGGCATTGGGACCACAGCTCCGGATCAGATGCTGACCGTCGCGGGTTCCATTCACAGCACGACCGGCGGCTTTGTGTTTCCCGACGGCAGCGTAATGAGTTCCGCAGCAACCCTTCCTGGCTTGCAACCGAACGGCAACCTTATTCTTGGCGCCGGCACTGGCACAGGCGGGGCGGGAAATCTGGCGCTGCAAACATCAGCCACTATCGCGAACACGATGGGCGACCGGTTGCTCATCGTTGGCAAGCCCAAACCAATGATAGGACCGGTTCCGATGGCAAACCTGTTCTCGGTGCACATCCCGGCAGGTGATGCTGCGGGCGGAAGAGTGAAGTTCACAATTGTCGCCAGCGACGGGACTCACTATGCGATGGAGACGGGCGAGATCATCTTTCTTGCAAATCCAAACCAGCTTAACTGCGCAGTCGTGATCTCACAGTATGCAGCCGTTCCACCCACGTTCACGAACACCGTGTTGGCATCACCACCGATCGGGCAGGTAGGGTCACTGAACGCTCAATGTTCGAGCGCCAGCTTCGGCGGCGATCCGGGAATGGTCATTTTTGATACGGCGCCAACGAGCTTTGTGCCAACCACACACAAGGTTTACTTCACGATTGAGAACCAGTCGGAGGCGTCGCTAACGCTGCAATCATAAATACTTTCGCGCTGTAATATGCAGGCAAGCCTGTCGCAAATTACACGCTTGCCGATTCAAGAGCGAGTGCTTTCCGGATGAGGTCGATCGTGACTTGCTTCATACCGAGCGCCTCCAGTTCTTCAGGACGAGCCCAGCGCAGTTCACAGGCATCGCTGGCGGCCTTTGCGATTCCCGAGCCAGGGCGGCAGAGAAAATCTACGAGAACGTAGTGATACTTGAACTGGCCCGCGTCATCCGTGTGAATGGAGTCGAAGACATCCAGCAAAGGGCCAACTTCCACGTCGAGCCCAGTCTCCTCCAGAACCTCGCGCGCGATGCCATCACGCAATTTCTCTCCGAGTTCGAGTGCTCCTCCGGGAATCGACCACGAGCCCTGCAACGGAGGATTTGCGCGGCGGACAATGAGTACCTCTCCGCTTCGAAGTATGACGGCGCCGACACCAACAATAGGACGTGAGGGGTAGAGACGGGACATAGAAGTATTGTAAGCGGAGCAGGCAATAACACACTGAAGGTAGCCGAGAGCCTCTCCAACTTTAGGAGAAAAAGTCGCGGGGATTGAAGTCCACGATCTTCCAGCCTTTGGCACCGCGTTCCAGTTCAAAGCGTAGCTGTCCCTGGCGTCGAGAAAAGTAGCCTTCCCGCGATTCGTTCTCCAGTTGGAATTCGGCGAGGATGACTCCGCGATTGTTTTCCTCCGAGGTCTGGATGATGCGAATGTTTACGCGGAAGCTCTGATAGCGATTGAAGAAGGCATCAATCTGATCTTTAAAGGTCAGGAATCCATCCATCTTACTGGCATCAAAGGCAGAGAGCAGACGGCGCTGAGAGCGGCTCTCGAGCCCATCGCGAATGGTTCCGAGAACTTTGGCAGCGGCGCGTTCATCGAACTCCGTCGCGTCCTCCGAGGACGCCTTCTGGTTCTGGAGATTTGTCTTGGCAGGACCGTTGGCTCGCGCGTCGCTCGCCGAGGGCGCTTGGGCAGCAACCGATACGACGAAGGCGAGCAGGATGAATGTGGCTACGGACAGGACGCGGCTGGTCACGTTGCGAGCTCCTGAAAACTGGCACGACGCTATACAAAGAGCATAGAACACGGGACGGGAAAAAGTGCCCTGAAAATGCATCTTAAGAATCATTGCCGGGAGAAAGCGATGTCATTAGCCGAATACGAACGCAAGAGGAAGTTCGAAAACACTCCGGAACCGAAGCCCGTGGAGGCCGAGCACACGGGCTGGCGCTTTGTGGTGCAGAAACACAAAGCCACCCGCCTGCATTACGATTTCCGGCTGGAACTGGACGGTGTACTGAAGTCGTGGGCGGTGCCGAAAGGGCCTTCGCCGGACCCGGCGGAGAAGCGGCTGGCGATGGAGGTCGAGGACCATCCTGTGGAGTACATCGCGTTCGAGGGCAGAATTCCCAGGGACAATTATGGCGCGGGAACCGTAATGGTCTGGGACCAGGGAACGTGGGAGCCAGCAGGAACGGAGAAAATGTCGCCCGAGCAGCGCGAGGCCCATGCCCGCGCGATGCTGGCGAAGGGCGATCTGAAATTTGAATTGCACGGAACGAAGCTGCGCGGGAGCTGGGTGCTTGCAAAAATGCATTCTCGCCGGTCTGGAACCAAGGGTACGGAGTGGCTGCTGATTAAGCATCGCGATGACGCGGTGGAGAGCGGATATGACATTGACGCACATGACGGCTCGGCGCTGACAGGTCGCTCAATGGACGAAATCGCGGCCGACAAAAGATCGGCAGAATGGCAGGGGGAAGATAAGCAGACCGCCGCCAAGCGTCACGCCAACGAGCGACGTATGTCCATCGACTGGGCGGAGTTGGCGGGGCCCGTGAAAGGCGCGAAAAAGGCGGCGATGCCCGGCGAGTTGAAGCCAATGCTCGCGACTCTGGCGGATGCTCCCCCTCTGTCGGATGAGTGGCTCTACGAGATCAAATGGGATGGATACCGGGCTCTGGCGTTTGTGGGGGGAGGCAAGGCGCGGCTGATTTCACGAAATCAGAACGACTTGACGCAAGCGTTTGCAGAGCTGGCGGCAGAGTTGCCGGGTCGTGTACGAGCACGGCGAGCGCTGATCGACGGGGAGATTGTGGCGCTGGATGAACACGGGCGGTCGAGTTTCAGCCTGATGCAGCAGCGGACGGGCGTGGGCAAGAATGGCCGCGCGCCAAGACAGGCGGATAAGAGCATCCCGATTGCGTTCTATGCCTTTGACCTGCTGCAGGTGGATGAGTGGTCGCTGATGGAAGTGGCGTTTGAGGAGAGGAAACGCTTGCTGCGGGAGGCTCTGGAGACCGATGCGCGGGTGCGGTATTCGGAGCATTTTGAGGATGGGGCAAAGCTGCTTGCGGCCGCAAGGGAGCAGGGGCTCGAAGGCATTGTGGCCAAGCGCAAGGACTCCAAATACGAGCAGACCCGCTCGCGAGCATGGTGCAAGATAAAGATCACACAGACGGAGGAGTGCGTCATCGGAGGATGGACGGAGCCGAAGGGAGGCCGCAAATATTTTGGCTCGCTGGTGCTGGGACTCTATGACGAGCACGGGAAACTACGTTCTGTGGGGCAGGCGGGCACTGGATTTACACAGAAGACCGAGGCGGAAGTTTTCAAGGTGCTGAAAAAGCTGGAGACCGACAAAAACCCGTTTGCAAACAAGGTGGATACGTCGCGCGGAATTCACTATGTGAAACCCGAGTTGGTGGCGCAGATCAAGTTTACGGAGTGGACACACGAGGGCCAGAAGGGCGGGGTGAAGATGCGGGCTCCGGTGTTTTTGGGATTAAGGATGGATAA
>Ga0316231_1000433_pt1 | contig 60184 bp, 52 predicted proteins | sample TBH18027metaG_FD_206002 | JGI IMG/M metagenome (GOLD analysis project Ga0316231, IMG submission 206002) | Freshwater microbial communities from Trout Bog Lake, Wisconsin, USA - TBH18027 | ecosystem: Environmental > Aquatic > Freshwater > Lake > Hypolimnion/Profundal zone | place: USA: Wisconsin... | reverse complement strand
AATCCGCGTAACGGTTAGCATTGGTGTATCGCTCATAGTCAATTATCACATTGGGGCTACGCCCAAACCGGCGGAATTAATCCTGCTCCGCCGGTCAGCGAAGGTCAAAGCTTACCTCGACCTGCATATCAAAAGGCACAGGGGAACCATTCTCCTTGGCTGGTTGGAACACACTTCCGACCATGGAGGAGACCGCTTTTTCATCCAGACCGTAGCCGAGCCCACGGAGCACTTTTATGTTCTGGGGATGGCCCGTTTCATCTACGACCATGGAAAGGAGCACGCTGCCGTTAATTTTGTTGGCAAGTACCCGCTCGGTGTATTCAGGCGCTTGCCTGTGCAGCCAAAGTGGGGGGACTACCTTTCGGCCAGGAATGGGAAGGTCATCAACCTTCGGCATAGCTGACGCATATTTCAATATGGCCTGCTGCTCCTGCTCCTGCTTGTGCACCTTGTCCAATTCCTGGCGGCAATAATCCATGTCTTGATTCAACTGGCTGGCCCGCTGAGTCTGAGCGGCTGCTCCCTGCTGATACTGGTCGGTCTGAGCCTGGAGCATAGCCGCAAGTCCAGCGGGGTTGGTCTTTGCCTGAGCGCGCAGATCAGCGGTCTGCTTGTTATTGTCAACGACCGGGGTCATTACCAATTGATGTAGGTTGGCCTTGTCCGACTCATTCCGCTGGGTGAGGGCCTGCTCCTGCTTTTGTAGTTCGGCTAACTTAGCAGGTGCCTGCGCAACTGACTCCTCATGGTGTTTCTGGAGTGCCTGCTCATATTGATCGTGAGCCTGCTTTACCTGCTCCCAATCTTGTTCGGTTGCCGTTTGTACTGGGTGGGTTATGTTGTCGCTGAAATTGGTGCCTAAGATCGTAGTGATTTGCTGGATAGCGGCTTGAGTCAATCTGTCGCGGAGTGAGTTTTTGGTGAAGCCTCCATCCAATCCCACCTGGTAATTCTGGGTCATGTACCATGTCTCGGAGCCAAAGCCATGCCCTCCCACCTTTGCGCCTGTAAAGCAGATAACTACCCCCAGGTTGATGGTCCTTCCAGCCCATTGCACCCATTGATCCAAGCCACCCACGATCCGAGCGCATGTAACGGCTTCCTGGTTGTCTGCCCAGCTAACAACGATGACGTTGTGCTGAGTCGTTTCGTGTTCGTAATGCGCATAGATGGTTATGGCCTGGGATGAGTAATCGACCTTGGTGGATTTTGGCTTCTCGTAACCGTTATCCTCTCGGATGATTTCATCCACATAGGCCGCTGCTTCTGTGGCGCATTTTTCCGGAGTGCCCACAATGTCACAGGATTTCGCTTCATTCATCGCGAACTTATACCGGGGATGAGCGGCATAGGCCGAATAACTGCCGGAACTGCCCCCCACCCAGTAATAGCTCTCAGTCTTCATGAGTGTTTGCAGGAGTGCGGGCTTAGTGTCATAGGGAACCAGCGTATACTTCTTGGCAACCTCTTTCTCCAAAGCCCGGTCGAAACGGTACTGATACTCCAGGGGGCCGGTTACGTGTGCTCCGGGTCGAGTCATGGCCGAGACAAACACATGGGGTTTCTGAGCCGTCGAAGAATGCATAGCGGAACGTTTCGAGGTTTGGGCTGAAGCTGACGCGCTGAGCGCCAGCACAGTGATGAGTAGGAGCTTCTTCATGATCTCCTCTTAGGTTGCTTACAAAAGCCCCTGAACCGCTTGCGACGGCTAGGGGGCAGTTTTCATTTGTGCACCTTGCAAGAACATTTTACCTGCGATTGATGCACTACAAAAAACCCATTTGCCGCGCTGTCTCTTCGCTCATCTGTGCAACTGGAACAGGCATTTTTGCTTGCTCCAATTCTGTCTCAAGGGCTGAAATATTCGGCACGGTCACAAACTCGCAAGTCTGTATAGCCAACCAAAGCTGTTCCAATGTTTCGTAAGCGTGTTTCGAATTGTCGTTCGGATTCAACCCTAGCCCCGTGGGGTTTGAGTGCGGAAAAATCGAAAGACCATACTTGGCGTTTGTCGGGCTTGAAGAGAATTTGACAGCCAAAAGGTTGATACTCATGGCTGCAATTCTGAACGCCCGCCCCCACGCTGTCAAATGTGCCGCCCTTAAAGAGGCTTCGCGCCGCCGCCGACTGTCAGATTATTATGCACCGCTACCACGCCAGGAACGTGACTGGCAATGTTCTCGGCTAGTTCGCGGGAAGGCTCATCTACCACGGTTCCGGAGAGGGTAGCCTCGCGATGAAGAGAAACCACAGTTAACCGATGAAATTACAGCCTTGGTAGTGAAGCGCGCCATGAAGAGCGCGCTCATGTTAATCGGGCAGGCCGAATAGCAAAATCAGCAAGCCATCGGAAGGGGCAGTTCTTCTGGCGACTTCTCCTCTCCGACACTGGGCACTGTTTCCTCGATGGCACATTGGTTGCCCGCAGCCGGAACGCACGGTTGGCTTCGATACGCTCATTCTTCAGGTTCGTCTCCATGACGGAACCGGCCCACTTGCTGCACTGCCAGAAAATACTGGCGATGCCCGACAAGCGCCACGAGCGGCGAACGGTGGAGTTCCTCAATCGAGACGAGATGAATGCGCTCTTGGCCGCTCCGGATCGAAACACCTGGACCGGCAGACGCGACCACGCGATCCTGAGCTTGGCACTGCAAACCGGGCTTCGTGTGTCGGAGATCATCAATCTCCGCCGCCGCGATATCGAGTTGGGAACCGGAGCCCACGTTCGCTGCGAGGGCAAAGGCCGTAAACAACGCTGCACGCCTTTGCGTCGGGAATCCACCCAAGTGCTCGCAGTGTGGCTGAAAGGACGGGCGGGCCTTGATGATGACCCGCTCTTCCCGACGATGCGAGCCACGAAGCTCAGCCGCGATGCCATGGAACAGATGGTCCACAAGTACGTCTTGTTTGCCGCCAAGTCGTGTCCGTCGTTGGCAACCAAGCGTGTAACTCCACACGTACTCCGGCACAGCACCGCCATGGATCTACTTCATCACGGTGTTGACCAAACGGTCATCGCTCTCTGGCTTGGGCACGAGTCCGTGCAGACGACGCAGATTTACGTCCACGCCGACATGCGACTCAAGGAGAAAGCGCTGGCGCGAGTCGCAACTCCAGACTCGAAACCCGGACGGTATCGGCCAGACGATGCTCTGCTCGCGTTCCTGGAGTCGCTGTAATTATACCGACAGCCGCGTTGGATAGACTTAGATTCTAACGGCTTGGTCATGCAACGCGGCATAATCCTGGATGCGGCATTTTGCACCTTATGCCGGTATCGGCATAAGGTGCACAGCACCGGCCATCCGTCGCGTCTGAACCGTCCCGGCGTTGCCAATTTCGACCGCTTCGGCTCCGAGCAGTATTCAAAAGAGGAATTGATTGCCGAGTGCGGCGCGGCTTTTCTTTGCGGGCATACCGGCATCGCCAACGAATCGGTGGAGCGGAACGCAGCCGCATACTTGCAGAACTGGATTGCGGCGCTCAAGGGCGACTCGCGCCTGATCGTCTCGGCAGCGGCCCAGGCACAGCGGGCGGTGGCTATGATCCTCAGCCGTTGCCGCTGCTGTTCCAAGGCTTCTGCCACGGGATGACGCCCTGCTCAAGGCTACGAATGATGCGGTCGGTAACGATCTCGTAAACCCTCCTGCCTTTGCCGTTGTTCTCTACTTTCATTTGTTTTACCCCTTCTGCCGGTTCCGACTTGTTCTTGTGCTTCACCAAGCGACAGCGCACAAGAACAGGGCGGAACGGTGAAGGGACGGAACGGAGGCCGGAGGGAGGGTGGCAGGGCGTGAGCGTAAGCGCGGTGAGGGCCAAACACGTTGCATCGTTTGGCGCGAAACCGGCGCGTCCGAAACGCTCGTCCGAGCCGCGTCAAGCGGCGTCCACCCGGAAGGGACCGCAGTGGGAGAATGGCGCGCCGCCGTCGCCGCTACAGCATACTTTCAGAAATGATTGAAAAGCATCAGGCGTAGATTAGGATATGCTGCTGATTCTGGAATTGCATTTGAGACACGGGGATTCCCCAAGAACTCGCTCCGCTATACTTCCTGACCATCTTTACGAGGCAGCCGCTTTCTTCGGGCGTCCGCCGAGCTTGCCATTAGCGCGCACAGCCGCCACCTTGGCAATGGAACGTGCTTGTCCCCCTGCCTTGCCCAACTGCGCTGCCATCCACCGCCGCGACCCGAGGAACCCTTCCAGGAGCGAAGGCAAGTAAAGATCGGCGTCGAGCTTCGGAAAGTGCAACCCGAGCCCCGAGGGCGAAATCTCGATTTCGGCAAGCTGTTCGGGCTTCGCCTCATCCAGCCCCTGGGCGTCCTGCGGCTTGAAGGAAACAGTAAGACGGCTGCTGAGATCGATGACGACACGATCCGTTCGGCGGTCATAGCGAGCCGCAACAGCGGTAGGAGTTTTGGCCAGCACAGCCGCCGCCCGAAGGTTTGCTGCCTCGAATTCGTCCTTACGGTTCACCATGAATCTTGCTCCACGCCGCGCACAGATGCGCTGTTCTAGCTGTTAAGGCTGTCTTGATTTTCGCCAGATCGCCGGGCGAAAATCCGTAATTCTCTCGCAGCTCTGGTGGCCCATCCGGGCAATTCAGCTTGAAAACAGCCTCACAGCCGTTGCCGATGACATGCACATGGGCGGGTCTATGATCGTTCGGGTAGACAACAACCCGCAATCCATCTATCACGTCAACTTTGGGCATATTAGCATAAACCTAAGCGGTTTGGTTAGATTCTTGAGAGACAAACCACATCAGAACGCATCCGCTTGATTTTGCAAGGATATTGCGTGCTGACCGCTGCGGAAGCGAACCGTTCCGAGCAACATATAAAGTTTGAACTATGTGCCATATCCTGGCGGTCGCGGTGCTATTGCCCGGATCGTCGTTGCCGGAATGAGGCCGCTCAGTCCGGGGAGGCTTCTGCGCGGAGGCACCCTCGCTGAACTCTTCCGCTAATCCTGCGCTGCCCCTTATTTGAACCCGTCGAGTTTGTCCAAATCCCTATTCAGTTTCGCAAGGCATGTCTCTACGCCATTGGCATTGCGTTGTGATAAGAATGCTTCGCAGCGATTGCCATCAGAATTTGCACTATTCAGCGCAGTTCGAACGTCTGTGCGTAGGGATTGGCCAGAGGATGCAAGTTGCCTACTAAGGTTGTTCCAAAAATCATTTGCAGAAGAAAGACGCGCGACCGCGTCATCAAAATCAGGTCTAAGAGCTGAAATCTGATCGTCTAATGCAGCTTTTTCGGCCTGCGCCTGTGCCAGGGCTCTTGCCTGTTCGTTCGCCTGGGATTCCGCTTGTGCCCGCGCCTTTTGCTGCTCCTTAATAAGAGCCTTTTGCTCGGCAGCAGATTTCTGCTTTGTAGCTTGATCCTGTGCCGCCTTCTGCCGCAGTCTTTCGGCCTTGGCTGCCATTTTTACACGGGCTACATCCCTCGCGCGGGTGACAAATGGTGCGACGCAATCTGGAACTCCTTCTTGCGTAATGCCGAAGAAAGAAGACTTGCGCTTGCAGGTTTCAATCGCTTTCACTGCCCCCGATTCGACATCGATGAGCCGGACTCTAGCCGTTGTCGGCTCTGCGGAATCAATTACGACTAAGAAGTCGAGTCTGCCCAGAAGTCCTCTTAATGCTCCGCTTGACGCATTGAAGGCAGAATTTTGAGAGAGATGCAACTCGTTGAAAATGGCCTCGGTATTCATTCTGTCGAGGTAATCAATATCACCACGAGTTAGGAATTCTTTGGCAAGTTGCGACTCAAGAGTATTCAGAAACTCATTGAGAGCCTTGATATCCTTGATGTCTTGCTCATTCGTAGCAATTCCAGAATATTTCGTTACCGAACCAACAGAGATGGTCACCTGTTGTGCGCTGGCTGGAGCACAAAACCAGGCGAAGATAAAAGCGATGGCAAAGTGCCGCATGATTGATTGCATCGTCCCTACCTAATTTAGAACTGGCGTAAATTCGTCGCCAGCCTGTGGAATTCCCTCCCCGTCACATTTCCCAGACGAGATGGAGTCTTCTACTACAGTGATAGTGAGGACGCATTGCTTCTTTTTGCGAATAATGGCTTGTCCCGTGTCTGGGTCCTTCATGCCGCTATCCGTGGGGCGTGCAACATTGAATTTATCGCCCGCCTTGATACCAGCATTCTGACCCTTATTGACAACAATTAGTCCACCTTCGATGCCAACGAACTTTGGAACAGCCGGAGCCGCATGCATAGCAATGGCGCTCGTGGAAATTTTTGCAGACAACTGAGTTGCTACATCATGGACCGCCAGATCAACTAACTTCGGCAGAGTAGTCTGGCTGTTTTGATTTTGCGAACCCCCCGAACCGCCTGGCAATGAGAGCCTGCCCAGTCTCATAGGGGCCACACCGGAGGTAGAAGTGGACTGTTCGAGGACGGCCTTCTGTTCGCTGCTAACGGACGGAGCCAGAATTATTGTGCCCGTCTCGACTTGGATGACCCTGGCCGTCACACGCAGTTCTACGATTCCATTCTGCACCTTCTTTGAACCAAGCATAGACGTCTGATTGTCGGTCGTGGCGTTCACCGAGAAGGCATCGATCCGACCGACAATGAGCACGTTCGCGTTAGCCAGCTTGCCGAGCTTGGCTGCCCCTTCGGTACTAAAGCGGTCCCCATATCCTTGCGTCTGCTGCGCGAGCACAGTATTGAGATGTTCCTGGTCAATGATTTCGAACGATCCCGTCCCTGAAAGGACAGAAATCAGTTCATCGGTGATGCGCTGCCCAATTTTCGTATTCTGGGCCTGCATCGTGGGATATGGGGTCTGGACACTTCGATCATCGAAGCCGATGATGACAATCCGTTTGCGGGCTTGCGCGTTGGAGAAAACACAGGTAAGGGTGATTAGCGCGCACAGAAGGACAACACGAACAGAGGTTCTCAAGGATTTTCCTCCAGTGTTTATATTCTGCTTCTCGTGATAAATAAATATACTCTGGGTTGCCCCGCTTTTGATCTTTTTGTATCCGCTCCACGGCTAAGAATGCGGGCATATCAGGCAAAAGCCTTTGGCAAGAACGACCGTGACATCGGGCCAATGCTTGCTTACAAAGCCTCGCTGATAGTTCTTCTCAATGTAAGCCATAGCTTACAGGCAAGCTTTAGCTTACAGCCATGCTGGAAACATGGCAAAGGATATTTGCGTACAGATCGGGAGACGCATTCGCGTTTTGCGAACAGAGCGCGGTTGGACCCAAGCCATGTTAGCGGACCACGCCGAATTGACGCGAGAGCATCTATCGGAGTTGGAGAATGGGCACAAGGAAATCGGTGTCCGGGCACTTGAGAAGATCGCCCAAGCACTCGATCTGAGTTTGCAGCAGTTTTTTCAGGGGCTGTGACGCGCCGCTGCGTAGAACTGCATCAGAAGGCCGCCTAAACTAATTGCCGGAAAATAAACATTGACATAGGCGCATCGACTTCAGCGACGATAATTATCTGCTGATGCTTTGGCCTTGTGCCTGTGCGTGCCCATGTGCTTCGCGCGGCGCAGCCGACGATTCGCTCGTTTGCGCCTGTGAGGGGCGATGTTCACAGGCCAGGCTGTGTTGCTGTGTGGTGTGAAACATCACGGCTCAGTTCCGGCACGAGGTGGGCGCGGTCGTTCGTGTATATCTGGGCGTCGTACCTCCCGCGTGAAACCGCTACGTAGGCGAGTCGGCGGTTAATCAATTTCGCGTGTCCGTGCTCGGTATCCACGTGGATGAGGACGCGGTCGGCGGTCTGGTCTTGGCTGCTATGGCTGGTGACGGCGTAGCCGTGATCGACGTGCGGCCCCTTGTTGACGTTGAACTCAACCCGGCGTCCGGAGTCGGTGCGGATTCTGATGTCACCACCGTTCGTCTATCCTTGGGGCCACAAGAGCACTGCGCACGTTCGTATGCAAAGGCACGCTTAAGGGCCGGACTAAGCGGGGCCAGCGGCCCCAGTCCGACATGAAGCAACTGCCAGGAAGAACAGCCGCCAGCGGCGGCTCGTGCGTGGAGATTTGCCGCTAAGAACGCCCCGGCGGGGCAGCGGCAAATCAGAGCAATCTCAGTGAGGAGCGTCCGGGCCGGACATTGAAATGATTACCTCCCTGCGCCTGCCTTCGCCACGGCTCCGGCAAAAACGGCTTCGGGAGGTTCATGGTCAACGCGGCCTGCGGTGCTGCCCTCTCTTGTCTTTATCGCGCGTCTCCGCCGCTTTCGACGCTTTGGCCCTGGTGTCGTCCGCCTCCGGTTGCGGCAATTCCCATCCCGCCATGCCCTGCAACACACGGTCGGCGTGTTTGATCGTGTTCACATGCCCGTAGTGCTGCTCAATCATGTGGACGGAAGTTCCCATCTGCTCGGCAAGGAAATACACGTCTACGCCTTCCTGCAATCGCAGCGTGGCGTAGGTATGTCGGAAGCAATAGGTCGAGCGCGGCACGCCCTGCGTGCCTTCGCGCAGATTCGCCTCATTTAGAAGGTCGGCAATCAGTGAGTTGTAAAGAGTCTTTGCAGGCTTGCCCGTGACATTGGTAAATACTCTGTTGTTCGGTTCCGTGGCTTTGGAGATAACGCGGATGCGCTCCAAATACTCTCCGACGCTCTTGGGAGCAACCAGCTTGCGCGACTTGCCCTTGCCCTGGACGAACAAGACTACGATCTCGCGGCCCTCGCGGTCTTTGGCGGGCATGATGTCGCGCCAGCGCAGATTCTTCATCTCCGCTGGCCTCATGCCTGTATTGCACGCAATCAGAATCATGTTATAGGTGACAGTGCGATACCAAATGCTCGAAGGCTTGTCGGCCTCGCCAATCCACTTGCGGCCTACGGTGTGGAGCTTGCGATATTCCTCCAGCGTGAACTCATCCCGACGCATGGACTTGAGCTTGGGGCGCTCATCGAAACGTTGGCTGGCGGGGACGTAGTGTTTCTTGATGGCGTAATTCATCACCGCGCCGAATATGGACATCTCAAACCGGATGGTGGCGTCACTGATAAAAGGAATCACGCGCTCTTCGGAAGGTTTGACCTCAATCGGCTTCAACACCCTGTTGCCAAGGGTCTGTTGAACCTTGGTGCGGCGCTCGGCTTCCTTGTCAGCGAAGGCTTGGGCCATTTCTTCGCTGACCTCGCGAACGCCGTTGCGCCGGTTGCGTCCCGCACCGTTCTCCCGCCGCCAAGCCGGATAGCCGCCCCAAAGCTCATCGCCGATAAGGTGAACCTGCGTGGAACCGACATACCGATCCAACGCGCCTTCGATGATGGCGCGGACCTTCTTGGGCCGCGCGGCGCTGATTTCGCCGCGCTTCGCCCGCGCCTCCTGAATCAGCAGATACTCTCGCCCCACCTCGCGGAAGGGATGGTTGAACACCGGAACGTCATGCTTTAAGCGGAAGCGGATGTCGGCATCCTGGTCGAAGGCGCGCTCCCGCGCCACTTCAATATCTGCCGTCTTGAGCGAAACCGTCTTGTAGCGGTCGGCCTTGGGAATCTTCATGCGGCAATACCACATCCGATGATCCACGTCGCCGCGCCGGAAGAGAATCAAACCCGGCTTGAGTTCCGCTTTGTCGGTGACGAATGCCATATTCGCCTCTGCCTTGTGGTTTCGATGCGCCCTGTGCAGATTCCGTGCAGAATTTTTCCGTAAGTCCTTGAATCCTCGTATCTGTGCAGGACTCGTACAGATGATAACAAATTACTATCTTGCTTGTTTATAATTATTTACAATATAATTGTCATCCTGAACGAAACGAAGGCCCCCGGCGATGCACAACTCACAACCACTGCACGGAGTTTCCTGCTTGCCCTATTGCGGATCGATCCCGCTACTTGTCCATCTCACTGATCGACCTTCCCGGAGGACATGTCTGTGCTCCCCAGTGTTGAGCGAGGTCCTCCCAATGCGGGTTCATCGATTCGACTAAAGCAATCTTTTTCGAACGGAGCCATCCCTTAATCTGCTTCTCCCGGGCGATGGCATTGCCCGGATCAGAAAATTCCTCGAAGAGAACCAGGCGAGTGCAGTTGTACTTTGCGGTGAAGCCGGGTACGAGGTGGTGTTTGTGCTCGAAGACACGGCGGTCGAGATTATTCGTCATGCCTGTGTAGAGCGTGCCACTCTTGCTGGACTTGATGTACGCCCAAAAACTCATGGGCGAATGAGATCATGCCACCGGCGGATGAACAGGAAGAAACGATGAACGGGTGGCGAAAAGTTGAAAGCTTAGGAAATGTATCGACGACTTGAGCTGAGCTGGGGTCCTTCGCTGCGCTCAGGATGACCCAACAACGGTGTCACTTACGAACTTGCCTAATCTACCTGCTTCTTCAACTCATACAACAGATTCATTGCCTCGCGCGGACTCAACGAGTCGAGGTCGGCTTCGCGGAGGCGGTCGAGGACGGTGTTTGAGACAGGGGTGAAGATGGTTAGCTGAACGGGGCCGGATTTTTCGGGTTTGGGAGAGAGTTGGGTAGTGGCGGCGTGCTCGGCGTTCTCGTGCTGGTGTAACACCTCGCGCGCGCGGGAGATCACTTCGGCGGGGAGTCCGGCGAGTTTGGCGACTTCGATTCCATAGCTTTTGTCGGCGGCACCGGGAGAGACCTTGCGCAGAAAGATGATGCTTCCACCGGTTTCCTTGACGCTGACGTGGTAGTTCTTGACGGAATCGAGAAGCTCTTCGAGTTCGGTGAGTTCGTGGTAGTGGGTGGCGAACAGCGTTTTGGCGCGGCTGTGCTGGTGGATGAATTCGACCACGGCCCAAGCAATTGCAAGACCATCGTAGGTGGCGGTGCCGCGCCCGATCTCGTCGAGCAGGATGAGCGAGCGCGAAGTGGCGGTGTTGAGAATGGCAGCGGTTTCAGTCATCTCGACCATGAAGGTGGAGCGGCCGCGCGCGAGATTGTCAGAGGCTCCTATGCGGGTGAAGATGCGATCAACAACGGAGAGGCGGGCGCGGGTGGCGGGGACGAACGAGCCCATTTGCGCCATGAGAACGATGAGGGCGGTCTGGCGGAGATAGGTGGATTTGCCTCCCATATTGGGGCCGGTGATGAGCAGGATCGACTGCTTCGCCGCGTCCAGATAAAGATCGTTGGGGACAAATCGATCATTGGAACCGGTCAGTTCGGGTTGCTCAATTACGGGATGGCGGCCTCCAAGGATTTCGAGAAGCTGAGCATTGTCACCAAGGGCAGGGTCGTCAAACTCGGGGCGGCAGTAGTTACGCAAGGCCGCGAGGTGCGCGAAGGAGAGCAGAACGTCGATCTCGGCCAGGGCCAATGCGCTCTGGCGAATGCGGCGCGATTCGGCAGCAATGGCCTGGCGCAATTCGGCGAACAGACGGCGCTCGATTTCGACAATCTTTTCTTCGGCGTCGAGAACCTTGGTCTCGTACTCCTTTAACTCCGGTGTGGTAAAGCGCTCGGCGCCGACTAGAGTCTGCTTGCGCTCATAGTCGGCAGGGGCATGTTGCAGGTTTGATTTGCTGATCTCAATGTAAAAGCCGAAGACGTTGTTGAACTTGACCTTGAGCGAATTGATGCCCGTACGCTCGCGCTCGCGTTGTTCGATTTGGGCGATGTAGTGCTTGCTATTTCGGCTGATGTCGCGGAGTTCGTCGAGTTCAGGATCGAGTCCGCGCTGCATGACTCCGCCATCGTTGAGTGTGATGGGGGGCTCGGGAAGAATGCTGCGGTCGATGCGTTCGCGAACGTCGGCGAGTTCGTCGAGCAGACTTTCGAGGGCGGCAAAGCGCGCAGTGGGGAAGTGTTTCAAGGCACTTCGCACAGCTGGCAACTTGGCGAGCGATGCGGCGAGGGCGAGCACGTCGCGTGGGTTGGCCGTTTCGAGGGTAATCCGGCTCAGCAGGCGCTCGATATCCTGAATGCCATCGAGTCCGCGGCGAAGTTCTTCGCGGTGGATGATGCTGGCAAGGGCGGCGGCAACGGCGTCAAGGCGATGGTTGATTTCAGCGGTGTCGATGGCGGGACGCAGCATCCAGGAGCGCAGCAGGCGCTTGCCCATCGGTGTGAGCGTGTGGTCCAGGGCGCGGAAGAGAGTTACGTCATCTCCGGTGCCGGCGAAGAGAGGTTCGATCAACTCCAGATTGCGGACGGTGACGGCGTCGAGTATGAGGCAATTCTGGCGCTCGTAATAGCTGATGCGATCGACATGGTCGAGCGATCCGCGCTGGGTCTGGCGGGCGTAGTGGAGAATGGCTCCCGCGGCGCAGGCAGCAGCATTATGGTTAGCCAGGCCGAAGCCTTCCAGCGAGAGAACGCCGAAGTGATTCTCAACCAGCGGAATGGCATAGTCATTCGCGAAGATCCAATCGTCCAGGGGAGTCTCGCTCCAGCGGGCGAATGGCGCGAGTTCGGTAGATGCCATGCGCGGAGCGGCAGCCGACGCTGCCACAGATGGCGAGTGGCCATTGGGCGATACGGAGGCAAGGCTGCGTTGAGGTGCGGCAAAAAGTGGCAGCGATGCTGCGTAGAGAAGCTCGCGAGGACGAAGGGTTTGCAACTCATCGGCGATGCGCTGATCTGCGCCTGGACCGGCGAATTCGGTGGCGCGGAATTCTCCGGTGGAGAGGTCGAGCGCAGCAAAGCCAAGAACCTGGCCTGTGTTGCTTGCATGGCGGTCGACGGCGCACAGGAAGTTGTTCTCCTCAGAGCCGAGTTGGGAATCGGCGGCTGTTCCGGGGGTGACCACGCGGGTGACTTCGCGGCGTACCAGTTTCTTGGTGAGTTTGGGGTTCTCGACCTGATCGCAAATGGCGACCTTGTACCCCTTGCGGATGAGCTTCGCGATGTATCCCTCGGCGGCGTGGTAGGGCACTCCGCACATAGGAAGGGCCACTCCATCAACCTTCTGACGCGAGGTGAGTGTGATCTGGAGCTCACGGGAGGCAGTGACTGCGTCTTCAAGGAAGAGCTCGTAAAAGTCGCCAACGCGGAAAAACAGCAACGCGGTGGGATGCTCTTTCTTGATGGCTGCGTGTTGCCGCATTAGCGGTGTAGAGGCTTCACTCATGGAGAAAGGATTGTGGTCTCAAAAGGCCGAGTATAGCAGAGCCACGGCTGTCTATTCTGCACTTCAGGACTGCCGAATGACTGCCAAATGACCAGAACGTAATACGGCACGAACGTGGCCTGCGGCATCAAAATCTTACAGTGGGCTCTCAATGGGGTCCGGCAGTTCCCGCGATTCACAGCGCCGTGAATCGACTTTCAATGTCCGAGGCTGGCTCCTTGACGCACCCAACGACCTCCCTAAACGCCAATTTTCATGCGCATTCCGTCCAGTTCTATGAGGAGGATGATGCATTTCTCTCGAAGTCCGGTGAATTCATCGCTACGGCTCTTGGGGATGGTTCTACTGCCATCGTCATCGTTACAAAGGCACATCGGGATGGCATCGAGCAGCAGTTGAAGAAGCGCGGCGTGGACGTCGCGGCCGCTACAGCGCGGGGGAGTTTCATAGTACTGGACGCGGTCGAGACCCTAGCCAAGATCATGGTGGATGGCGAGCCTGACGAGAGCCGGGTTTCCAGTTTTGTGAGCGCTCTCTTTGAGCAGATCAACCTTGCCCCTGATGGGTGCCGCGGCGTGGCAGTGCTTGGCGAGATGGTTGCTCTATTGTTGGAGAGGGGGAACGTCAAGGCAGCGATTCACCTGGAACAACTGTGGAATAAACTCGGCAAGCAATATCCATTTTTATTGCGCTGTGCCTATCCAATGAGAGCGTTTGACCGGGAAGAAGACGGGAGTTGGCTTCGACTTATCTGCGCCGAGCACTCACAAGTGATTCCCGGCGAGAGCTACATGGAACTGGAATCTGAGGAGGAGCGCCTCTGTACGATTATTCAGTTGCAACAGCGAGCCCGCATCCTGGAGAGCGAGGTTGCGCTGCGAAAGCAGTTTCAAGAGATGCTGCAGCGGAGGGAGGCGGAACTGGCCGATTTCCTTGAGAACGCCGTGGAAGGCGTGCAACAGGTGGAGGCGGACCACAGAATCCGTTGGGCAAACAGTTGTCTGCTGGGCATTCTGGGATACGCAAAGGAAGAGTACGTTGGCCATGACCTCGCCAAGTTCTACGTGAATCAGCGCAACTTCGAGGAATTCTGGCGGAAGCTGATGCATCGCGAGGAGCTTTATGATTTTCCAGCAGAGCTGCGTTGCAAGGACGGTTCCACCCGGCATGTGCTGATTCATTCGAATGGATTGTGGGAGAATTCGCGTTTTGTTCATACCCGTTGCTTCGTTCGGGACGTAACAGAACATAAGCGCATGGAAGAGGCTCTGCGAGAATCGGAGAAGCTTGCCGCGACTGGGCGGCTTGCGGCCGCGGTTGCGCACGAAATCAACAACCCCCTGGAAGCACTCGGGAACCTACTCTTTTTGATCGGAGGGCACCCCTCCCTTGATGAAGACGCGAAGAGCTATACGGCGCTGGCGGACAAAGAGCTACGCAGAGTTGCGAATATTACGAAGCAGATGCTGGCTTTTTACCGGCACTCCGCAGACCCGGTTCCACTTAAACTGTCCGAGATTCTGGATAGCGTCGTTGAATTGTATGAGGCGAGGCTCGCCCGCAAGAATATCCTTCTAAGACGAGATTATTCCTCCGAGGATATGGTGTGGGGTTACCCGTCCATCATCAGGCAGTTGTTCGCGAATCTTCTGGCCAACGCTATCGAAGCAGCGGGCACGAATCGAACAATTCGGCTGCATGTTTCGAATTATCGAGACTGGCCGAAACGCGAGCGACGCGGGGTGCGAGTCTCGGTTGCGGATAACGGTCCCGGGATTTCAGCTGAAATTCGCCACAAGGTTTTCGAACCCTTCTTCACCACAAAGGGAGAGGGAGGTACAGGATTGGGATTGTGGGTAAGCAAAGGAATCGTGCAAAAACACGAAGGAAAGATCCGGCTTCGCAGCAGTATCGAACCGGGACGCAGCGGCACAGTGTTTACGGTCTTCCTGCCTGGTTCGAGCGAAAGCGAACCGTCTAACGACGCCGAAAGTCAGGCGAAGAGCGAAGCGCCGGAATTAGGGCAACCCTCAGTTGCGGCGTAGCTCACAATGGCTTTCGTAGGACGCCCCAATTCCAAATTGGAATGAAAGCTGAGCGATTCAGATTTGACTCCGGAGCCCGGTAGTGGTTTGCTATCGCCATGGAACTTCGGAAAGATCCCATAACTCGCTCCTGGGTGGTAACGGGTGATCAGCCCTCGCCGGGTAGGAATTTTCAGCAAGTGTGCCCGTTCTGCCCAGAGTCGCCGCACCAACCGCAAGTAATCTCCTCAATGGCGTCGGTGAGTTATGGACCGTGGTCGGCACGGGCCGTGGTTCATCCGCAGCCTCTTTATCATGTTGAAGGTGATCCGGGACGTCGCGGCGTGGGTCTCTATGACGTGATGCGTTCGGTTGGCGCACACGAGGTTCTGGTGGAAAACGCGCGGCATGACCGGCAACTCTGGACCGCTTCCGACGCCGAGATTGAGCAGTTTCTGCTGCTCTGTGCGCACCGGATGGAGGACCTAAAGAACGATCATCGGTTCAAATACGTGAGCATTTTCAAAGATTTCGGATCGCTGAGCGGGCAGGAGTTCGACCATCCGACCTCACAGATTGTGGCGACAACCTACGTGCCACGGCGTGTGTTGTATGAACTGAGATCGGCAAGAGAGCATTACGCGCAGAAAGAACGTTGCGTTTTTTGCGATATTCTGACCCAGGAATTGCATAATCGCGAACGCATCGTGGAAATTAGGGGTGACTACGTTGCGTGCTGCCCGTTTGCCTCAAGGGCCCCGTTTGAGACCTGGATTATTCCTGCAAATCACAGCGCGCACTTTGAGCGCACCGCGAGTTCGCGGCCCGGAGCACTGCTGGAGTGCGCGTCACTGCTGCGGCGCATGTTGAACCGGATTCGCGCGATTACCGACAGTTTCCACCTGGTGGTGCACACTGCGCCAAACACGCAACAGCAGTCCAGGATATTGAATTATTGGCGGACGATCGACGAGGATTACCACTGGCATATTGAGATTCTGCCGATTTTGCAGGAGCGCCAGAAATCCTACTCGTTTAAGGAAGCTTATCGCTCGGCCGTGATGCCGGAAGAAGCTGCAGCAAGGTTGAGGGAGGCTCCCACAGAGCACACCTTAACCACTACGTAAGGTGCGGCGGGTGAGTTGAAAACGGGCGCAGTCTGACTCAAGCGAGTTTGTTTGGCGTGGTATACTCAAGCGTTACCGAGCGTTGCACGGCGAGTGGTATGCACGCTGGCGGGCAAAACCGGGAAGCTATTTTTTCAGAAATCACACAATCTACGAGGTTGTCATGTCCGGCCATTCAAAGTGGGCCACAATCAAGCACAAGAAGGGCGCGCTGGATGCTAAGCGCGGCAAAATTTTCACCCGCCTGATCAGGGAAATCACCATGGCTGCCAAGTCCAGCGGTGACGCGGAAAAGAATCCTAGATTGCGCACGGCGATCGCTGCGGCAAAGGCTGAAAATATGCCGCACGATAACATCAAGAAGGCGATTCAGCGCGGCACCGGCGAACTGCCGGGGTTGACCTACGAAGAGATCACCTTCGAGGGCTACGGACCGGGCGGCGCAGCGATTCTGGTAGAAACTTCGACCGACAATCGCAACCGGACGGTAAGCGACATCAGGCACATTTTTGGCAAGAACGGCGGCAACATGGGCAATGCGGGTTCGGTGGCGCATCTGTTCAGCAAGAAGGGCGACATCCTCGTTCCGAAGTCCGCTGCCAAGGAAGACGACCTGATGAACCTTGTGCTCGAGAACGGTGCAGACGATCTGGTTGACGATGGCGATAGTTGGGAGATTCTGACCGATCCGTCTGTCTACGAAGCCGTGCTGGAAGCCGTTAAGGCCGCCGGAATTACCCCAGAGCAGAGCTTAGTCAGCATGATTCCGGCGAACTACGTCAAACTCGAAGGGCAGCAGGCGCGCACGATGGTTCGTCTAATGGAAGCGATGGAAGACTACGACGACGTGCAGAATGTTTACACGAACGCCGACATCGACCAGAAGGACCTTGAGGAAGTAGCGGGCTAACGTAACCAAATCTGATTCAGGGAGGGCCGCACACAGCGGCCCTTTCCTTTGCCTTGATGCGGCACTGGGTGGGCGTTCCGGCTCTCACAGACCAACCTTTGCCAGTGGGCGATTCTCTAAGCGTTAAGGAGAGGATTATCCATGAAGAAGACCATTTTGTACCTGGCTTCGATTGCGCTGTTGTCATGTGGCATTAGCGTTGCTCAATCCACGGATTCGAGCTCACAGAGCAACTCGGCAAACCAGAATACCCAGACCCCTACGGGAGACACGAAGGACGCATACGGCGACACGAAGGCCCCAGACGGCAGCGTACAGGAGAAGAATCCGAATGCTGTCCCACAGTCCAGCAAACAGGGCACGCAGGACACGCAGACGACCACTCCTCCAGGGGACTCGAAAGACGCATACGGTGACGTGAAGGCTCCGGACGGCAGTGTGCAGGAGAAATCACCGCGTGCCGTCCCGCAGTCCAGTGCCCAGGGAACCGAAGACAGGCAAACGTCAACACCTGCAGGGGACACAAAAGATCCGTATGGCGACGTAAAGGCTCCGGACGGAAGCATCCAACAAAAGCCCGGCGATCAACCGCCCCCCGACAATAAGTAAAGCGAACACGAATTCCAAACAACCGCGCAATGTGCCCTCGCTGACTAGTACTGGCGGGGGCTTTTTGTGCATATTCTCTCCCGCTTTCGTCCTTGTGCTTTGTGCCTCTCACAAGCAAATATTGCGCGCGGGACCACTGTGAGTTGGAGGTCCGCACTCGTAAATCGTGGTTGGCTGCCATCCTGTGCTGGTATTCTTTTGTCGTATGGACAAAGGAGTCAGATGGGTATCCCTTTGGATATGAAAGCGGGGTATCGAGTTTTGATCCTCTCCTTGCTGCTATCAGGCGCGGTTGCGGGGATGGCGCAGAGCGATGACGATGCTGCGGCGATTCGACACGAACACTGGAATGTCGGTGTGTTAGCCAGTGGCGGCACCGGGTTGCTCGATCGCACGCAAGTGCAGTATGTTCGCGCCGGCCTGCGCGTAGGCCGGGTGATGACGGGAGAACTCGGTTCCGGCGTTGCCCGCGGTACATTTGAAGTGGATGCAGAGATCATGCCGCTCGACTATGTTCTGTGGAACGGTTATAGGAATGTGTATGGATTCGGTGTGAACCCGCTGGTGATGAAGTGGAACTTTGTCAGGGGACGGAAGACGGTTCCGTATTTTCTGGCGCAGGGCGGAATGCTCTGGAGCAGTGACAAAATTCCCCGGGGTAACACTTCGAATATCAATTTCACCTCTGGCGCAGGAGTTGGAATGAACTACTTTCCGAGTCCGTGGCGCTCGGTGAACTGGGATGTTCGAGCCACGCACTTGTCGAATGCGTCGCTGGGGACCCACAATCCAGGAGTGAATGCGAGTTTGCAGTTTTCAGTGGGTTACAACTGGTGGAAGCACTAAGCGGAGAGTGGAATGATGGCGGGACTTATTGAGTGTGTGCCGAATTTTTCAGAGGGACGGGAGAAGTCGAGGGTTGATGCGATTGTAAAGGCAATGACGCGCGATGGCGTCTATTTGCTGGATTGCGAAATGGACGCGGATCACAATCGTTCGGTGCTTACACTGGTGGGCGAGCGCGAGCCGCTGCTGGCGGCAGTGCTGGCTGGAATCGGCAAGGCAACGGAGTTGATCGACCTGAACGTACACAAGGGTGCGCATCCCCGCCTGGGCGCGACCGATGTTGTGCCATTCATCCCTATCGAGGGCGTGACCCTGGACGATTGCGTGCAGATGGCTCGCCAGCTAGGGCAGCAGGTTTGGGAGCGCTACCGGCTTCCCGTGTATTTCTACGAAGCAGCGGCAGCGGTGCCGGAGCGAGTGAACCTCGAGAATATCCGGCGAGGTCAGTTCGAGATCATTCGCGATGAAATTGAGACGCTGGAGTCGCGTCGTCCTGACGTTGGTGATCCGCACCTCCATCCCACAGCTGGGGCGGTGGTGATTGGCGCGCGTAAATTTCTGGTGGCCTACAACGTTTACCTGCAGACGAAAGACGTGGAGATCGCAAAGAAGATTGCCAAAGCTGTGCGCTTCTCCAGCGGTGGCTTCCGCGCGGTAAAGGCCATGGGTGTCGAGGTGCGGGGACAAGCGCAGGTTTCAATGAATCTGACGGACACGGATCTGACGCCCATTGCCAGAGTTTTTGAGTTTGTGAAACGCGAAGCGGCCCGCTACGGTGTGCTGGCGCAGTCCAGCGAAATTGTGGGGCTGGTGCCGAAGCGAGCGATAGAAAGTGCCGCGGAATGGTTCTTGCAGGTGGAGAACTTTGACACTTCGCTGATACTGGAAAATCGGCTGGTCTCGGTGATGGGCGGCAAAACTGCAGTTGGTGGTCTACGCGCCGGAGTGGAACCCTTCATCGAACAATTGGCAGCACCGACGGCGGTGCCGGGTGGCGGCAGCGCCTCGGCGGCAGTGGCCGCAATGGCTGCCGGATTGGCGGCGATGGTTGCCGGAATGTCGAGGGGAAAGAAAGCATATACCAGGTTCGATGCACAGCTAAGCGAGGCCTTGGCGCGACTGGACGCGCTGCGGGAGGAGTTAAAGGCCGCCATTGACAAGGACGCAGCCTCCTACGAAGCAGTGGTGCTGGCTTACAAGGCACAGAAGAATGCAGAGGCCGCGCAAGCCCAGGCGACCGCTCTGAATGTGGCTGCGGCGCTACGCGGAGCTGCCAGTGTTCCCTTGCGTGTGGCGGAATGTGCTGCCGAGCTAAACGGATTGGTCACAGCGTTGCGTCCGATGACGAATCCGAGGATGAGCAGCGACCTGACGGTGGCAGCGGCACTGGCGCGAGCGGCGATGGAAGGTGCGCTGGCGAATGTGGAGATCAATCTGGAGTCTCTAGAGTCTGGGGCCGATGCCGAGTTCGTCGCGCAAACAGGCACGAAGATAGCCAAACTTCGGAATTTGCCGAATTAAGACGTTCCGGCCGAACTACGCCTTTTAACTAAGTGATGGGTGGGTGCAAACCGGGGTACAATGCACACATGAAGAACATCTCAATTATTCTCCTGCTGGCCTGTGCGCTCTGCGCGAGCGCCGTGGCAGCTCCGCTAGGGACGAATACTCGAACGGTGCTCCCTGCACAAATTCAACAGATCATATCGGTCGATTACCGTATCCTGCGTAATTCATCCAGCGGGATTGCGTTGAAGAACCGCGTACTCCCCGATAGCTTGAAATCGTTTGAGACTTCGCTGCGAGGCATGGGCGTGAATCCGGATACGGACATGGAGCAACTGACATTTGTTGCTTATCGCTCGCCGAAGGGAGCGATGCGTAATTTTGGCGTCGCCAGTGGACAGTTCGAACCGAAGAAGGTGGTGGCGCGCCTGAAGCTGAAGAAGCAGAAGAGCGAAAAGTACCGCGATTCTGATCTCTGGGCCACCGGCGGCAACTATCTGATGACGTTTCTGGACGAGAACACAATGTTGTTTGGCGAGGCAGCCTCGGTAAAGGATGGCCTTGATGTTCGCGACGGAGAACAGCGGGGAATTGCCTCAGCCCCAGATATGATGCAGTTGATCACGGAGGCCGAATCTGGGCCGGTTTGGAGCGTGCTCGATCAGCAGGGTACGCAGAACATGCTGCGATCGGCGTTAGGGGAAGCATCCGCGCTGGCAGATTACGAAACAATTAAGAAGCGCCTGCTTGGGTCGCGCTACAGTCTGGACCTTCAGCACGGCATTGATTTTGGTTTGAACGTGCAAACGTCGGATTCGTTTACGGCAGGAACGCTTTCGGCCCTGATGAAGGCGGGCATCCTATACAAGAAAGCTGCTGGAACCGCAATTGAGAAGAGTGCAATGGACAGCATGGAAGTTGACTCCGATAGCGGCCATCTGGTGGTGAAATTCAAAGCCGACGACAGCAAGTTCCAGGCACTGCTGAAGAGCGACCTGTTCCAGGCGGTTTCGCACTAAGGAACAACGCAGACATTCGCAACAAGGGCGGCCTCTGAGGCCGCCCTTGTTGCGTGCACGAGTTGCGAACTGACCTTAGGATGTCACTTCGGTTTTCGGGTTTTCTGGTGTGGCGTCTTCGGAACTGGTTTTCGTGCGGAGACTGCCGCCTTCAATCGCGATTCGGGCTACGCTGACGTTTAGCAGGGCGGCCGAGAGGCTATGGACGAACATGTCAGTTAGGCGGATAAGCGAACCGGCTTCGGTTTCATTAAGGTCGGAGGCGCTGAACTGGACTGGGCCGGGCAGTTCGGTGGTAATGTGGAGCGCCTCTTCGCGCACTGCGCTCTCACCCTGCTGGAAGTGTTCGGAAACGGCAATGGGTTTGACGGCGTTCCAGTAGCTATTGAGGAAATCAGGCCAGCGGGCGAAGGCACGATAAACCGTGTGGACGACATCAGCCCCCGTGGAGCGCCGGATATCGGCGAAGATCGCATTCACCGCGGGACTCGCGCTATCTTCCTCTACCATTACAATGCGGCGGTGAGGTTTCGGAGCCGGAGCGGGAGTTAGAGGAATGGCAGCATTCCCGGCAGCAGTTTCAAAAGACTCAGAGAGGAACGCAGCGAGCAATAGACTCATCGGAACTGAGTAACAGAAGAAATTGATACAGTCCCTCAACTCCTCGCAGGCCCCTGGACTGAACTTCTGGCGGTTGACTTCGGCTTTGAGATCGGGAATCTCGAAATCGGTTCGGATTCGCGAGTAGGCATCAGCACGCAGGCGCTGGGCACAGGAAAAGAAAGCCTGCGTTTGGGCTATAGGCCGGACGGCACTCCAATAGCGATCGAGAAATCGCGGGTAGTTGCCCAGAAACTGAAAAAAGCTGCTGACGTGAGGCACGCCGAAGACATGCTGCACATCATGATAGATATCCAGCACCCGGCCAGTAGCCTGAGAGAGTGAAACCAACTGAACTGCCTGACCTTTTTTCCAGACCATAGATGGATATGATGATAAAGCCCATCTGCAGTGATTCACAAATCAGCAACAAAATAAAAGTGAGTACCAATGACGGAACGCCGTGGCAGGTTGGTAGAAGGGGGCAATCATGTCATTATTACGGGCCATGCGGAAGTTTGAGATTCTGTTCGATGACGGCGAAGGCTCCGAGTTACCCGAGGCGGCGCTGTACGGCAAGTTAGGTTTCCCGGCTCCGGTTGGGGACAGACCGTGGGTGTATGCAAACTTTGTACAGACACAGGACGGGGTCGTCTCGTTGCTGGGTGCAGAGGCAGGCGGATCCGATATCGGCGGTCTGCCCGAAGACCGTTGGCTAATGGACTTGCTGCGAGCCCATGCCGATGCGTTGATCGTGGGCATGGGAACATTGCGTGAAGAACAAAGGATGGGACGTCCGCGACAGAGGGGGCCGGTGTTCCGGATTATAGATGAGGGGATGGTACGGCTCAGGACACAACTCGGCCGGGGGAGAGAACGCAACGTGCTTGTGACGGCGCGGGCGGATTTCCAGATGAGCGACTTTGCGGTCTTCGACGGAGACCACGTGGACGCGACGGTGGTGACGACGCATGAGGGCGCGAGAAGACTGGAAGCACAGCATGCGTCGCATCCCTGGGTGGATGTAATAGCGACGGACGATGCGCCATCGGCGCACGGCCCCGGAGTGGACCCGAAGCAGATGGTCGCACTGCTGAAAGAGCGCTACGGAATCAAATACCTGCTCTGCGAAGGCGGTCCAACGCTGTACACGGAAATGATTATGGCTGAGTTGATCGACGAAAAATTCCTCACGGTTTCGCCAATGGATGTGGGCCTGCAAAGCGCAAACGGACGTAGGCCGACGATATTGTCAGGCGTGGGACTTGGCAGAGAAGACGCTGTGCGGTGGCACTGGTTAAGTTGCAGAAAAGTTGGAGACTTCCAGTTTCATCGATTTCGCCGCAAATTCACGGGTATTTGTTAGACTCACAATGTGAAGGGTATCCACAAGAGCGCCTGGCTGCTGGCGGTAGCTTCAGGGCTGTTGCAAATCCTTATTTTCCCTCGACCTAATTTGTACTGGCTATGCTGGGTTGCATTGGCCCCGCTGATGTATGCGCTGCTTCGGGCACGCGAGGCGGATGCGACCGAGTTGTTGACCGATGAGACGTATTCGTTCCTGGTTCCGGCCCGGGCGTGGCAGGGCTTTCTGCTGGGATGGGCCTCAGGGACAGTTTTCTATCTTGGGACCTGCTGCTGGATCTATACGGTGATGCACTCCTATGGCGGGCTTTCACCGCTGGTTTCGATCCTGCTGCTAATTTTATTTTCGCTCTACATTGGATTGCACCACGGGGTTTTCGGCGCACTGATGGCGCTGGCAGGACACTCGAGGGCTGGCTTCAGCCGGAAGGCGCTGGTGCTGGCGCCATTTCTCTGGGTTGCGGTAGAACTGCTGCGGACGCATGTAGTGAGTTTTCCATGGGCGCTGCTGGGCACTGCGCAGATTGATAATCTACCGCTGGCACGACTGGCGAGCGTGACCGGGGTATACGGATTGTCATTTGAAATTGCGCTGGTAAATACAGTGTTTGCGGCTACGATGCTGGTGCATAAAAAGCGTCGCCTTCCGATGCTGGTGGCGGCTTTGTCCGGGGCAATCGCGCTACAGGCCACAGTGTTGGTAAAAGTGGAACCGAGCGCAGTGGAGTCCCACGCCACACTCGTCCAACAGAATGTTCCTATCGTGCGGCAATGGACCTTCGAAAGTTACAAGCGGTTGGTGGATGAGTTGAGCGCGATAAGCCGTGCTCCCGAGGCTGCGAAGGATTCGACGATCGCGCCGCTGATTGTGTGGCCCGAGTCGCCTGCTCCTTTTGAAACCGACGACCGGTTGTTTATGGAATCGACAGCGGCGCTGGCGCGGGAGCAGAAATCGTGGCTGCTCGCCGGGGCCACGGCGGTGCAATCGGGGGCGAAAGCTGGCGAGGGGGAGCAGGTGTTTAACTCCGCCCTGCTACTGAATCCAAGTGGGGCGGTAACACAACGCTACGACAAGGTGCACCTGGTGCCATGGGGCGAATACGTTCCGTTCTCGTGGGCATTCGGCTTCGCGAAGTCGCTGACGCACGAGGTGGGGATTTTCGTACCGGGGACGGCCGAGCGTATGCCGCTGGATGTGGGTTCGCATCGTTATGGGGTGTTCATCTGTTATGAAGCGGTGTTTCCTTACGAGGTGCGTCAGTTCGCGGCGCATGGGGCTGAGGTGTTTGTGAACATCTCTAACGATGGCTGGTACGGGGACTTAGGCGCGCCGTGGCAGCACCTGAATATGGCGCGGATGCGCGCGGTGGAAAACCATCGCTGGCTCTTGAGGGCGACCAATAATGGAATTACGGCGTCAATTGACCCACTGGGACGGGTGGTGGCCCAGGTTCCGCGGAAGCAGCGGGTTGTGCTGGATGCGCCGTATGGGTTGATGAGTGACACTACTTTCTACACGCGCTATGGAGACTGGTTTCCGATACTGTGTGCCATAATCTCAATCACGGGATTATTGTGGCGCGACCATGGGGAAGCGCACATAGCGCGCCCGGTCCCCGTATAGGAGAAGGATAAGCATGATCGATCAGCAGCTTGAGCACGAGTTCTCGGTGTTGCGCAGCAAGGTCCGCGAGTTACAGGAGTATCTTTGACTCGCCTAAATTGAAGGTTGAGTTAGAGAAGGTAGAAGAGAAAGCCGCCGACCCGAATTTCTGGAACGACTCCGAAAACTCACAGAAGACAATGCGCGAACGCAAGCGCCTGGAGGACGCACTCGCGACCGACAGCGAATTGACGCGGCGCGTAGAGGATATCTCCGCCTACTTTGAACTGGCCAGCGAGGGCGAGAAGGTGGATGAAGATGTGACGCGCGAGATGGATGGATTGCGCGCGGTGGTGGAGAAGTTGGAGACGGAGACGCTGTTGAGCGGCGAACTGGATCGCAGCAACGCCATTGTGACGATTCATCCGGGTGCGGGGGGCACGGAGTCGCAGGACTGGGCTGAGATGCTGCTGCGTATGTTCCTGCGCTGGTGTGAACGCAAGGGTTTCCCAACCGTGATCAACGATCTGCAACCAGGCGATGAGGCCGGAATTAAATCGGTTACATTCAGTGTTTCCGGGGAGTTTGCCTACGGAATGCTGACGAGCGAGATTGGGGTGCACAGGCTGGTGCGGATTTCGCCATTCGATCAGCAGGCGCGGCGGCATACGTCATTTGCCAGCGTCTACGTATCTCCGGAAATCGACGACAGCATTGAGGTAGTCATCAAGGCAGAGGATATAAGGATCGACACATATCGATCTGGGGGCAAGGGCGGTCAGCACGTAAATACGACAGATTCGGCGGTGCGGATTACCCACTTTCCGACTGGGTTGGTGGTTGCCTGCCAGAACGAACGCTCGCAGCACAGCAACAAGGAACGTGCATTCAAAATGCTGCGCTCGAGGATTTACGAATTCGAACTTGAGAAGAAGCGGGCGGCGAGCAAAAAGGTGGAAGATTCCAAACTGGACATCGATTTCGGCTCGCAGATCCGCTCATATGTTTTGCAGCCTTATCGCATGGCGAAGGACCACCGAACCAAGATGGAAGTGGGCGACGTGGATCGCGTGCTGGATGGCGATATCGATCCGTTTATCCGTGCCTACCTGCAGATGCGCAGGGCTGAGCAGAGGTAGAAGATCCGATGGACGAGCGGCCTGGTGCAAATCGGACGCAGTCGAGCAGTCCGTTGAGCATTCGCTTTGACGAGGCTCTGGTGTTGGCTTCATCGCTGCACCGTGCCCAGATGCGCAAAGCGAGCGGAGTGCCATACATTTCGCATCTGCTGGCCGTGGCCTCGATGGTTCTGGACGAAGGCGGTAGTGAGGAGATGGCAATCGCAGCCCTGCTGCATGACGCGGCAGAAGACCAGGGTGGGGAAGCGACGCTGGCCGGGATCGCGGCGGCCTTCGGGGCTGACGTGGCGCGCTGGGTGCGGCAGGCGAGCGACACTTTTGAACTGCCTAAACCAGAGTGGGAGATACGGAAGCAACATCACCTCGCGGCGATCCCGATGGCCGATCCGGAAGCCCAGTTGATCATGCTGGCGGACAAGGTCCACAACGCTCGTTCGATTGTGGCGGACTACGCGCGGGTTGGTCCCGAGGTGTGGGAGCGCTTCAGTGTGCCGCGTGAGCGCTCAGTCTGGTACTACGAATCACTGTTGGATGTGTTTGAGCGCGATCTGTCACCGGTGCTGTACGACGCTTTGAACGACTGTGTGAGACGGATGAAGGAGCTGAACTGAATGGCCCGGATGGTCGACCTGATCCGCGCCGGAACTGCACCGGCGACAATCATGAGGCGCGCCGCACAGGGTGTGCTGGCTCTTCCGGCGAGCGAGGCGATTGAGATCCTGGTGGCGCTGGCTGGGAATCGCGAACTCGGAGCGGAGGCAGAGCAGACGCTAGGGAGTTGGAACGAACCGTCGCTCGTCGAAGTGGCCTCCGATGCAGGGACGCCGAAAGAAGTACTGCTGCATTTATTGCACTATCACGCACAACGGCCAGCCATCATTGCGGCCCTGTGTGAGAATCCAGAACTACCGCTCACCGATCTGGAACCTTTGGCAAGGCATGCTGGACCGGAAGTTCTGCGGGCGATGACGCAGAGTGCAAGAGTGCGCGCTTCTAGCCAGGTGCTGGAGTCGATGGCTGAGAATCCAGCAGCGGTGGCTGCCAAGCCACAACTGGACCAATGGGCTTCCACGGCCCAAGATCAGGACGCGGAAGTGATTGCTGCAAACTTCCTGCTGGGGCACGCCACTGAGGTTGCCAGGGAAGAAGGGACGCCATTCGAACTGGTTGCAGCCCCCGATGGCGAGGAGGACCAACTGGCCAAGCTGGTTTTGCTTGCGAAGCAAGGCCAGACAGCAGAGCAGCCTGAAGATGTCGCAAAGCTCTCGCTGTTGCAGAGGATTGGGCGACTGCGAGTAGGCGAGCGCATTAAGCTGGCAGTGCGCGGCAACCGCGAGGAGCGGATGGTTCTGATCCGTGACCGCTCGAGGCTGGTTTCGTTGGCAGTGTTGGAATCTCCGAAAATAAGCGACACCGAAATGGAAGCCTTCGCGTCGATGAAGAACATTCAGGAGGCGGTGCTGCGGGCGATCTCGACGAAGAGGAAGTTTATCAAGTTGTACGGAGTGGTGAAAGCGCTAGCGGCGAATCCAAAGACACCGCTGGATGTGGCACTGCCCCTGCTGTCACATCTGCTGATAAAGGATTTGCGCGGACTGGCAATGAATAAGAACGTGAATGAATCCGTGCGTAAGTTGGCGGTAAAACTGTTCCGCCTGAAAACCGAACGCAAGCAGGGTTGAAGCCGGAGGAAATCGTGGAAGATCGCATTCTGCAGCTATTGAAAACGGCGAAGACGATTGCCGTAGTCGGCTTGTCTGACAACAAAGCCAGGCCAAGCTATGGTGTCTCAGCATATCTTCAAAGCAAAGGATATCGGGTGATACCGATCCATCCGAAGACGAGCGAGGTGCTTGGCGAAAAAGCTTACCCGTCGTTAAGCGAAGCCGCAAAAAACGAAAAGATAGACATCGTGGACGTGTTCCGCCGCGCCGATGCTGTACCTGCCATCGTAGACGAAGTGCTGGCACTGGGACTTCCGGCGATATGGTTGCAGGAAACGGTGGTGCACGAGGAAGCCGCCGAGAAGGCACGGCAAGCCGGAGTCGTAGTGGTGATGGATAAGTGCATCCTGAAAGAGCACCGGAGATATGGGTTATAGACCGCCGGGAAAAGTCTAACAAATCAGCCCTGCCGGAATAATGGCGGGGCTTTATTTACAGGTGCGACAGAGCGAATCGTAAAATTGCGCGTTTGTGAGGTCAAGGAGAGTAACTTATGCGGGTTGAAGCACATCGAATGTAACTACGGATGAGCCTTGCGGCACCGTTTTGAGAGAAGCGCATCTCCGCGCAGACCCGGCCCGGCACCCCTAGGTTTCTTCGAATGCGAAGGTGAGGTCTTCCATGTCCCACGGGGCACAGGGTGGGTTCGGCGCTGCACGAAGCGAGGTGCGGTCCAAGATGGACGCAGGATGTTTGAGCAAGGTGTTCATTGTGTTCTCCCTTGTGATGATTCTGCTGTGGACTTGCTCGGCGGAAATCCTGTTGGCACAAAGCTCGGCACCGGGGGGTACTTCCACTCAGTCCGCACAGCCGGGAGGGAGCACTGTCCAGGAGAGCACGGCCACTCCAGCAACGGAGCCCACCGCTGCATCGACTTTGCCTGAGGCAGGAAAGGGGCAGCCTGAACAATCGGCCCCGAAGACGGGGGAAGCGGCCCCGGATTCCCCCGGAGTGATACCTCCTGCAATGGCTTCGAAAAGTAAGATTCCGACCGAATCCAACTACGACGAAGTCCACATCAAACCGATGGTGAATTCAGCGACCGAGGCGACGTTCAATCCGAACTCAGTCGCGGCGGCAGAATCGGTGATGGACCCAAGCCTGCGCACGCACACCAAACCGATTCGAGTGGATGTTGACCTGGTATTGGTTCCAGTGACGATCACCGACCAGATGAACCGGCTCGTGACAGGGCTGGAAAAAGAGAATTTTGTATTGCTGGACAATGGAGAAAAGCAGGCGATTCAGCACTTTTCGAGCGAGGATTCGCCGATTTCGCTGGGAGTAATTTTTGATACCAGCGGTTCGATGGCGAACAAGATAGACAAGGCGCGACAGGCAGTCGTGGAGTTCTTCAAAACGGCAAATCCAGAGGACGAGTTCTTCCTGATTGCGTTCAACGATAAGCCGACCCTGCTTTCCGATTTTACGGACAGCGTGGAGCATGTGCAGGGACAACTTGTATACGCCGTTCCGAAGGGACGGACAGCGCTGCTGGATGCGATTTACCTTGGGATCGCCAAGATGCGCCAGGCAAAGCACCAGAGGAAAGCGCTACTGATCATCTCCGACGGAGGCGACAACCGAAGCCGATACACTGAGAGCGAAATCAAGTCTCTGGTGAAGGAAGCCGACGTCCAGATTTACGCCATGGGACTCTTCGACTCAACCGCGCGAACCGACGAGGAACGGTTTGGGCCACAGTTACTGTCTGAGGTGACGGACGTTACTGGCGGACGGATGTTCACAGTCAATAATCCGAACGAAATGACCGACGTCGCGGAGAAAATCGGCGTTGAACTGCGCAACCAGTATGTGCTCGGCTATCGTCCAACAAAGCCGGAGCGTAATGGCAAATGGCGGAAATTACGGGTGAAACTGATTGCTCCGAAAGGATTGCCGCAACTCTCGGTATATGCGAAGACGGGATACTATGCGCCAAGTGAGTAGTGGAAATCAGGCGGGGATCTGGATTGCAGTGCTGTGTCTGTCTATTGCGCTGTTCTGCGGCGTGACCGTTGCACAGAGCAACCAGGCAACAGGGCAACAGGGCACAACAACTCCGCAAACTGCGAACGACGATGTGCTGCTGCCCCCAGAGGGAGTGAATCCCGAGCGTCCGCAAAATCCGGTCAATCAACCGAGTGACACTGTCAACCTGCCGTCCCAGGGGATCGAGCCGGAAAAAAATAGCAGCGGAACATTTGTTTTCAAGTCCGAGGTGCAGGAAGTAACGCTGCACGCGACGGTTGTAGACGACCGCCAAAGGTTGGTGACAACTCTGGGCCGTACTGCCTTCCAGGTTTTTGAGGATGGGCGGCCTCAGCGCATAACCTCGTTTCGCAGGGAAGATATTCCAGTGGCGCTGGGGATCGTGATCGATAACTCAGGCTCGATGCGCGACAAGCGACCAAGTGTGAATGCAGCGGCCTTGAACCTGGTGCGGGCAAGCAATCCGCAAGACCAGGTGTTTATCGTGAACTTCAACAACGAGTACTACCTGGATCAGGATTACACCGGCAACGTCTCTCTTCTCCGCGATGCTCTGGAGCGGATTGAGTCACGCGGCGGAACGGCACTCTACGACGCGGTGGCGGCTACCAGTGACCACCTGATGAAGAGCGCAAAGTTGCAGAAGAAGATCATCCTTGTGGTAACTGACGGCGAAGATACCGCGAGCCGCGACACCTTGGAGAAGGCAGTTCGCACCATCGCGGTAGATGGAGGGCCCACGGTTTACACCATCGGACTGCTGGGGCAGGAGCGGGAAAAGAAAGCCCGCCGCGCATTGCGGATCATGGCGGAACAAACGGGCGGCGTGGCGTTTTTTCCCAGGGACGTAAACGAGGTTGAGGCGATCTCGCAGCAGATCGCGCATGACATCCGCAATCAATACACGATCGGATACAAGCCCTCGACTCCTAAGGCGGAAGGCGGTTATCGGCAGGTGAAAGTGGACGCGGTAGCCGGCGGTTATAAGAAACTCTCGGTACGCACCCGCAGCGGTTATTACGCGACGAGTGGGGAGAAGGCGAGTAAGTAGCAACTCCCTGCGCTTTCACTACAGGGTCATCCTGAACGAAGTGAAGGACCTCAGCACAGTTCGAACATGCTATGCGCTGCCCAAGGCATTTCAACCACTAATCTTCCCCACAGTAATGATCAGGATGGCTCGAGCGCAGGCGACGAGCCTTTTCTTGTGGTACGAATATTTTGCACGGATATCGGGTTGACCGCCCATGCCAGAAGCCGTAGCCTGAAGAGTCTCAACTCAAATAGGTGCCAACAGGATTCCTTCTCATGAAATGTTCGATGCGGGTCGTGGACAGCGTTCTGGAGTTGATTGGATCGACACCGATGGTTCGCCTCAAGAAACTTGTGCCGGCAGGTGCAGCCGAAATCTGGGTAAAGCTCGAAACGTTCAATCCGGGCTTCAGCCTCAAAGACCGTGCAGCACTAGGCATGATTGAGGAGGCGGAGCGCGACGGGACTCTGAAGCCGGGCGATACGATTGTGGAGGCGACGGCTGGAAACACCGGGGTTGGGCTAGCTCTCGTAGGAGTGCAGAAGGGATACAAGGTCGTGTTCTTTGTGCCGGAGAAATTCTCCAAAGAGAAAGTGATGCTGATGGAGTGCTTCGGTGCGAAGGTGTATCGGACTCCGACAGACGAAGGGATGGAAGGGGCGATTAGACAGGCCGGGGAACTAGTGAAGGCGAACGAGCATTTCTGGTTTGCCGCTCAGTTTTCAAACCAGGGGAATCCCAGAATCCACCATGACATGACAGGTCGCGAGATTTGGGAGCAGACGGAGGGGCGCATTGATGCGTTTGTCTGCGGCGCGGGGACTAGCGGGACGTTTACCGGCGTGGCCCGCTACCTGAAAGAACATGATCCGCGAGTTCTCACGGTGCTGAGCGACACCCAGAATTCGCTGTACAGCGGACAGAAGCCTGGCGCCCATGACGTGGAGGGAATTGGAGCGAGCTTCATTCCCGAGGTATTTGACCCAACTGTGTGCGATGAGACAGTGATTGTATCCGACGTTGCGGCGTTTGCGATGGTGAAGCGGTTGGCGGTAGAAGAGGGTATACTCGGCGGTTCGAGTTCAGGGGCAAACGTCTGCGGAACCATCGAAATCGCCAAGCGTTTGGGCCGGGGAAAACGAGTGATCACGTTGATTCCGGATTCGGCGGAGCGCTATCTCTCAAAAGATATTTTTAACTACCAGGGAGCGGTGGAACCAAAGCCGCAGGAAGCTTCAGATTAGGCGATGACGACTAAACTCAACGGATTTTCCACGCGGGCGATTCACGATGGGCAGGAGCCTGACGAGCGGACCGGCGCGGTTTCGGTCCCGATCTATGCGACCTCGACGTACCAGCAGGACGGAATAGGCAAGCCACGCCTCGGGTATGAATATGCGCGGGTTACCAATCCCACGAGGGACCGGCTGGAAACCAACCTGGCATCGCTCGAAGGCGGAGTTGCAGCAAGGGTATTTGCCAGCGGAATGGCCGCCATTACCGCACTATGCCAGACGATGAAAGCTGGCGATAACGTAGTGGCCGGAGACAATCTTTACGGGGGCACTCCGAGATTTTTCAACCAGGTAATGGCGAAGTTTGGCGTTACATTTACATATGTCGATACAAGAGATCCCGAGAATGTTTCGGCAGCGATGCAGGGAAACACCCGTTACGTTTTTCTGGAGACGCCCTCGAATCCATTGATGTCGCTGACGGACATTGCTGCCGTGAGCAAGGTGGCGCACGGCAAAGGTGCCCAGGTGATTGTGGACAACACCTTCATGTCGCCATACTTTCAGCGTCCGCTGGAATTGGGTGCGGACATGGTGATGCATTCGACGACGAAATTTTTGAACGGACACAGCGACGGGCTGGGCGGCGTACTTGTGTGCACAACCGAAGCGCAGGCAGAAGAACTGGCTTTTATCCAAAAGGCGGCGGGCGGAATTCTGTCTCCGTTCGAGAGTTGGCTGATTTTGCGCGGCGTGAAGACCTTGGCGGTGCGGATGAAGCAGCACGACATCAATGGGCGTGCGGTGGCCGAGTACCTGTCCAGGCATCCAAAGGTGGCGAAGGTGCTTTATCCGGGATTGGCCGAGCATCCGCAACATGAATTGGCGAAGCGGCAGATGAAGGGATTTGGCTCAATGATCACGTTTGAGACCGGGTCGCTGGAAAACGCTGGGAAGATGCTGGCGAGGATGAAAGTGTGCGCGCTTGCCGAATCACTGGGAGGAGTGGAGACGCTGATCTCGCACCCGGCGTCTATGACCCACGCGGGAATTGGTGTGGAAGGGCGCGCGAAGATCGGGCTAACGGACGGTATGGTGCGCATCTCGGTAGGAATCGAAGAGGTAGAGGATATTCTTTCGGATTTGGAGCAGGCGCTGGCTGCGGTGTAGGGATACTGTGTGAAGCGTGGCACCTCTGAATCCACCTCTAAGTAGATGGCTTCACTTAACGAATAAAGCCAAGAAAGTTTTACTCGCGAACCGACGTGGCGATCCAGTTGAGGTAGGCTTCAAGGCCCGATTCGACGGTAAAGGAAAGCAATTCCGGGACCTGGTAGGAATGCAACTCGCGAATCGTCGCCTGAATCGGAAGGAACTTGGTCTCAGTGGATTTGATGAGCAGCAAGAACTCTTCTGAGTGTTCGACCTCTCCCTGCCAGTGATAGACGGAGGCGACCGGTCCGAGGATGTTGACGCAGGCGGCGAGACGTCTGGAGACCAGTTCGGAGGCGATGGTCTTAGCTTCCTCGCGGGAAGAAGCTGTGGTCAACATGAGGCGTTTGTCGGTCATCGGCGGTATCCTGTTGAGAGCAGGAAATAAGCTACCCGATAGCGGGCGCGGCGGCAAGCACAATTCGAGGTAAGAAATCGAATGGCGGAGACGAGAACGATGGCGACGAAGATCAAGTTTGGGACTTCTGGATGGCGGGCAGTCGTAGCCGATGAATTCACGGTGGCAAACGTGAAGCGCGCAGTTACAGGCATCGCCCGGTACGTTGCAAGCACGGGGACGACAGATCCAAAGTTGGTTGTAGGACGCGATCCGCGTTATATGGGCGAGACCTTTGTGGACATCGCCGCGACAATTCTGGAGAACTATGGCATCACTCCGCTGGTGATCAGCGAACCCGCACCTACCCCGGCGATCGCCTGGGAGGTAATGCGGCAGAAGACAGCTGGCGCGATCAACTTCACAGCCTCGCACAATCCCGCGGAGTACAACGGGATTAAGTTTTCAACCCCTGACGGGGCACCGGCACTGCCGGAGTTTACCAGCCAGATCGAGGCGGCGGTTGTAAAGGCCGACGAGGACGGGGGAGCCCTTCCGGTAGGGACGAAAAAGGCGGAGCGCAAAGCGATAGAAGTAAAGACCCAATACCTGGCGCGGATCAGGGAACTGGTGAACTTCAAGGCGATCCGCGAGCACGGGCTGAAAGTTGCGTTTGATCCCATGTGGGGCGCTTCGCGCGGTTACAGCAATGTTGTGTTGCAGGAAGAGGGAATTGAGTGCGCGGTGGTACACGACACGCGCGACGTGTTGTTTGGCGGGCACGCTCCGGAGCCGGATGGTGAGTTGCTGGACGAATTGCGCCGCAAGATGAAAGAGAGCGGTGCGAAGATCGGAATCGCCTGCGACGGCGACGCGGACCGTTTTGGAATTGTGGACGAGAACGGCACTTACATTTCGCCCAACTATGTGATCGCCCTGCTCTTCGACTACCTGGTGGAGTCGCGGGGCTGGCGCAATGGCGTGGCGAAGAGTGTTGCGACCACAAATCTTATCAATGCGGTTGCGGAGCATCATAAGATTGAGCTGTTCGAGACGCCGGTTGGTTTCAAGTACATCGGGGAACTGATTAAGCAGGATAAGATCGCTATAGGCGGCGAGGAGAGCGCGGGATTGACGATCCGGCATCACGTTCCGGAAAAGGATGGTGTGCTGGCCGGACTGTTGATCTGCGAGATGATTGCGAAGCGGGGCAAGAGCCTTGGAACGCAGCTCTGTGAATTATTTGGCAAAGTTGGTTCGTACTACCCGGAAAGACAGAACTTCCGCTTGACTGACGATGCCAAAACGAAGTTCACTACAAAGTTAGGGACGAATCCGACGGAGTTTGCGGGGCGCAAGGTTTCACGGATTGTGCGAACCGATGGGCTGAAGCTGGTGCTGGATGACGGCTCGTGGGTTTGCTACCGGGTAAGCGGTACGGAGCCGGTGGTGCGAGCCTACACGGAAGCACGAAGTCAGGAAGACTTGGCAAAGCTTAGCGTGGCCGCCAAGCACTGGGCAATAGATTAGGTTGAACGGTGAGAGGGTTGAGTATCCGGTGAACTGGTTGCGAGAATTCGCGGAGAAGCTGGTGCAGTGGCGCACGCTGTTGGCTACCGCCGTCATTGGCGTGGTCGCGGCTTTTTTGTTTGCGCACGTGCTGGCGGGAAACAATGGCTGGGTGAGCTATCGGCAGAAACAGGCCGAGTACCAGAAATTGCAGCAGGAAGTGCTTCGCATCGATGAGGAGAATAAGCGGCTGGATGAAGAGATCAAGAGACTGAAAAGCGATCCCAAGGCGATTGAAAAGGAAGCTCGGGAGCAGTTGCGATACGCTAAGCCCGGAGAGGTGATTTACCTGATGCCGGAGCCGCGGGGACAGCAACCAGCCCAACCTCCCCAGCAGCCCGAGTCTGCGCGCAGATAGCGAATACGATCAAGCAAAGAGGTATTGAGCCACTGAAATGATCAGTGGCTTTTTCAATGCATGAGCAGGGAATCTATAACGCCCCGATGGCAACCAGCGCGCGTTTTACTTCTTCAATTCCCTCAGGCGATAAAGCCTCTTGCGGGGCCAGCGGAGCACCAACCGGATATCCTTGCAGAACCAATCCTCCCTTGATGCAGGCGGCGAGGTTGTATTTGGCAAACGCCTCGTTCAGGTTCCACAGTTTGCGCTGGAGTGCCATCGCCGCATTCCAATCACCCTTGCGGCAGAGTTCGTAGAGTTCCACGCTTTGCCGGGGTGCCACACAGGCTGGGCCTGCCATCCAACCGACGCCGCCAATCAGCATCACGCAAGCCGGAATGTGCGCCGAGGCAGAAAAGACCTGCATCCGCCCTTGCACCCGATTGATGATCGACAACAGACGTCCGGTGTTGGAGGAAGCGTCCTTAATATATTTGATGTTAGGGATGTGGCTGAGGCGGTCAATCACGGGCAGGCTCAGGTCCGAGCGCTGAAAATTAGGGTTGGTGTAAAGCACAACCGGGATCGAAACCGATTCCGCGATCGCCTTGAAGTAAGCGTACACACCCTCGTCCTTGATAGGAAAGTAGGCCTCAAGGATAGCGAGAATTCCATTAGCCCCGAGGCGTTCGTACTCGCGTGCCTGCATCTGGGCATCGGCGACGGTGGTGGACGCTACTCCGGCAACAACTGGCACCCGGCCTTTGGCTGCCTTGATCACGACCTCGATGACCCGGCGCCGCTGGGGCCAGGTGAGATACGCAAATTCGCCGGTGGAACCCAGAGGCGTAAGTCCGTACACGCCAGCCTTAATCAGGTCGTCGCAGAGGCGGGTCAGAACTTCTGCGCTCACCTCTCCGGATGGTTCAATCGGAGAAACCAGGTAGGGGAATACGCCGCGGAATTCGCTCATTGAAATTACTCCGTTCTTCTTGGAAGGAAGCGTATCAGGCACACCGTTGGCATTGCCTGCCGGAGCCGAGGATGCCCATAGCGCTGGCGAGACTGTAAGACCTCCGGTAACAAGGCCAGCTGTCTTCAAAAAATCCCGGCGGGTATTCCTCATCACGTCTTCAGATTCGCTCTCCAGCGGCTTTTTCCGCGAGGTCATGCGTTTCTCCCGGCAACTAAATTGGATTGGTGTTGATGATCTTAGTGCATGTTAGTTCAGAAGAACAGGATGGATTTATCTAGCGAAAGTTAAAGTAACGCTTGAGGCTGAGAATGGGCTTTTCGAAGCGATACCACATCAGGGCGGCGAAGCCGATGGAGGCTGCGAGGCGGATGACAACAATCGCCAGATTGCCAGGGATCCCGAAGCGGTCCAGCGGTTTATCAACGTAGCCGCCGAGCACTGAGAAGACAAGGATGTGGGTGACGTAGAGGCCGTAGCTGATTTTCCCAACGAACAAAAGTGGACGCAGAGTGAGGGCGCGGCAATAGAGAGTCAGGCGGTTCTCTGTCTGGCCGAGAAGCGCCGCTAGCAACATTCCCCCGAAGCCGACGGAGAGCAGTGTGTCAGTCCATGCTGATCCGTGATTGAGCATGAGAGCAACGCCCGCTACTCCAACGCAGAGCGCGGCGCGCGCGAACCACCTCCATGCACCCGGTGACCAAGGGAGCACTCGCAGCGCGATAGCGACGATTGAGCCAACGGCTAGTCCATCAAGGTGAGTGAGGGTATTGGTGGGGGTGAAGCGATTTCCCCAGAAAATGCGCACCATGGGCGAAGTGGCCAGCATTCCGAAAGCGGCGAGAAGGAGCCAACGGCGCGGCACGCGGCGCGCGATTGGAGCCCAGAAGAGATAGAACTGCTGCTCAATGGCAAGACTCCAGGTAGGACCGATGGAACCGGGCAGGGTGATAGGCCAGAGGTTTTGTACAAAGAGCAGAAGGTAGAGCCAGGGCGCAGTGGCGATGCCATGGAACATCCATCGATAGCCGCTGAAGAGGAACGGAAAGAAACCGTAGAAGAGAAACAGCAGCAAAAGATAAACCGGCCAGATGCGAAGAAATCGGCGAGCGAAAAAATCCCTGTAGAAGTGCGGGGAGGAGTGGGAGTCGAGGATGATTCCCGTGATGAGAAATCCGGAGAGCACGAAGAAGAGACTGACTCCGGTCCAGCCCCAGATAACGAATCTCTCGAAAAAGGTGCCTTGGAGGCGCGGGTGGCAATGGTAAAGGAGAACTACGAGAATCGCGAGTCCACGGAGACCATCGAACGCGGGAATGAAGGCGGGCAGCCACGCAGGGCGTAGCGCGGGAGGCGCAAAACTGGGAGCAACGCCGGCTCCGGAACCCGCAGTGACTGCCGACGCCACTACCGTGAAATCCGTTCCGCGAGCGACTTTCCTGCGATTAAGAGCGGGCCCATGCAGATATTGTAAATCCTGAGCCGCAATGGCAGCGGACAAAGAATGCTACCAGTACTGCCGAAAAAGGCAGCCGTCCGGAGAATTGAATTACCGACAACTGCCCAGCGATGAACTTGTTCTACGCGGAGCGGGCGACGTCGACCGAGTCAGCGTAGAGTTTTTCGATCTGCTCCTTGTAGAGTGCCTCGACGTTACGGCGCCGTAATTTGAGAGTGGGAGTGAGGGTTCCGTTTTCGATACTTAGCTCGTCAGGGACTATCATGACCTTTTTCAGTCTCTCGAATCGCGCAAGGTTTTGATTCACCTGTTCGACGATGCCTTCATAGAGCGCCTGCACCTTGGGGTTTGAGACCAGTGCCTGCCGGGAGGGGAACGTGATGCCGTTCGCCACGGCCCATTCCTCAAGCGCACTGAATGCGGGAATGATGACGACGGCGGGGAATCGGCGGCGGTCCCCGACAATCGCGGCTTCGGCAATCAGGGGATTGGACTTCAGCGAGTTTTCAATGGGTTGTGGCGCAATAAACTTGCCGCCGGAGGTTTTGATGAGATCTTTCTTGCGGTCGGTGATCGCGAGAAAACCATCGGCGTCGAGGACTGCAATGTCTCCGGTCTTGAACCAGTCTCCTTCAAAGGCAGCGGCGCTTTCTTCCGGCATGTTCCAATATCCCTTGAAAACGCTCGGGCCGCGGACGAGCAGCTCGCCATCGGCGGCAATGCGTACCTCGACGTTTGAGAGTGGGTGTCCAACGGTGCCGATTTTGCAGGCACCAGGCGAGTTGAGAGCGATGACGGGCGAGGTTTCGGTCAAGCCGTATCCCTCATGGACCAGCAAACCGATCTCCGCGTACCACTCGGCAAGTTCTTTGCCGAGGGGCGCGCCGCCGGAGATAAAGATGCGCACCTTTCCGCCCATTGCGCCAAGCACCTTGGAGAAAATAAGCCGATTGGCAATCTTCCAAGCAAGGGACGAGGGTCGTTTGCCGGAGAGCACTAGATTGAGGTTTCTGCGCCCTACGCCCATCGCCCAGCGATAGACCGTCTTCTTGAACCCGATTGCAACGCCGCGCTGTACCTGGTTGTAGATCTTTTCGTAGACGCGGGGAACGGCGACAAAGAGGGTAGGATGAAGTTCGCGCAGGACGCGGGGAAGGTCCTCAATAAATGGACAATATGCAATAGTGACGCCGCGATAGAGTTCAGCAAAATCGACATGGCGCGCTGTTATGTGGGAGAGCGGGAGAAAGCTTACAGCGAGATCGCCTGGCATGAAGTCGAAGCCCAAAAGCGAGACGGAGAGATTTGACGCGATGTTGCCATGGGTGAGCATGGCGCCCTTTGGAACACCAGTGGTCCCACTGGTGTAAATCAGCGTTGCAAGATCGTCAGGAGTGATTGCGTTGGCGATGGCGTCGAGTTCAGGTACGCGTTTGGTTGGGCCTGCTGCCATGAGCGTGGCCATGGAGAGAACATTGGCCTCTCCCTGGGCTGGTTGGTCCATCAGGACGATGGACTCAATAGAGGTATCCGATTGGATGGAGCGCAACTTGGCCAATTGCGTAGCGGTAGAGACAAAGCAGGTCTTCGCTCCGGAGTGGCGCAGGAGGTGAGAAATCTGCTCACCGGTGAGAGTGGCATAGATGGGCACGGTAGCCGCGCCAGCGAGCAAGATGGCAAAGTCGGCGATGGTCCACTCAGGGCGATTCTCGGCAAGAATGGCGACGCGGTCACCATGCGAGATGCCGCGCTGACGGAGCGCCTGCACTACTCCCATCACCCGCTGGTAGAGGTCAGCGGAAGATAGGGCATGCCATTCGGAGTTTCTCTCGAAGAGCATGATTCTAGGCTGGTTACGATCTACAACTTGAAAAAAAATGTCAGCCAGGGTACGGGGATTTGGTTGAACGCTCATGCGTTATCCTTCGAGGGCGAGATTCCGGCAACTCACCTTCCTAATCCAAGTAAGATGACATCTGCGACCGAATCGGCTACATCCGACAACTTATAATTTGTTTCGTCGAGCACCCAGGAGGTTACCATCTCATCGAGCGCGCCAAAAAAACAGTTGGCGGCGATCTTCTCGCGAAGGTCGGCACGGAAGACACCCTGAGCCTGTCCAGCGCGAATGGCGGACCGAACCAGGCCGAGGTATTCCACCATATGCTGATGAGAAAAGGGAGCGAGAAAACGTGCGCTCTGCCGTAACTCCATCTGAAGCACTACTGCGAGGTCACGGTTCGAGCCAAGCGCCTCCAGATGCAGTTGGGCGAGACGGCGCAACTTGCCAGAGGGCGAAGCAATGGTATCCAGTTCGGCTCGCGCATGCTTCATAAAGGCATCAAATGCAGTGTTGATGGCCGTCATAAGCAGTTCTTCCTTGTTCCGGAAGTAGAGATATATGGTCCCATCTGCCACGCTCGCCCGGTCAGCTACGTCAGAGACGCGCGCAACATGGAATCCTTTCTCGGCGAAAACGGAAACGGCTGCATCGAGAATACGTTGATATTTGTCGCCTGCGCCGCGCGGCTTGGTAGTGATGCTGAGCCGCGTTTGTTTGCCCTTGGGAGCTCTCATAGAAGCTGCTTTGTTTGATGCTGAATTCCGGGCAAAGGAGGGTAGGACAGATTTTGCCGGGTCCCCGGTGGTCAACCCCGAAGCTGCGATGCTCATCCTATTTCGGATACGGGTGCGCGAGGCGATGTGTGCTTTGCGAACATTTAAGAGCCCAACTGGCGAGCCGGCTGGGCTCTTTGCCTGAACGCGGTCGCCCAAACCGAGGCACCGAGAGCACGAGCGATTCCAAAACGATCGTACCCCTGGCTAGACGGAAGAACCCCGCCCTGTTAGCGAAGACGGTAGGGCAGCAGGAGACGTAGGTAGATCTGCGAGAGGAAACAAACTTCAACCATGGCACCGCGCTCGGAACCGACCTGGTACAAAGACGCAATTATCTATGAGATACACGTCAGAGCCTTCTATGACAGCGTGACAGATGGGATTGGGGATTTCGGCGGACTGACGCAGAAGCTGGATTACCTCGAGGATCTGGGAGTTACCGCACTCTGGATTCTGCCATTCTGCCCTTCGCCGCTGCGTGACGATGGCTATGACATATCGAACTACACTGACGTAAATCCTGCGTATGGCACGTTAAGGGATTTCCATCGTTTTCTGAAAGAGGCACACCGGCGCGGGCTGCGGGTAATTACGGAACTGGTGCTGAACCACACCAGCGATCAGCATGAGTGGTTCCAGCGCTCGCGCCGCGCAGCGCCAGGAAGCCGCTGGCGGAATTTCTATGTCTGGAGCGACACTCCGGAAAAGTACGCGGAGGCCCGAATCATCTTCAAGGATTTTGAAGCGTCGAACTGGACCTGGGACCCGCTGGCGAAGTCATACTACTGGCACCGTTTCTATTCCCATCAACCAGATTTAAATTGGGACAATCCAGAGGTAAAGCAGGCCATGCTTGCCGCCATGGATTTCTGGTTTGACATGGGGGTGGATGGACTACGGTTGGACGCTGTTCCGTACTTGTTCGAGCGCGAAGGCACAAACTGCGAAAACCTCCTGGAGACTCATGCAGCGCTGCGCGAAGTGCGAGCCCACGTCGAGGAAAAGTATCACGACAAGATGTTGCTGGCAGAGGCGAACCAATGGCCGGAAGATTCGGTCGCCTACTTTGGCCAGGGAGACGAGTGCCAGATGGCATTCAACTTCCCGGTGATGCCAAGAATGTTTATGTCGCTACAGATGGAAGACCGCTATCCGCTGACCGACATCATGAAGTTGACGCCTCCAATCCCTGAGAACTGCCAGTGGGCATTGTTTCTCCGCAATCACGACGAACTGACGCTGGAGATGGTGACGGACGAAGAACGCGACTTCATGTATCGCATGTACGCCCACGACCGGCAGATGCGGATCAACCTTGGAATTCGCCGCCGCTTGGCGCCGCTACTTGAAAATGACCGGCGAAAAATTGAGCTGATGAATGCCCTGCTATTCTCGTTGCCGGGAACGCCCATCATCTACTACGGCGACGAAATAGGGATGGGTGACAACGTGTATCTCGGCGACCGCAATGGAGTAAGAACACCGATGCAGTGGAGCCCGGATCGCAACGCAGGCTTCTCCCGAGCGAATCCGCAGCGCCTGTATCTGCCGGTAAACATCGATCCGGAATACCACTACGAGGCGGTGAATGTTGAGACTCAGCAACGCAATCCTCACTCGTTGCTGTGGTGGATGAAACGCCTGATTGCCCAACGCAAGCTGTTCCGTGCATTCGGCCGGGGGACGCTGGAGTTTCTCTACCCGTCAAATCGCAAGGTGCTGGCGTTCTCCCGCCAGTTTGGCGACGAGCGAATCCTGGTGGTTGCAAATCTCTCGCGCTTCAGCCAGGGAGCATCGTTGGATTTGCAGAAGTTCGTGGGGATGACGCCGATGGAAATTTTCGGGGTCAGTCGTTTTCCGGCTATCACGCAGGAACCGTACTTTTTCTCGTTGGCCCCGTACTCGTTCTATTGGTTCAAAATGCTGCCGAAAGAAGCAGGCGAGGAACTGCTGGGCGAGACCGACGGCGCCGCACGGGTTGTGACACTTGCGGTAGCGTCGCGTAAGGAGATATGGAGCGAAATTACCTTGGAGAAAGTAGCGCGGATGTTGCCACGCATCCTGCGCGAGCGGCGCTGGTTCCTCGGACGGAACCGGACGATTACGCGGGTGGTGACCGAAGATGTGGTTCCGCTCCGCGATACACAGAGTTACGTGATGCTGATTCGAGTGGAATACAGTGACGGCGAAGACGAACAATACACAATTCCATTAGCGCTGGCCGAAGGTGAGCAAGCGGAGAAGGTTACGCTCGAACATCCCGAGGCGGTGCTGGTGAGGTTGGATTTCAACGACCAGAGCTGGATGCTGGTACACAGTGCGCTCTTCGAGCGAAGCTTTAGCGATGCCTTGCTCACCGCCGTCCTCAAGCGCAGCAAGTTCAAAGGTACTCACGGGGAGCTGGCGGCCGGACACACCAAGGCTTTTCGCGAGGCCTGGTCGCATGTGCGCTCAAATCGAGAGCCGCAAATACAGTCAGTGGTATCGCCAAACACGTTCGTGAATCTGGGCGAAGACTTTGTCCTGAAGCTCTATCGAGAGGTAGAGTTTGGGATAAATCCTGATCGCGAAGTGGAAGAGTTTCTGACCGAAAGAACGACTTTTACTCACATGCCGAGGGCGCTGGGATGGCTGGAATATTGCCGGCATGATGATGGCGAACTTCAGCAGACGACCATCGGATTGATCACAAGTTACGTGCGGAACGCAACCCCGGGATGGCAGTACACGATCGATCACTTGAGTTTGTATTTCGAGCGCGCGCTGGCAGTGCAGGATGAAGACCCTCGCGCCAAGGACGTGACCGGTGGAAGTTCATTGCTGCTGGCCCAGCGTCCATTGCCGGCGTTAATGGCGGAATTGCTGGGAACCTTCGAGAATATGGTTCATTTACTTGGGGTGCGGACGGCGGAATTGCACAGCGCTTTGAGTTCGCATCCGGAGGTGCAGGAGTTCTCGCCAGATGCGTTTACGGACTTCTACAGGCACGGGCTTTATCACGGAATGCTTGGACTCATGGGGAGGTCTCTGGATTCCCTGCGCTTGCGTTTGAAAACTCTTCCGGAATCTACGCGCAGTGCTGCCGAAGAGCTGCTTGCCCATGAGGCTGATATCCGGAAAGGGCTGCTCCCTCTGCGCGATCAACGGATTTCGGGTGCCCGTATCCGGATCCATGGAGACTACCAACTGGGCAATGTGTTGTTCACCGGTAACGATGTAGTCGTCCAGAATTTTGATGGACCGGCAGGAAGACCGCTGAGCGAGAGGCGAATTAAGCGCTCGGCGTTGCGCGATGTTGCCAGCATGATCCGCTCGCTGCATTATGCAGCTCACGCGGTCTCATACGGCTATGTCCCCGGAGTAGTGAAAGGCCGTGAACAGGTGGCTCGCATTGATCGTTGGGCCGAGAATTGGCACGGATGGGTTTCCGCGATGTTCTTGCAGGCCTACTTGGAGAACTCGCGCGGAAAGGACTTTCTGCCGCGAACGGAAAACGAGATTGAGATACTGCTGCGGGCACATCTGATTGAGAAGGCGCTGCTGGAGATTGCATACGAACTCGAACACAGGCCCGATTGGGTCGGAATACCAGTGCATGGACTTTCAACCCTGCTGAAATGGTAGAAAGAAAAGCTTAGAGATGAAGGGAGGATTGAGGCTCTCCCTTCATGATGTTCAAGTGTCGCGGGCTGGCTGCCGATGGGAGAGTCAGGAGCAGCCCGGATGACAGACATCGATGCCCAACTTTTCCAGAGTTTCAGCGACGCCATCCCATTTGGCGTCTGCCTGGTGGATCTTCAGGGCAAAATCATCTACTGGAACGCCGCAGCCGAGGGAATCACCGGCTACCTGCGACATGATGTTCTCGGACGCGCATATCGCGGCGACCTGCTGATCCGTTGCGAGGGCGCCAAACCAAGCACCGAGACGCAGTGTCCGGTGGCGGAAGTGCTGCGCGATGGAAGAGCCGTGGCAGCAGCCCTGTTCCTTCGTCACAAAGACGGGCACCGCACCCCGGTTCATGTCTATGCATTTCCATTGCGCAATGCCATGGGAGAGATGCGAGGCGTCGGAGAAATCTTCGATCCCCCACAAGGAAAACAAGAGAACACAGGGTGGGCAAGGCATACAGACCGCGAGTTCGAAATGGCCACCGGACTGCCAGCCGTGGAAGAAAGCAGGGAGCAGTTGCAGACACTGCTTCGTTCCCGGGCAGCACCGTCTTCAGTACTGATGCTGATTGAAATGTCAGAGCAACAGGCGATCTTGCAGCACGGCGGGGCGCCGATGCTCCACCAGGCGATACGCGTACTGGCCAGGACCGTTGCAGAGTTGCTGCCTCCACGACACTACGTAGGCTGCTGGACCGATTGGCGGCTGATCGCAATTGTCCCCGAGTGCGGCGCGGCGGCGCTGGAAACATTGCAGGCAACACTGGCGGGCGTGGGGTCGGCATGCGCAGTGAAGTGGTGGGGCGATCGCGTGGTGGTCGGGATGAGGGCTGCGGCGCGTCATGTGGACTCATCGCAAACCGCAGATGCGCTGATACAAGCCTTGGAGCAGGAGCTTAAAAGCGCCGCAGGCGGAAAAGAGTAAAAGCCATGTTCATCATTATTGGTCTTGTTGTGGTTTTCGGCTCGATCATTGGTGGCTTTCTGATGGAGCACGGCCCTCTGAAAGTCTTAATGCAACCCGCTGAGTTTCTCACCATCGGAGGCGCTGCGATTGGTACGCTGCTGATCGCTAATCCATTGCACGTGATCAAGAAGATCATGGGCGGAATCGTGGGTGCACTGAAGGGATCGCACTTCAACAAAGCGTTCTACCTGGAAACGCTGAAGATGTGTTACGAGATTCTCAACAAGGCACGGAAAGACGGTCTGCTGGCGATTGAATCCGATATCGAAGAACCGGATAAGAGCGCGGTTTTTTCAAAGTATCCGAAATTTCTAAAAGACCATCACTCGCGTGATTTTGTTTGTGACACTCTGCGCATGGCGGTAACAGGTGGTATCGAGCCATTTGATATCGACCAGATGATGGACCTGGATATGGAAGTGTCACACCGGGGAGATAACGCGCCAATTGCGGCTCTGAGCACCGTGGCAGACGCGCTGCCAGGGTTGGGAATTGTGGCCGCCGTGCTTGGAATTGTAGTCACGATGGGCGCGCTGGGCGGTCCTCCAGAAGAGATCGGACACAAGGTTGCCGCAGCGCTGGTGGGCACGTTTCTCGGAATCCTGCTGTGCTACGGGTGTGTGGGCCCGGTGGTTGCAAGCATGACAAAAGTTGCAGAGGACGAACATGCTTACGTGTATGTGCTGCGGGTAGTGCTCATTTCATTTATTAAAGGGGCCGCTCCAATTCAGGCATTGGAAATCGGAAGACGAGCGATCCCTGCCCACGTTCGACCTGGGTTTAACGATATGGAGAAATCCTGTAAGGGCGGCGGAGTTGCCGCAGCGGGAGCATAGGTGGCAAACGGCCCAATCATCATAAAGAAGATAACCGGTCACGGAGGCCACCACGGTGGCGCGTGGAAAGTAGCTTACGCCGACTTTGTGACCGCCATGATGTCACTGTTCATTGTGTTGTGGCTATTGAACTCCAGCAAGCAAGTACAGGAGGCGGTAGGCGGCTACTTCAAGGACCCGTCCGGCAACTCGAAGCAGGTGGGAAGCACGATGAAGGGGTCAGGACAAAACCTTGATCTTCGAAAAGACGATATGAAAAAGATCAAGGAGGCACTGGAGAAGCAGATCAAGTCGCTACCCGATTTCGAGAAGCTTAAGAAGCATATTGATATGACTATCACCGCCGAAGGCCTGCGTATCGAATTGACGGAGGGGGAAAAGGGTACGTTCTTCGAATTGGGTAGCGCCGTTCCAAGCTCCAGCGGAAAGGGGTTGCTGGTGGTGCTTGCAGCGGAGGTCGGAAAACTTCCCAATCATGTTTCCATCGAGGGACACACAGACTCAAAACCCTATTCAGGCGGGCTGACCGGATATAGCAACTGGGAGCTTTCGGTGGACCGTGCCAATGCGGCGCGCAAGATTATGCAGAGTTCCGGATTGCAGTCGCAACAGGTCTCTCAGGTTCGCGGATTTGCGGACCAGCGTCCTCGCAAAAAGGAGAATGCCGACAGCTCTTCCAATCGGAGGATTTCGCTGATTGTGGAATACACGACCAAGACATCTCCAGAGGACTCGGAGACAAAGGGCGAAGAAAAGAGTGAGGCTCATTCCGATGGAAAAGCCGAAGCCCCGAGTCACGATAGGAAATGAGTAGAGCAAGAAATGGCGGAGCCCGCAGACTCCGCCGTCTTCTTTGGAATATAACTACCCGATGACTTGCAATTCCGCGATGCGTTCCTTCCACTCGCGGGGTCCTGTTTCATGGACGGCAGTTCCCTTGGAATCGACAGCCACCGTTACCGGCATGTCCACGACCTCGAATTCATAGATCGCTTCCATTCCGAGATCCGCAAACGCCATCACCGTTGACTTCTTGATCGCCTTGGAGATAAGGTACGCGGCACCGCCAACTGCCATCAGGTATACGGCCTTGTTATCTTTGATCGCCTGAATTGCAGCGGGACCACGCTCGGACTTCCCGACCATGCCAAGCAGGCCTGCCTGCTCCAACATTTGGCGGGTGAATTTGTCCATGCGGGTTGATGTCGTAGGGCCGGCAGGTCCTACCGCCTCATCGCGCACCGGATCGACCGGGCCGACGTAATAAATGAAGCGCCCGTGGAAGTCCACTGGAAGCTTCTCGCCGCGATCCATCATTTCGGTCAGCCGTTTGTGAGCGGCGTCGCGGCCGGTGAGTAGCTTGCCGTTGAGCAGAATCACATCGCCTGGCTTCCAGGCAAGCACGTCTTCTGGGGTCACCGTATCAAGGTTCACGCGTCGAGCGTTGGCGGGGCTGTAGGTAAGCTCCGGCCAGTCTTTCAGCGACGGAGGCTCGAGCGCGACCGGTCCGGAGCCGTCGAGGACGAAGTGTGCGTGACGGGTTGCGGCGCAGTTGGGAATTAGTGCTACGGGCAAATTGACAGCGTGAGTGGGGTAGTCCTTTACCTTGACGTCAAGTACCGTGGTGAGGCCGCCAAGACTCTGCGCGCCAATGCCGAGAGCATTGATCTTTTCGTAGAGTTCGAGGCGAAGTTCTTCAGCACGATTCTTCGGTCCGCGCGCCTTCAAGTCCTGTATGTCGATGGGGTCCATGAGGGCTTCCTTGGCCATCAGCATTGCTTTTTCGGCAGTGCCGCCAATGCCCAGACCGATGATTCCAGGGGGGCACCATCCGCCACCCATGGTGGGTACAGTCTTCAGCACCCAATCCACGATTGAATCGGATGGGTTGAGCATAATGAACTTCGATTTCGCCTCAGAACCGCCACCCTTGGCAGCAACAGTCACGTCCAGTTTGTCGCCAGGGACTATGGAGACGTTGATCACGGCCGGAGTATTGTCGCGAGTATTCTTGCGGGTTCCCGCAGGGTCGGCGAGCACGGATAGGCGGAGTTTGTTTTCCGGCAGCAGGTAAGCGCGGCGGACACCCTCGTTGATCATCTCATCCAGCGGCAACGTCCCATTGAAGTGGACGTCCATTCCGACTTTGAGGAAAACGGTTACGATACCGGTGTCCTGGCAAATGGGGCGATGACCTTCGGCAGACATGCGCGAATTAATGAGGATTTGGGCGATTGCGTCTTTGGCGGCGGGGGCCTGTTCGCGTTCGTAGGCGGCGGCCATGCTTTTGACGAAATCAACCGGATGATAGTAGGAAATGAATTGTAATGCGTCGGCGACACTCTGAATCAGATCTTCTTGCTGAATCACTGTCATGATCGCGGTTACCACCTTTGCTTGAGAGCTAGAAGCTGCCTCCATTATCGACCAAAAGAAGACTGCGGGCGAAATAAGTTCAGCCGGAAGGAAGAGCTCGGATTTTTACCGGTGTTTTCACAAAGAATTCATTTGACATATTGCAATTTGCAATATTAATATTGCAATTCGTTATATGAAGCTCGGAGAAAAACTTCGCTACCTGCGCCTGATGGAAGGCACCCTGCGCGGCCTAGGCCGGGAGATGACCCAGCAGGAAACGGTCCGCGCCATCCAGAAGGAAGCGGGGAAGGCGATCAGCCAGGGCTATCTTTCGCAACTGGAGAGCGGCGCACGTCCGCATCTGACGAACTCGACGCGAATGCTGCTCGCAAAATTCTTTAAGGTACATCCCGGATACATGGTGGATGATCCCGATGGCTACCACACCGAACTGGTCAGTGATGCCCGGGTGATGGAAGACACATTGGATTTGTGGCTGATCAGCGGCGCGGAGCGATTCCGCCGCGACCCAGGGGTTTTCCACGCACTGCTGCAAGTGGCCAAACACGAGGATTCGCGACGCTGCATCGTGCTGCTAGGCGCGATTCTGGAAACGCCGAGTTTGGTGGACCGCCTGATGGAAGTACTAAAGCCAGAAGCAGCGCTGGGGCCACAGGGAGATCGCGCGGGGCTGCGGAAAGGGAAGAGGCAAAGTGACCATCGCTGAACTTTATCTGACGTGTTTTGTGGTCGGGTTCGTACTTAGTACGCTGTCAGTGCTACTGGGCGGAGTTCATCTGCATCTGCATCTGCCGTTTCATTTTCATCTGGGAGATGTGGGGCACATCGGGCACGCAGGCGCAGGTTCGAACAGTTTGCCCGCGGTGAACCTGGGAACGGTGACGGCTTTCCTGGCCTGGTTCGGCGGGGTGGGATTCCTGCTTACGCGGCACTCCAGCATCTTTGCCTTGGCCGCATTGCTGATTGCCATCATGGCGGGATTCGTGGGCGCAACGGTGGTGTTTCTGATGGTGACGCGGTTGCTGCTGCGCTACGAGGCTCCAATGGATCCAGCGGACTACGAGATGGTGGGCGTGTTGGGCCGGGTGAGCGCGCGGCTGCGGCCGGGCGGCACCGGGGAGTTGATCTTTTCGCGGCAGGGCTCGCGCTGCTCGATTGCCGCGCGCAGTGATGACGGCAGCGAAATTGACAAGGATGTGGAAGTGGTTGTGACCCGTTACGAGCGCGGTATCGCCTATGTGCGGCGCTGGGACGAGTTGGCGGCTTCGGCGGGAGTCGATGCCGGTGATATGCATTCCTAGAATTGAAAATTGATTTGTGCCTGAGGAGGCAATATGGGATTTTCAATCCCGATCGATGTACAGGTAATTGCTGGACTTTTTGTTCTCGTGGTGATCTTTGGGTTTGTCGCGTTTGCCAAGCTCTTTCGCAAGGCGGGTCCGCATGAAGCGCTGGTGGTGTACGGTCTGCGCGGAACACGAATCATCAAGGGCAAGGGCACGATTATCATTCCGATGATCGAGACGGCGCGCGGCCTGTCGCTGGAACTGATGTCGTTCGATGTAGCTCCGAAGCAGGACCTTTACACCAAGCAGGGCGTGGCGGTGACCGTAGAGGCGGTAGCGCAGATCAAGGTGAAGTCGGACACCGAGTCGATTATGACGGCCTCTGAGCAGTTTCTTACCAAGGACCCGGTGCAGCGCGAAGGCCTGATCAAACTGGTGATGGAAGGCCATCTGCGCGGCATCATCGGCCAACTCACGGTAGAGGAGATCGTAAAGCAGCCGGAGATGGTGAGCGACCGGATGCGTTCGACCTGCGCCGAAGACATGAACAAGATGGGCCTGGAGGTGATCTCATTCACGATCAAAGAGGTTCGCGATCAGAATGAGTACATCACCAACATGGGGCGTCCGGATATTGCGCGCATCAAGCGCGATGCCGATGTTGCAACCGCCGAGGCCGAGCGTGATACGGCGATGCGGCGCGCCATTGCGACAAGGGAAGCTGCGGTGGCAACAGCTCAGGCCGATCAGGAGCGTGTGCTGGCGCAGACAGTTTCACTGACAAAACAGGCCGAAGCACAACGCGATCTGGATGTGAAGAAAGCCGAGTATGCCGAAGCAGTGAAGAAACAACAGGCAACGGCAGACAAGTCCTACGAGATCCAGACCAACATCATGCAGCAGCAGTTGGTGGTGGAATCCGTGAAGGTACAGAAGGTTGAGAAAGAGCAGCAGGTGATGGTGCAGGAAGCCGAGATTCTGCGCCGTGAAAAGGAACTGATCGCCACTGTGCTGAAACCGGCTGAGATCGAACGTCAGCGGATTGAGACGCTGGCGGGCGCGGAAAAACAACGCCTGATTCTTGAGGCTGAAGGCAAGGCGGCGAACATTCGCAACCAGGGTGAAGCCGAGGCCGAGATCATTTTCAAGAAGGGTGAGGCTGAAGCGAAGGCCATGAACGTGAAGGCAGAGGCCTTCCAGGAGTATAACCAGGCGGCCGTAATCGACAGGCTGATCTCAGAAATGCCGGAGATCGTCCGCGCACTGGCGGCTCCGCTGTCGAAGGTGGATCACATCACGGTTGTTTCCACCGGCGACGGACACAGCGCTGGAGTGAACAAGATCACGGGCGACATTGCGCAGATGGCGGCGCAGGTTCCGGCGCTATTCGAAGCACTTTCAGGCATGAGCGTGCAGGACATGATGTCCAAGGTAAGAGGGATCGGCGACAAATCGCCGAAGCCGGGTAACGGAAATACGCAGTAAAAAAAAGGAGTACGGTATGGCACTGCTGGAACGCGTGGCAACATTGATCCGGGCCAATCTTAACGAACTGGTAGATCGCGCCGAGAATCCGGAGAAGATGATCAAACAGGTCATCCTCGACATGCAGAACCAGTTCATGCAGGTGAAAACGCAGGTGGCGATCGCTCTCGCCGATCTCCACCTGCTGGAAAGGAAGCAGCAGGAAAACCAGGCGCGTGAAGAAGACTGGATGCGCAAGGCACAACTCGCGGTCAGCAAGGGAGACGACCGCCTGGCGCGCGCCGGACTGGATCGCGCAATGAGCTACAAACAACTGGCCACTAACTTCGTCGAGCAGATCGAAGACCAGAAGGCACAGGTAGAAGTGTTGAAGGATGCGTTGCACGCGCTGAACCGCAAGATCTCCGAAGCCGAAGGGCAGGCCGATGTGTTGATCGCGCAGCACCGCCGTACCAGGGCGGTAGGGCGCGCAGCAGACGCCAGCCAAAAGGCATCTTCGAGTGACAAAGTTGGAGCCTTCCAACGCATGAGCAACAAGGTGATGCACGAGGAAGCCGTGACTCAGGCGACGGTGGAGTTGAGCGGTGAGGACATCGAACGAAGGTTCGAGAAACTCGAACGCGAGCAGGAGATCGAGCGCATGCTACAGGAGTTGAAGCAGCGCAAGACGCTGTCGGCGTAAGCTGATCAGTCTCCATTCGCCGCTTTGAAAGCCTGGAGTTGGAACTGCGCCAACTCTGGCCACCTGTCAGATGTTGGGGGCAGGTGGGGGACACACCTATCCTTGGGAAAGACGGCGCGGGCGTTGCTTTGCAGAAACCGACTTGATGATCGTGTTGCTGCGGCCTGAGGCAGGGAGAGGCGATTTGGCCTGGGCAGCGGCGGCACACAGAAACTCCTCCACCTCCGGCCGCGCTAATGTCTCAGCGCTTTCAAGGCGAATGAAACGGTTCTGGCTTCCGCTGCCTAGAAGAATTCCGTGAGGGTCCGGCAATTTCGCTCCCCAGTAGAAGGAGAGCCCCACACCCTTTGCGTTTGCAGCTAATGACACAATGCAATCCGATGGTCTTTCGGTTGAACAATAGCCGATGACAAAAAAGTTGTAGTTGTCGTAGACGAGTTCATTGGCTGTGGGAAATCTCCTCCGCAGGGCTGAACGCACCGAGCGAATCAGGGTGGCAATCTTCGGGTCGAACTTGGCGACAAATGCGGCCAACTGCCTCGCAGAAGAATCGGCAGAAACGGTCTTCGAACTTTGCTTCACGGGCTGCTCTCTCCTCTCCGAGCGAGATGCGCGTCCGGCTCAGATGAGTTGCTCGGAGAGCACGGAGGCTGGCGGGTTCAGTGGGGGCGCATTTCCTTCGACGCTGAGGGTCGTCGCTCCGCAGAGTGCTATTCTCTGTGTTGTCGTGATGCCAGAGTTCCCGAGAAGTTTGCGACGCGCGAACTGCCCCACTCAAGCCAACGGAAGGCTTGAATGGGCCACCCGTCGCATCCGTTTAGGAACAGTGACAGTCAGTTGGGCCACCTGTCTGTCCGGCTAAACTACTTTCGACTTGCTGACCGCCACCGCGCCCGGATTAGTGACGGCTCCCTGCGAGGCCGAGGCGACCAGGGCCGTGTATTTGGCGTAGACTCCGCTGCGATAAATGGGCGGCTTCGGGATGCGCGCGTCGAGTCGTCGTTTGAGGGTTACGGCATCGACATCGACTTCAATTTTGCGGGCGGTGATGTCGATGCGAATGATGTCGCCTTCGTGGATCGCCGCGATAGGGCCGCCGAGCGCCGCTTCGGGCGAGACGTGGCCCATCATGAGTCCGCGGGTTGCGCCGCTGAAACGTCCATCGGTGATCAGGGCGACGCTGCCGCCAAGGCCTTCGCCGACGATTGCTGCTGTGACGCCTAGCATCTCCCGCATGCCGGGACCACCCTTGGGACCTTCATTGCGAATCACGACCACGTCGCCAGCGTGGACGGCTTTGGCTGTGACGGCGTTCATCGCATCTTCTTCGCTCTCAAAGACACGCGCGGGCCCGGTATGGCTGAGGCGCTCATGGCCGCTGATTTTAGCAACGCAACCCTCGGGGGCGATGTTGCCGCGAAGGATCACGATGCCGCCGGATTTCTTCAGCGGCTTGTTGGCGGGGACGATTACTTCCTGTTCAGGAGTTTCATGCGCGAGTGCGGCTTCTTCGGTAATGGTTTTGCCGGAGACGGTGATAGCATCTCCGTGAATGAGGCCGAGTTCGAGCAGACGGGCGGCCAGCAGGCGAATTCCTCCGGCCTCATGTACATCGGCGGCTACGAAGCGTCCCGAGGGCTTAAGGTCGGCGAGAATCGGAGTGCGTTCGCTGACAGTCTGGAAATCATCGATATCAAGTGGGACGCCGGCTTCGCGTGCGATGGCCAGTAGATGCAGCACGGCGTTAGTGGAACCGCTGGTGGCGGCCACCGATGCAATGGCGTTCTCAAACGCGCGAGGCGTCAGTATGTCGAGCGGGCGCACACCTCGGCGCAGGATGTCCATGATGACCGCGCCACATTGCACGGCGACCCGGTCCTTCTCCGCAGAGAGCGCAGGAGGGCTGTTGAAGCCCATCGGCGAGAGGCCAATCAACTCCATCACCGTGGACATGGTGTTGGCCGTGTACTGGCCCCCGCAGGCTCCGGCGCCGGGGCAGGCGACATTCTCAAGCGCCAGCAACTCGCTATCAGGCATTTTCCCGGCGGCGTTTGCTCCAACGGCCTCAAAGACATCTTGAATGGTGACGTCTTTACCCTTGAATTTTCCGGCGGCAATGGTGCCGCCATAGAGAATGAAGCCAGGAATATTGAGGCGGGCGAGAGCCATGGCTGCGGCGGGAATGGTCTTGTCGCAGCCAACGACGCAAACGACAGCGTCGAACAGTTGGCCTCGACAGACGAGTTCGATGGAGTCTGCAATAATTTCCCGGCTTACCAGGGAAGCGCGCATGCCCTCGGTGCCCATGGTTTCACCGTCGCTGATGGCGATGGTGTTGAATTCCATGGGAGTACCGCCGGCTTGGCGGATGCCTTGCTTCACCTTCGCGCCGAGTTCGCGCAGATGAAAATTGCATGGCATGGTTTCGATCCAGGTGTTGGCGACACCGATGACCGGCTTTGCGAGGTCGGCGTCAGTAAAGCCGATCGCCTTGAACATGGCACGGGCAGGAGCGCGGTCGCGCCCGTCTGTAATGTTTCGGCTGCGATGCTTTAGATCCATGAGGTCTCCTTCCAGGTCCAGCGATAGGCGAGCATACAAAAACGCCGCGCGTTGTGCAACGCGCGGCGCAAAACAACCTACTCTATGGGTCGCTACGACTTTGCAGCAACTTCCTTCTTTACGGTGCTCTTGGTGGCGTCGGGGAGCCAATCCATCATGCTACGAAGCTTGGAACCAACGTCTTCGATCTGGTGCTTCTTTTCGGCTGCTCGCAGTTCGTTGAAGTGCTTGTTGCCGCCGCGATACTCAGCGATCCAGTCGCGCGCAAACTCACCGTTCTGAATGTCGGCAAGTATCTTCTTCATAGCCACGCGGGTGGGATCGCCTACAACCTGTGGGCCCCGGGTCAGATCGCCATACTCGGCAGTGTTGGAGATCGAGAAACGCATACGGTCCATGCCGCCTTCGTAGATCAAATCCACGATGAGCTTCATCTCATGGAGAACTTCGAAGTAGGCGATCTCGGGTTGATAACCAGCTTCAACCAGAGTTTCAAAGCCCTTCTTGATCAGCGAGGTGAGTCCACCGCAGAGAACAGCCTGCTCGCCGAACAGATCGGTCTCAGTCTCTTCCTTGAAGGTAGTCTGCAAAACGCCAGCGCGGGTTGAGCCGATGCCGTAGGCGTAAGCCAGGGCCAGTTCCTGGGCGTGACCGGAGACATCCTGATGGATGGCGATAACGGCGGGAACGCCGCGTCCCTCGGTAAACTGACGGCGAAGCAGATGGCCGGGGCTCTTGGGCGCGATCATCACCACGTCCACGTCGGCGGGAGGCACAATCGTCTTGTAGTGAATGGCGAAACCATGCGAGAAGCCGAGGACCTTTCCCTTGGTCAGATTGGGGCGGATGAACTCTGTATACAGGTCGCCCTGGGTCTCGTCCGGTGTCAGGATTTGAAGGTAATCGGCGCGCTTCGCTGCTTCGGCGGGTGCAACTACCTCGAAACCATCTTCACGGGCGCGCTGGGCGGTTGCGCGCTTGGGGTCAATGCCAATAATGACGTTGTATCCGCTCTCACGCAGGTTGAGCGCCTGGGCATGACCCTGACTACCGTATCCGAACACGGCAATGGTTTTGCGCATAAGCGCGTCGGGATTGGCGTCGTGGGCGTAAAAGATAGTGGCCAAAAGTGGGCTCCTTTAATGTTGAATACCGTTTAAGTAAAAAGACCGACCGGGGAGGTCGGTTTTCAAAATGCTCTGCCATTTTGGAATGTATGTCAATGGCTGATTGATAAAACTTATCGCATCAGAAATGCGAATACTATTTTGCCTTGGAAGGGAGCGATTGAAAGCACCGTATGCCTACCCCCCCTATATATCCTGCCAAAAATTTGAAAACAGATGAGTTAAGGTTGCAAAGTCTGGAGGTTCCGCAGGGTTTCAAAGGTCGAAAGGCAAAGAGCCAATTTCCCTCTACTTTCAGAATATCAGAATTGGAGGGCGATACCCTCAGTGGGCGGCAAACTGTATCTCTTGTTGATTCTCTTAGTTAGGGAAAATAAATCCGAAGTGGGTGTTGACAAGAAGCGGATCGGGGGCGGGGATCGTGTAATTTGGCGGGCGCTGACGGTGCATAATGCATAGACCATGACTGAGCCGATCCACCCACTTACTCTGGAAGATTTTGAAGAGCGCTTCAAGGATCGCCACCTGCTGCACGGAGCGGTAGAGAAATGGGCGCGTGAGAAACACGCGTCCGTGGCTCTAATTGACTCAGATCGAAACCGGCCTGTGTCGTGGGCGGAATTTGACAGCTTGAGCCGGGCCTTGGCAATGCTGCTGTTAAAGCGCGGCTTCACCAAGGGAGATCTCTTCGCCAGTCTGCTGCCGCTGACCAGTGAGCACATCATTCTGGAATACGCGTGTTTCAGAATTGGCGTGATCTTTGTTCCGCTGGATCTGCGTCTTAGTCCGGCAGAGTTAATGCGAAGCTTGAACCTCGTGCGCCCCGCCGGATTTGCTTTTGTGAGGGCTCCCGGCATCCCCGACGTAACGGAGTGTTGCACAGAATTGCAGGCGCGCTTCGGGCTGAAGCTGGCGGTGCAGTTCGCTGCACCGGGGGAATGCGCAGACGGGGTTATTGGGGTGGCAGAGCTACTGGGCGAGGCAACACGCCTGCTGCGTGCTCCCGAGGAGTCGCAGATTTGGGAGAAAGCCTACGACGAAGCTGCGGCAAGGGTCTCGCCGGATGACGGGGCTCTGGTGATCTTTACCACAGGCTCGACGGGATCGCCGAAGCCGGCGCTGCTTTCGCATCGCAACATTTCGTGCCAGGCAATGTGCCTGAGTCAGGCATTGCTGCATGGCTCGGAACGGGAGTTGGTCACGCTGGTCAATTTGCCGCCGAGCCATGTGGGCTGCCAGACCGAGTTGCTGATGAGTACGATTTTCGATGGAGGCTGCGCGGTGCTGGTATCGATCTTCGACCCGCTGCGCTCAGTGCGGGCCATTGCCGATTACAAGGTCACGGCGATTGGACAGATTCCGGCGATGTTTCAGTTCGAGTGGAGGTTGAAGGATTACGACTCGTTCGATTTCTCAAGCCTGGAGTTTGCGGCCTATGGCGGCCAGCAGGTTTCTGCGGCATTCGTGGCGAAGATGGCGCAGATGGCTCCGAACGTGGGGACTGGACTAGGCCTGACTGAAACTGCAGGATTCTGCACCTATATACGGACTCCCAGTGAGCGGGCGAGTGAGTGCGCCGCGACTTTGGGCCTCGACATGCCGGTGTATCCGATGACGATTCGGGCAGAGATGCAAGCCGACGGTTCGGCGGGAGAGGCGCTATCCGATGGAGAACTGGGGCACGTTTGTTTCCGGGGACCGCAGACGTTTCTGGGCTACATTAATGACCCGGCTGCGACGGCTGCGGCGATTTCAAGCGATGGGTATCTCTACACCGGAGACATGGGTCATCGCGATGCGTCCGGGCTGCACATGGCAGGCCGCACGAAGCTGGTCATGAAGCCGTCGGGATACCAGGTGTTTCCGGGCGACGTGGAGAACCATTTCTGTGCATTGGAGGGAGTTACGCTGTGCGCGGCGGTGGGAGTGCCTCACCCGATTATTTCGGAGGCTATCGTCGCATTCGTAGAGGCACAGCCGGGGAGCGGGGTTCAGGTATCACGACTGGAACGGCACGCGCGCGGACTCGCTGCATATATGAGGCCGCATCACTACGTACTGCTCGATCCAGGACAGATGCCACTGAACCGCGCGGCAAAGGCGGATTACATGGCGCTGCGCGAGAGAGCTGGCGCGGAGGTGGAAGCGCTGAAAAGACTGGGGCGATGGTCGGAAGAGTGAACTGTAGGACAGAAGCCGAAGAGGTGACCTGAGGATAGTGAGCTAGTTGGGCTATTACCGACAGGTATCGTCGTGTACTCTGAGTGAATAAATGAAGGACATGCATTGAAGACCACAACAACTCAAGTGGCCCCAGAGGTCCAAGCCTGTGACAGACAATCTGCTAACTCTTGGCGGATCTTGGACGCCACACTGATCGGTCTCGGGGGAACTCTGACTTTGTTCTTTTCGCTTATGTTCGCGATGATGGTGGTGTTACCTCGAATCCACTATTACGCATATACGGACTTCAGGTACCAGTACTTGTCATCACTGACAGTCATCTTATGTGTCATCCTCGTGTGGTCGCCAATAGTAGCTGCGGTCGTAAGAATAAGACAGCTCGGCGGATTTCTTGCGAGCATCGGTTGGAATCCTAACGAGGACATGCGATGGACCGCGATCACAGGACTCGCCATCGCAGTGTTGTGGCACTTCTACGATGCATTCCGTGGCCGAGTCTACTATCACGTAACCCCGCTGCCATTCAACGTAGGCATAGCGTTCCTCGTGATGGTGATCCTTTACCCCTTGGTGGAAGAGCTCTACTATCGAGGAATCCTCTACGCTGCGCTTTCGGTCCGACTGGGAGCAGTGGCAGCAGTCAGCATGACGACTCTGTTTTTTGTTTTGGCGCATCCGGGGCAGCGACTAGAAGTGTTGCCCGTCGCAGTGCTGCTTGGGCTTGCGCGATTTAAGACTAGATCCGTGGCTTGTTGTCTGGCCATGCATGTCTCATACAATTTTGCCATGGCATTCTTTCAATTCTACGGATAGGGCAGTTCGTTGATGGATACATCGCCAAGGCACTCACTATCTGGTGACCTCAGGCTCGTTGGCGAGAGATCACTGGCGGAAGCGACCTTGCCCAGCGCAGGATATTTGGGATGCGTAGGGGTCTTTCGCTTCGCTCAAGATGACACTTCAATTCAAAGACGCGGTAGTTGAAGCAAAATCGCCATATCACTCACAATCCCGAAATGTGTAACTGTGTACGCACTTCCGCAACGTTCGGGTATGTGGGGGGATGGGGCTTGGAACGCGCTTCGCGCGGCTTTAATAGAACCCACCTAAGCTTGCCAAATGAGGCAAGCTAAGATGGGGCACCCGACACCCAAGTAAGATGGGGCACCCGACACCCAAGTAAGATGCGACCCGACACCCAACTAAGATGGGGCACGCGCGCCCGGCGGGACATGCTAATTCACGCCGCCCATTAGCCACCGCATAGGTCGTCGCAGAAACAAAAGCGCTGTACCGATCAACACGCAGAACAGGACCACGACTCCGAATAATTCGGGCAAGGGGAGTGATTCGTACAGCCCCGAAAGCCTACCTCCGATGTAGTCTCCCACGGACATTGAGAGGAACCATACACCCATGATGAGTCCGGCGATCTTTGCAGGCGCCAGTTTTGTCATTGTGCTTAGTCCGACCGGGCTCAGGCACAATTCTCCAATCGTATGCAGAAGGTAGGTCAGGGTCAGCCACATGGGGCTGACATTGTTGCCGCGTGAGACCGGAATCAGGATCGCAAATCCCAAGGCTACGAACAGCAGTCCACAGGAGAACTTTGCCGTGCTGGATGGTTGCCGTTTCCCGAGCCTGATCCAGAGCAAGGCAAATAGTGGCGCCAGGGCAATCACAAAGAATGAGTTGAAAGACTGGAGATAGCTCGCGCGGAACATTCCCCATAACCCTCGTACGTCCCATGCGTGGAGGTTGGTGTTCCGGTAGGCAAAAAGGTTCAGGGTCGACCCTGCCTGTTCGAAGGCGGACCAAAACAGCGCCGATGCAATGAAGAGCACAAGGATGGCCCAGAAATGCCGGCGTTCCAGAGTCGAATAGCCTTTGGCTCTGAACAACCAGATGAAGAAGACAACCACAACTCCCGCCAGTGCCAGTCCGAAAACGTTGGCAAGTGATTCTGCAGAGAACCTGACCACTCCGCTCATGCCAGCCGTAACAGCAACGCAGGCAACGATGGCGGTGACGGTCAACCCCTGACGAAAGACGCGCCGGTCTGCCTTATCGCCCCGGCTTTCCAGTCCTGCCTCTCCCAGGTATTTGCCTCCCAGAACATACTGGATCAGGCCGAACGTCATACCGACTCCGGAGGCGGCAAAACCGTAATGCCAGTTGATGTTCTCTCCGAGATAGCCGCACACGAGCGGTGCCAACAGAGCTCCGATGTTGATTCCCATGTAGAAGATCGAGAATCCAGCATCGCGCCGGACGTCGTGCGCCGAGTAGAGAGCGCCCACCATGGTGCTGATATTAGGTTTCAGCAACCCGGTTCCCATTACGATGAGAAACAGCCCGATGTAGAAAGTCGAAAGGCCATGAATGGCAAGCGAGGCGTGGCCCAGGATGATGACGATGCCTCCCAACAACACGGCGCGGCGGGAGCCGATGATGCGGTCGGCAATCCAACCCCCGGGCAGGCCCATCAGGTAAACCATGGCGGTGTAGAAGCCGTAAATTGCCCCGGCTTTCGGTACGGGAAATCCCAGTCCGCCTCGAGACGCTGGTGCGGTCATAAATAGGATGAGCAGCGCCCGCATTCCGTAATAGCTGAAGCGCTCCCACATCTCCGTCATGAACAGGGTTGAAAGACCGCGCGGGTGACCGAAGAACGACCGGTCCAGTGAGACAACT
>Ga0316231_1000427_pt1 | contig 60689 bp, 83 predicted proteins | sample TBH18027metaG_FD_206002 | JGI IMG/M metagenome (GOLD analysis project Ga0316231, IMG submission 206002) | Freshwater microbial communities from Trout Bog Lake, Wisconsin, USA - TBH18027 | ecosystem: Environmental > Aquatic > Freshwater > Lake > Hypolimnion/Profundal zone | place: USA: Wisconsin... | reverse complement strand
TAGAGGACTATGCCAAGAGAGACATGGCTAAGTTGGCATTGGAACGAATACATACTGCGCCGTTCGACGCGTGCGTGTTGTATTGCGTGGCTTATGACATCAATAGACTGTACTACTCGATGCATAGCAGTAATCGTTATGTGAATGATTTAGAGAACTTATTCATAAATATGAAACGGCGAGTGAGTAAAGAACTATACAAAGCGAATCCATCAGTGATGAGTGTCGTAGAGTATGAAACAGGTAAACCATATCCCGCAAGCGAATGGGGCGTGGATATATTTGTTAATGGTGTAGAAGTTGAACAACTAACTTAAGGAGAAGATGATGGGAATAGAACAAGTAATTATGAAGAACATGGTCACCGATGAACTAGTGAGCGCACTAGAACAAGCAGAGGTGAAGAATTTCATACGTGATCTATCGTTCACCTATGGATTGAAGGTCATTCGCGCCGTACGTGATACAAGACTGCCGTTCTTTACACCGAAGTCCAATGAATTCCTACTGGGCTATGATACCAATGGCATGGCGGTGTGCAAAGTATGGACAGACAAATCCCCTGACAACAAGGTTCAGTATTGTCTACGTACTCCATTCGCAAAGAAAGAGCGTGGCTCAGATCCTGCGGATCGAGAGACATGGCGTAGTGTAAAAATCTCAACACTGATGGGCACACTCAAACGTCACGACGTATTGATTAAAGCGTTTGAGCTAATAACTAATCATCTCAAGAGACGAGTAGAAGAAGCTATGTCGTATCAGAGAGAAGTACTAGGTAACTCTGGAAAGTCTATCAATGAGTTGAAGGCTGACGATGTTCATGCTCTATTGTTGACAGTACTAGGTGAAAGTCCTAGTGCGATGGGCTATCATTTAGATATAAATAAATGTAAAATTGTACTTGACAAATACAATCAAGCCCATACAATAAAGTTGAAGAAGGTCGAAGAAGAGAATAGATTCTTTGGTAATCCATTGTATGCCATAGGCGCAGACGGAGAAGACTTAGTGATAGGCATCATAAAGCGTAGAGTAGATGATAAGGCAGATAAGATTGTCTATGAAATACACAAGCCGTTCGAGCGCGTGCGTAACTTAGATAATTATCCTGATCTCATTGCGCCCATGACGATGGCTAAGATCGCGCTAGAAGATAAGAAACTGGTGTCAAATATCGTTCCACGGCATGATGGATTCTCAGATAGTCTCGACATGGCGTTCACATCTGGTTCAGAAATCAGTGAATATCACTATCAATGGTTATTTACACCATTCACAGGAACACTATGACGCCCGAAGGCAGAGTCAAAATGCAAGTGAAGAAGGTACTGTCGCGTATAGACGCGTACGCTACTGCCCCAGTAACAGGAGGTTATGGCGCTAGTGGTTGCCCTGACATCCTGATCTGTCTACGAGGAAGGTTTGTAGCGATAGAGTGCAAGGCGCAAGGCAACAAACCGACCAAGCTACAAACGATGCACATGAGAAACATCGAGAGATGTGGAGGTGTGACATTCGTCATCGATGAGAATAACGTAGGACAACTAGAGGAGATGCTAAATGGAATTAACTAAGAAAATCAAATTGAGGACAGTTGAGAAACTGATCGCACCACCCAAGCCACCATTGGCTACGGACAGGAATTCAAAGTTCGTATGGCGCGCGGGCGCGGATGTTATGTCCACGTTCAAGCGTCAGGGATGGATACCACCGAGCGAGTATCGTAACGATTACTTGTTCAAGACTAACCGAGAAATGCCCGATGTTAAATGAACAGGATAAGGAATATATGCGACATCTCTATGCGATGTTCGCCATTACTACTCAGAATTGGGGGCAATGGCACATGGACAGTTGCGCAGAGAAGTGCTTTCAAATTGCTGATGCAATGATGCGGGCAAGCGAGCCCGACCAAAACGGTATCGTTTCCGTCAAACGAAAATACAATCAGGGAGAGAATGATGGCGAATAAAGCCCAAAAAGTTAGAGACTACATGAGAGCGCACCCAACTGCCACGCCAGTAGAGATCGCTGAGAAGTGTAAAGTCCCACGTCAATACGTGTACCAAGTCAGGTCTGATATGACTAAAAAAGCACTTGCAAAATTCACATTGCCAAATGGCAAGTTAAAGATCAGGATGCAATCGTCACAAGATAAAAAGTGGCAACCACCCGAGTTGCTACCCGTACCACCTGTCGACAATGTGAATCATCCGCCACACTACAAAGTAGGCGGTATTGAGACGATCGACTTCATCGAGGCGAAGGGTCTTGACTATCACTTGGGTAATGTCGTCAAGTACATTACACGCGCAGATCACAAGAGCAACAAGTTGGAAGACTTGAAGAAGGCTGAGTGGTATCTTCAACGAGCAATCAGCAAATTAGCATAAGTTTTTAGCCTTGGGGAGTTGCGACTCGCACTCCCCTTTTTTGTAGCTATACAACACACTATTTAAGGATTCAAAATGAACGCTGGTGTAGAAATTGTTTTAAAGAGAATGGAGACTCACCCCGAGGAGTTTTACTATGGGGTTGAGAAGTGGTCGTTCATCTATAAGGAATATTATAGAGACGCACTCACCGAGACAGAGAAGGGCATGATTTTTGACAAGATCAAACAAGTCCGCTTGAACGAACTCACAGGAAAGGTTATGACAACTTTAACTGATGAGAAAGGAGACGACGAGTTTGAGAACAAGAGTGAAGTGAGTACTGGTACTTACCGCATGGAAAAAAGACCACAGATAAAGGCACAAGGAACTTGCGCGCCCTCCTCCTTATTTGGTATGGCGCAGGCGAAAGCAGAAGGACATAAGGTCGGCTATAAATGAGTTTAATCACTCTAGACTTTGAGACTTATTACTCTCAAGACTTTTCTCTGACGAAACTCACAACTGAGGAGTACATCAGAGACAAGCGCTTTGAGGTGATCGGTGTCGGGGTAAAAGTTGATGACAACGCAGCGGAGTGGTTTAGTGGCACGCATCAGGAGATACATAAATATCTATCCACACTCCCGTGGAAGGATAGTCAACTGCTTTGCCACAACACGCTATTTGACGGCGCGATCCTCCACTGGCGGTTCAACCTAACCCCTAAGCTATATCTCGATACGCTGTGCATGGCGAGAGCTGTGCATGGCGTAGACGTAGGCGGATCGCTTGCCTATTTAGCCGAGCGCTATGAGCTAGGAGTTAAAGGCACAGAGGTCGTGGACGCTAAAGGGAAGGTGAGAACTGGTTTCCTAAATAGCGAGCTTGCCCGATACGGCGAGTACTGCAAGAATGACGTAGAGCTAACTTTTAGGCTTTTCCAAATCTTGTCGAGAGAGTTTCCCGCAGAAGAACTTCAATTGATAGATTTAACATTGCGTATGTTCACCCATCCAGTTTTGGAAGTCGACGACGCATTGCTGGTGGAAAGATTGGAGGAGCTGAAGGCAGAGAAACAGGAGCTTCTTAACTCTTTGAAAGAGAGGCTAGGGTGCGAAAATACGGAAGAGGTGCGCAAGAAACTAGCAAGCAATAACAAGTTTGCAGAGGTTCTTAAGAGCTTTGGCGTAACGCCTCCTAAGAAGACGAGCCTTGTAACAGGTAAAGAAACTCTAGCCCTTGCCAAGAACGACGAAGGGTTCATTGCGCTGACCGAACATGAGGATGTCAATATCCAAGAACTCTGTGCGGTGAGACTCGGTACGAAGTCCACACTGGAAGAATCAAGGATTGAGAGATTCATTAGCATCGGTGCGCGTAACAAGGGACGCCTACCTATTCCACTCAAGTATTACGGCGCACACACTGGTCGTTGGGCGGGTTCAGATAAGGTTAACTTTCAGAATCTTCCTAGCCGAGACAAGAAAAAGAAAACACTGAAGAACGCCGTCATCGCTCCCGAAGGATACGTGGTGATTAACTGCGACTCCTCACAGATCGAAGCGCGAGTGCTTGCGTGGCTGGCTGGGCAAGATGACTTGGTGCAGTCGTTCGCGAAGGGCAATGATGTGTACTCTGAGTTTGCAACAAAAATATACGACAAGCCCATCAGCAAAGCGAATCCTGTGGAACGGTTCGTTGGTAAGACTTGTATTCTGGGACTAGGGTATGGGACTGGCTCAAAAAAGTTACAGCACACGCTCAAGACTCAACCACCAGGCGCAGAGCTAGATGATGACAAGTGCGATGAGATTATTAAAATTTATCGTGACACAAATAACAAGATCATCCAGTTGTGGAAAGCGGGTGATACGGCATTGGGTCGACTCATACACTGGGGTGATAGGAAGAAATATTACTATGGAAAGAACAGATGCGTGAAGGTGACGGAGAAGGGATTGCAGTTGCCCAACGGACTGTACATCACTTATCCTGATCTGCATCTCGACACGAGTGAGAATAATAGCCGATACGTGTATCAGTCACGCAAGGGCCCTGTGTCTGTGTGGGGCGGGTCAGTTGTGGAAAACGTAGTACAAGCCCTAGCGCGAATTATCGTGGGAGAGCAGATGATAAAGCTCACTGAGAAGTATCGTCCTGTTCTCACAGTTCACGACGCGGCGGTGTGCGTCGTACCAGAGGATGAAGTTGAAGAAGCGATGGCGTTCATCATCAGCGTGATGTCTACGCCTCCCGAGTGGGCGACGGGCTTACCTGTTGCTTGCGAAGCAAAGTATGCGCGCTCTTATGGAGAATGTTGATGATTGATCTGGACATAATAATTTACGCAATGGCATTACTCTGCTCCGTGGTCTGCGCGGTTATGGTGATGCTCATTCTTTGGTTAACTTACTTGGTGATGAATTATGACTAACGCAGTGGAAGCAAGGGGACAAGAATGACACAAAATGAATACATTAAATTATTTCACAAAGAGCAACTTAACCTTGTTGCATTCAAACGTTTGATGGATTGCGATGAAGAAGTTTTGCGATTAGTAAATAAAGCAATAGAAAAAGAACGTGAGGAATGTGCAAAGATTGCAGACTCATACGCAGATGGGTTGGAGCGAAATTACTCTGAAATCATTTCGGACAAAATCCGAGCAAGGGGACAAGAATGACTGAACAAAAAACAGGATTTACTATTTATAAACCACCTAAACCAGTTGGTTATTGGTGTTTGTATGGTGGTGGACATACAACAAAATTTTCAATGTATGCAAAACCTACTGATGAGCAAATCAAAAACACAACAGAATTGTTGGGATGGATTTGGGAGGATGCAAAATGACTGATGACGAAATCATAGAGATGTCTAGTAAGGCTGGCTTCAATGGTCTTTTTTCACTGATTGTATTTGCCAGAATGGTAGCAGAGAAAGAACGTGAGGCGTGTGCTGAAATTTGTGATGGTTTTTACTTATCATGGATAGACATACAAGGTAGATATGAATTCATGGGTGAGGGAGCAAGCGAATGTGCTGGTGCAATCCGAGCAAGGGGAAATAATGACTGAACAAAAAACAGGATTTACTATTTATAAACCACCTAAACCAGTTGGTTATTGGTGTTTGTATGGAGGTGGGCCTACAACAAAATTTGCAATGTTTCAAAAACCAACAGATAAACAAATCAAAAACACAACTGAATTGTTGGGATGGATTTGGGAGGATGCGAAATGACTAAAGAAGAAATTATTGAGATGGCCAAAGAAGTTAATCTGCCGTATTTTTGGGAATCAGGTATGCCGTGCAACTTAGAGGCATTAAAATCTTTTGCCACATTGGTAGCAGAAAAAGCAACGGCTGAACTTAGGGCTGATATAAAAATTAACCAAAGGAACTTGTGGCAAAAGTTAACAAGGGGACAAGAATGACTAAAGACGATGGTTATGAATACAAAATATATGACATGGCAAGATTTCACATACCTGAAGGTTTGTATTCAATTGAAGATGTTGAAAAAATGCTTATTCACATGAGAAAAACAAAACAAAAAACAGAAGCATACCTTGCAAAAACATTAGAGCCAATTAAGGAAAAGAAAACATGACTAAAGAAGAAATTTTAAAGATAGCACAAGAATGCAATTTATTAGGAATGCGTCCACATCTTGATGGTATTTATTCTGAATCACTTGAAGCCTTTGCCAAACTTATTGCAGAAAAAGAACGTGAGGCGTGTGCAAATATTTGTGAAACACTTGAATTACCTGAGTGGCCTGACAAAGTGCGTCAGCCATTAGCTAAAGCAATCCGAGCAAGGGGACAAGAATGAATGAACAACAAGTACCAACAAAAGATTATGCACTGATTGTTGCACTGGAAGCGCTTGTTTTAGCGAGATTGCATTCAAGCGGTCAAGCTACGGAAGTATATGAAACTGCAATTGAATTGATTAAATTGATTTTTAGGAACCAAGAATGACTGACGAAGAAATACACAACATTTATTTGCACATGAGTGGCAAAGCAGAGGGGTTGGTTGAAGCGACTGGCACGGCTGACTTTCCTGTATTGTTTGCTAGAGCAATCCTTGAGTACGAAGGACTGACAAAAGATGTTCAAAACATGGCATCTGAATCTACCTATAAAGAACAACTAGAAACAAAAGATGAGCCTGTGGCGTGGATGAACAGACACGGTGCTTGTAAGACTTCTTTGTTTAGGGAGATGGAAGCTGGCGCAAAAGAAGAATACACCATTCCTGTTTACACCCAACCACAACGCACATGGGTAGGACTAACTGAACTAGACTGCGTGGGTTGGTTTGGCTATGACACGGGTTTGCGTCTTTGGTTTGAGGCAGACAAAAATGATGATGGCGCTATCCCGCTGTACAAAGACCAACAACAACGCACATGGGTAGGACTGACTGATGAGGAAATACAAGAGTGCTTGCAAGGTTTGCCAACGCAGACGATTGATGTGTATGCTAGACGCATTGAAGCCAAGCTGAAGGATAAGAACAATGGATGAAAATACACGCCCTTGGTACACCATTGATGAACTAAATGCGTGGGCTGACAAGTACCAAAATGAGCAGTGGCATAAAGCCGCAATCAGGCTTGGCGAGAAGTTGGCATCTGTTGGGCCTGTTGGCTATTACGAAATGGACGCAAAAGAATGGCTTGATTGGGCTATGTCAACCGTACAAACTCGCATATGGGTAGGACTGACAGAAGAAGATTTAAAACCAATATGTGATGAATGGCGAATTGTTTATGGTGCATGGGTGGACGACTTTGCCAGAGACATTGAAGCCAAGCTGAAGGAGCGCAACACATGAGACTCAGTATTAAATTATTTGATCATCGTTATGTCTTAAAAATATATTTTCCGCCAGAGCGCCATATAAAGTGGTTACCTACAATTTTTTGGGCAAAGGTTGGACGTGCAATCAAACCAATGGAGAAAAACATATGACTGAAGAAGATGAAGAATTTGAACGTATTGTAAAGAAACGACAATACTTAATTGATTACATTCTAGAACCTCCATTGGTTTCTAAACAAAAAGAATGGGTGGGACTGACGGAAGATGAAGTTAAAGAATGTTTTGCCATCACGCCTGATATGTTTCTGCCGTGGCACATCTACAAAAGAATTGAAGCCAAGCTGAAGGAGCGCAACATATGAAACAGCCTATGTGGAACAGCGATGCTGTCAAAGCCTATGAGACTGGCCAAGGCGTGGAACTGGTTAATGAACCATACCCACATTACGTGCCTAGTCAAAAAAAGCGTGAATGGGTAGGACTGACAGAAGATCAGATAGACGAATTAGAAAAAAAATTCATTGGTTTTCCTGTGCCTAACATTTATAACTTTGTTCAAGCCATTGAAGCCATGTTGAAGGAGCGCAACACATGAACGAGTATGACGCCTGGGAGGCTTATGTCAGGAGTGTGCCGGTCTACCGGGAGGACATGTTGCAGGCATTCAAGTTTGCCTGGCGCATGGCCCAAACGTTGGAGCGTGAAAGATGTGAGGCCGCATGCATGCGAGTCCATAACAAAGATGGGTTTGAAACAGAAGAGTATCAAAATGGTGTAAACGCATGCTTAACAGCAATAAGGGGATGGAGATGAAGATTAGATTTTTTGAATGCGAAGTTTGTCACATGGCCATCGAGCACCCGGGCGATGAGCCGCGGGAGCTTATCGGCCTAACTGAAGATGAAGTGTGGGATGCATTTGGTGCAAAAGAAGCAGATAGTTCAGACGTCAACGCTGTTCACGTCTGGAGAATTTACAAAGCAATTGAGGCGAAGCTCCGGGAGAAAAATCTATGATTTCTTTTTTGGATTTTGTCATTTATGCGGTGGCTTTGATCACTGCTGTCATTGGCGCGTTGCTGTCCGTCACGTTGCTTGGCATCGCTTACTTAATGGTAACCAGTGAATAAAAGGCTATATATGGAAAATGAAAGAACATTTACTTGCTCGACGTGCCACGCAGAAACGTCGGAAAGTTACGGCGGCATTGAGGGCAACTTTGGAATTATCCCGGTTGCGTTTTGTATAACTTGCATGGGTTGTATTTTTGACATGGTCGCGCAACTGTCAACTGGCCAGGAGTTAGATTCATGATAAGGGGCAAACCATGGAAACACCCTGCAAAGAATTTGCCGAGTGGGCAAGCAACTACCGCAAGGCAGAAGAAGTATGGAAGGTATACAAATCAATGAAGGCCGTTAAAGTTACATTTGTATCTTACAAAGAATTGACCAAGATCGATTTTGAAAATGAATTTGAACGATTCGACAAATTCAAAAAAGTTGATGTGGTGCGTGCAATATTGAATGAGCTTATTGCCGCCTACAATCATTTGCTCGAAAAAGAAAACAGTGAAATTTTCACTGAAAAATTTAGCATTATTGTGAACAATAATTTTGATGAATTAAACAACGAAGGAAAAAAATGACTGAAAGAAAACATGCCCCCATGAGTGCTTCTCGCATGCATCGCATCATGACATGCCCTGCAAGCTTTAAGCTCGAGAACTCATTGCCCTATGAGCCGGCAGGCGAGGCGGCCGAGCGTGGTACGCGCATTCACGAGATGGCCGAGCACCTGCTCAAGAACATCGAGATGGGCTTTGCCGTTGACGCTGAGGAGTTGGCCGTGGCCCACGATTATGTGGCTTACCTCAAGGCCATCTCTGCCAACGCTCGCAAGACCTACTATGAGATGGACGTTGACGCCGGCCTCCAGGAGATCAACAGCAACTTTGGCGGCACGGCCGATGCTGTGATCATTGACGGCAATGTCCTGCACGTTGTGGACCTTAAGACCGGCCGCGTCAAAGTGGACGCGAAAGAAAATATTCAGCTGATGACTTATGCACTGGGTGTGGTGATGAAGCTCAAGGCCCCGGTAGAGGCCAAGGTCTTTTTGCATATCTTTCAACCGAGCAATATTTCCGTTTGGGAGACGAGCGTTGAGGACCTGTACACGCATGGCCTGAAGATGCAGGAGGCGGCCGACCTGGCGTTGTCCCAGGACCCTCCCTACACATCATCGGTCGATGCCTGCAAGTACTGCCGCGGCAAGCCGGTGTGCCCAGAGCTACGCCGCCAGGTGCAGGAGAACGCGCGCATTGACTTTTCAGAGCCGGTGCTTCAGTCGATTGAGAACAAGATCACGCCTGAGATGCTCGATGCGGCGGAGCAGGCGATTGCCTGGGGCGAGTCGATTCAGGCCTCGGCCAAGAAGCAACTCAAGTCATTGGTTGCGATCCCTGGTTGGGACCTGAAGCCTGGGCGCAAGATGAAGTCCTGGACGGACGAGAGGCGGGCTAGTGAAATATTTAAAGACAAGCCAGAAGCTTGGAGCTTAAAATCACCATCCGCTGTGTCCAAGTTGGGTGTTGACTTGACCGACCTGGTTACAGAGAAATTATCCGAGCCGTCGCTCACCCGTGTATAAAAAAAGGCCCGGCGGTAACCGGGCCTTGAAGTTTCTTGGCAACTACAAAAAAATGGACTATTCATCCGCTATGAATTCTAACCCAGACGGTGAACTTAATGCAACCATGCGTTCTTACCAGGTTGCTTTGGCCATCGCAGGCATATGCCCCACTGCGACGTTCTGCACCTTTGCCGTGACCACGCGCAATGGCAAGCAGACCAAGGTGCCTTTTAACAAAAACTCCATGGGGGTCGCGAGCGACACTCCGGACAATTTACTGTACACATCGGCAGAGCTTAGGAGCACCAAGGGCGTCATACCAGGCGGCAAAGGGGCCTATTGGGGCGTGGTGATGCATAAGCCGATTCACGACCCGTTTGGTGAACTGCTCCTGACCATCATCGATGTGGACACCAAGTCGTCAAATGCCCCGAGGGACATCAGGCTCACCAAGCTGAGCCAACTGGCCAAGGACCGCAACATGATGCGGGAGCTGTCGCACAGTAAGAAGGGCATCCATATCATCGCCCTGGCCCCCCCAGACGCCGACGTGGTGGGTAAGTACAACCTTGGGAACGATCAGGCCGTGGAGGTGTTCGGCCAACCCAAAAGCCCCAAGAAGTCGGTCATGCTCACTGGGGATGAGTTAACCAGGGCGGCCATCAACGAGGAGGCCGCTGACATCAAGAATTTATTGGCCCAGGTCAACATCCACAAGGAGCCCAAGGCGGTCTGGCAACCAGTCACAAGCTCACCGGATGAGCCTGCCACAAGCTCAACAGGTGATCCTGCCACAAGCTCACCCAATGAGCTTTCGGACTACAGCCGGGCTTTATCGGCCATCCATCACCTTGACCCGGACATGGAGCACGACGAGTGGGTGATGGTCGGCATGGCCCTCAAGGCAGGGTTGGGAGACGACGGTTTCCCCATCTGGTCCAGTTGGTCAGCCCAAGGCACCAAGTGGCCAGGACTCCAGGAACTCGAGCACAAGTGGAAGTCGTTCAAGAAGTCAGGCGTCCAGATCAACACTCTTTTCGGCATGGCACAACGTGCCGGTTGGGAGAACCCCAGGAAGGGCAAGCCGAAACAGCCGCCCTCGGCGCACCAGGACTTCTCCAGGTACATCACTGGAGTTTTCCCCCCTGAGCCGACGATAGACGAGGAGACGGGAGAAATCTTCGACCCGTCAGGTTGGGAGGAGGTTGACTATCAGCTCAACACACTACAGCCGGTCGATTACCTGGTAGACGGTTTCCTGGCGCATTCGTTCGCCGTCTTTGCCGGTCAGCCGGGCGTTGGTAAAACGACGGCCATTCTGTCCATGGCCATGATTGTGATGGGCTTTAAGGTCGAGGGCTCGGACTGCAAAATAAAGCGCAGGAGGCGCGTTATTTACGTCTCTGAGGACACCTCCCAGGTGATCAGGTCACTGTATGGCTACTGCAAGATTTTTGGCTTAAATGCCGCGGAAATCAAAGAGTGGTTTGTCCTGATCGACTCCAAGCGCTCGGACGTCGATGAGGTCCTCCGGTTGGCCTACAACGTCCAGACCCATACGGTCGGCAATGAGAGGCCTTGGCTCATCATCGATACGGCCAACGCAACCCTGGACCTGGAGAACGAGAACGACAACAGCGAGGTCGGGAAATACCTGGCGGCCCTCAAGCAGTTGATCTACACCCGCCTGGCCACGTCGGTGTGCATTGTCACCCATACGTCCAAGACGACCGGCCGTGGAGACGACTCGGGCCAAGCTCGGGGAGCCTCGGCTTTCACCGGCGACGCCACGCTCACCGGGGTGATCTTCATCGAGAACGAGCAAAGGTTCCTGCGCCTGACCAAGATGCGATATGAGCCTGAGTTTGTCGAGGTGCGGTTCGACACCCAGTTCCATGAGGCGATGGTCCTGGACAAGTACGGCGAGCCCCAGGAGCAGAGGTGTATTGTGGTTGTGCCTGTGGCCTCCTCCCAGGTCATCCGGATTGCCGAGCGGGAGCAGGCCGAGGAGGCCAGGATCACGCAACACGTTGCCGATGTGTCAGACGCGGCCGTGACCTACGTGCAGAACATTTTTAACTCGCACCCTGAGGGGGTTGCGTTCAAGAAGGGCCGTGGTAATTTCGGAAAGCCGGAGAACATGCGCAACATGTTTGAGCTGACTTTGAAGGATGTTTATACCAACGTGACCGGTGCAAACAGCTCTGCGGACATCCGGGAGGCGGTCAAAGAGGCATTATTCAGAAGAATACTTTTGGGTACAGTTGATGGTTGGAATGCGTTCCCAGTAAAAGTGAACGGGTGAACGGGTTGTGAAAGGGTTGTGAAAGGGTGAACCCGTTCACGCAAGCGCGACAAGGGGGTGGGTATTGGCCTTAGCCATACCCCCCCCGCGAGCGTCGGATTGGACCCGTTCAGGTGGAAAAAAAAGTGAACGGGTGAACGGGTTTTGCCTTTAAGGGAACCCGTTCACTTTCACCCGTTCACTTTTTGGAAAAGGATGATGATGGAAAATGAAGATTTTGATGGTGTCGATTTGGACCTGGATGATCGGGTCCGGTGCGCCGATTGTGCGAAAAAGAAAAGTGAACGGGTGGTCGAACGGTACCCGGCTGACGTGTTTGATAGTATAAGAAGAAAGAATTACAAGTGCTTTCAGTGGATGTTTGAGGCTCCTGTCATCAAGAACGGTTGGGCCTCGGTCAGTTACAGCCAGGATGTGTGCTTGGTCACCAGGCTGTTGTGCTTCCCCCAGGACGTCAAACACCGGTGCGATTGGTTCAGCACAGAAGCGGTCAATGTCGTGGATAATTGGTTGGATGAAGATGATCGAACACAACAACCAAGTGACCCTGGTCATGTGGGTCCGAGCGTTCAAACCGGACCTGCTCCTGGTGTCGATACCGAATGGTGGGCATAGGAAGGCCGTAGAAGCGATTAGATTGAAAAGTGAGGGGGTGGTAGCGGGTATGCCTGATCTGATGCTCCTGGAGGCTTCTGGAGGCTTCCATGGGCTTTTTATTGAGATGAAGACAGAGGTCGGTAAGCTGAGCAAAAAACAGATCGAGGCGCACCAGGCGTTGCTCGAGCGTGGCTACCTGGTAAAAACATGCCGCTCGTTTGAGGAGGGTAAGGCGGCAATTGAAGAGTACATAAAAAAACCCGCCTGAGGCGGGTTTTTTTATTTCTTCATTGTCGCTATCCAGTAGAACAGCGGACCGAACATAAAGGCCGCAATGACAGCGGCCTGGAGTAACTCCAGGAGAAGTTTTTTCATGATGCTTGCTCCAGGTTTGCGGCCAGTACTTTTTGCAATCCGAGCAACAGCTCCAGGGCCTCGTGCTTGGTGAGGACAATGCTCATCGAGGCATAGCGCTGAGTTGCGCCAAGCCACACGCCGCCGTCGTCCCAGGGTGATGTGATGAGGCGTGCCCCGGCTTCGGTTTTGATCACTGTTTCGTTTTCTTCTGTCATGGTGAGTTCCTTTGAGGTGAGGGGGCCAGGCCCCCGGTTGGTTTAGAGTGATGTGCTCTTGACTGAGAACACTGCTGTGATTTTGGTGTGACGTTCGATCTGCTCTTTGGTCACGCCAACTTCTTCAAACAACGCGGCGTAATCGACCGACTTGCGGTTGGCCTCGATCACGGTGGCCTTGAACAATGAACCGGTGAACACCTTGTCGCCGCCTGAGGTGGCCTCGTCCTTGAAGCTGTCCTTGATGGCGTCAGCCTGCTTGGTCAAGGTGGCAATCTGTGCCAACAACTGGCCTAGTTGGTCGGCGGGTGTTAAGAACTCGATTGATCTGATTTCCATTTTGATTCTCCGTTTGAGGGTTAAGGGTTTTAGCGTTTGTCGCTGATATGAATTCTAGCAAGGTTTCCGGAAATATCACAGCAAAATAAAAAATATTTTCAACTGTTGTTTTTGTGCACAGAGCACCACAGCACCTTGGGGGTGCGCACGTAAGTCTGCACCTGGTGTTTGAGCCACAGCGCACCTGGGGGCTCCTTGGGGCGGTGAATGCCCACGGCCCAGAGCAGGCCATCGCAGAGGTACAGCGCCCGGTTGTAGCGCTCTGGGGCGTAGCGGGTAACCCGCTTACCCGTCACGAGCCTGATGGCCTTGGAGGCGCTGTAATCGCGCCCCATGCGCATCTCGCACTGGGCGGTGTTGTAGCAGAGCATAACGCCGTTTACCACAGCGACCGCAAAGGGCGTGTGGTGAACAACGTTGCACTTCTGACACTGGAGTTTGAACATCCTTAAGTCCTTTAAAAAAAGAGGGGGACCGGAGTCCCCCTCAACCCTCTTACGCTACTACCAAATCCTCGACGTTGATCACGTTCTGCTTGATCTGTGCCAGGCCATCGGCCAGGGACCACAGTGCCTTGTTGAGCTTGACGTTCTCGTTGACGCCGCCCACAGCGCGTGTGGTCATGCGGCGGCCTGTTGTGCCGCGGCCGCTCACGCCGCCCTTGATGAGGTTCTCTTGAACGCGGTTGAACACGGTCCAGAGGTCGTCCTTGCGGTCTTGCCAACGTGAGGCCTCGAGCACACGCTCGGCCTTGACGGGAGCCTGCTCGTCCCAACGCAACTGCAAGGCGGCGTTGGCAAACACGACCTGCTCCTGGGGAGCCAGGGTGATGGCCTTGTAGCTGTCGATGCGGTCCTTGACGTCCTTGGCGGCCTCGAGCACGCGAAACGAGCCCTCGATCACGTCATTGACCACGTTGCCGCTGTGGCGGATACGCACGTCGTCGTGCACGTTGCCGGCGATCAAACCGTTGGAGCAGACGAAGCGGAAGACGCCGCTCATGATCTGGTATGAGCTTGTGCCGTCGTGGCTGTTGACCAGGATGATCTCAGGGACCTCGTCACCGGCCACGCTGTCCACGTGACGCAGGCGAACCAAGTGCTTGGTGAACGAACGCTTGGCCACGTCGCGGCAGAGGGTCTGGCGAACCTCGTAGGGTTGGAAGCCCTCGCGGCGCAGGCCGTCGAGCACCGACAATGTGGGGATGAACGCATAGCGCTCGCCACGGGACTGGTGAGCCTCAGTGGCCAACACGCTAGGAGCGTGGCGGGCGATGAGGTCGTTGCTCAAGGGTGACTGTGAGCGGAAAGAGTTTTGTGCAGAAGCGGAAGAGAAGCGATACATGATGAATTTCCTTTTTGATGTTTAAGAGGTTTTAACGTTGTAGTTTGTTGCTACGGGTTCTATTGTGCCAAGTTTCCGGTAACTGTCAAGTGATTTTAAAATGACCCTACTGAGTCTGTGGTTTCTTGGCTTTTGACGGCCAGGCGTGTGGTCAGTGTGACCAGGCCACGCAACAGGTCAGAGGCCCTGACGTTGCCGGCGTGGTAGCCCCTGTGCGTCTTGGTGTACCAACCTGAGGGCTTGACGGTGATGGCCATGCTCGAGCCCTTGACGGCGTACCAGGCGGCCTCATAGGCCTTGGCTAAGTTGAAGCGTTCTTCGGCGGTCATACTAAGCCCTCCCTGGCGTTGATGGCGTCAATGCCGTTGTAAGTCTGAACCCACTGGCGTGCGGCCTTGAGCGTCTTGGTGACCTGCAACAGCTTGCCGTTGCGCATGTCCTTGACCTGCCAGGTCACGGTCGGGGTTGTGCGTCCGTTGAACGCCTGCTTGCGTTCGATGATGTAATTGGTCGTGTGAACGAATTCCATTTGATTCTCCTGTTAAGCGTTTGAGGGTTTACTGTCTAAGACCCCTTGCGGGGTTTCGGCCAATACCAGGCCATCATCAGTTAGACTGCGTTCTGGAGCGCCTCGTGCATTTGAGCCTGCCTCTCAATGCTCTGCTCACCAACCCTGCGGTCGATAAGGTCCTTGGCCTTTTGGGCGCTAGAGGTCTTGCTCCCAATGATGCCCCAGGCGTACACGCCCTTGCTGACCTGGGTGGCCTTGCTGTAAGACCATGAGCCCCAGTAGCCTGGTGACACGCCCTCGTTCTTGTAGATGGCGTAGCCCTTGTACAAGTAGGCCTTGTTGCCGAGTTCGTTCTTGATGTTGATTGTTCTAATGAGTCCCATGATTTTCTCCTGTTAAGCGTTTGAGGGTTTACTGTCTAAGACCCCTCTCGGGGTTTCGGCCAATACCAGGCCATCATCAGTTAGACTGGTTATAAATAAACGTTCCTGCCGCCTGCCTCACTGGTCAAGTACTCGAACAAGTCGAATGCATCCTTGTACTCAATTACCACTTTTTTAGGTTGATCAAACTTGACCCAATCGCGCTCAGCTATTTGCTCCAAAGCTGACTTGCGAGTCTTGGCAACGATGTTGTAGCACTGACTGTCGCTGTTCTGTTCTGCAATCCATACTGTTAATTTAGACATGTTGTTCTCCGGTTAAGCGTTTAAGGGTTTGTCGCGTTGACAGTTCCCATTATCGGCTCGTTACCGGAAATGTCAAGGGGTTTGTGATAAATATTTGTGTAAAGTTATGTAAAGACGCAACAGTCCCAGGAACTGCATGGCCACTAATATATAAGGCTTTGGCCATAAAATGCCTAAGCATAATGTGTGCCAACATGCTAAAAACGCCATATGCACCAAAATGGTGAAAACGCTCAAAACGGCCTACAACGCGTTTGTTTCCGGTAACTAAGGCATGGGTAGCCTAAAATAGTTTGCGCGTCTCCCAGGTGCCTTAAAACGCGTTTAAAGCATGTTAGGGTTTACCCTTATTTTGTGGATAACTACCCCATTTTTGGGGTGTTTTTGTGGGGAAAACTTTCAGTCTGGTGTGGATATGTATAACCTGTGGATAACATGTTGTGGATAACTTTTGTGTTGTTCACAGGCTTGAATATCTTGTGCATAACTTGCAAGGCTCGATTTGGTGTGGTAAATTTCGCGCCATGAGCGACCTCACACAAAATCAGCAAAATTCTGCAATGGGTAATGAACCCCAAAAGCGCAAGAGCAATCCCAACCGCGGTGGCGCGCGTCCGAACAGTGGCGGCGCGCGACCTGGCGCTGGTCGCCCGCGTGGCGTTCAGGACCTGCGCAATGCGGAAGTTGCGAAGGCGTTGACCGAGTACAAGATCACGCCGTTGAGCTTCATGATGGGAATCTTGAATGACGAGAACTCTGCGTTCGATGACAAGAAGTGGGCCGCCAACGCGGCCGCGCCTTACATGCATGCGCGCATCAGCCAGGTGAACGCGACCACTGACAACAAGCACACGCTCAGCACCGAAGAGGCGGCGCGCATCACCAAGGACCTGGTGGACCTGATGGGCGGCGTGTGACTGAGGCAGAGTTGCAGGAGCGGGTCAAGGACCTGCCGATCCCTGCCCTCAAGGCGCTGTACAAGCGCATGGCGTGGCTCAAGACCGCGCACGATTACCAGGTGCCCGAGCGTGACGCGCTGTGGGACTCGACTCACATCTACCTGCTACTCGCGGGCCGCGGTGCCGGCAAGACCAGGGCCGCCGCTGAGTGGCTGTGGTGGCAGGCGTGGACGCAACCAGGCACGCGTTGGCTCATCAGCGCACCGACGGCCGGCGACGTGCGCGACGTGGCGTTCAGCGGCGACTCAGGCATCTTGAACGTGATGCCCAAGGAGTTGGTCAAGAACCACATGATCACGACCTCCGAGATCATCCTGATCAACGACAGCATCATCAAGGGCATACCGGCGTCCGAGCCCGAGCGCTTCAGGGGGCCGCAGTTCCACGGCGGTTGGCTCGACGAGCTTGCGGCATGGGAGCGCCTGGACGAGGCGTGGTCGCAGATTCAGTTCGGCATGCGCCTGGGCAAGCACCCGCGCCTGATGTGCACGACGACGCCACGGCCCAAGCCGCTGATCTTCGACCTGGTCGAGCGGGACGGGCACGACGTCTGCTACGTGAGTGCGACGACCTACGACAACCTCGACAACCTCGCGCCCACGTTCAAGGCGCAGATTCTCCAGTACGAGGGCACCGAGCTTGGCGACCAGGAGATCAACGCTGTGCTCCTGGACCCGAGCGACCACGGCCTGATCAAGCGCGAGTGGTTCAAGTTGTGGCCGGCCGAGCGGAGCCTGCCGCAGTTCACGATGGTGATCCAGTCGTACGACACGGCCACGTCGGAGAAGACGGTCAACGACGCGACGGCGTGCGTTGTGCTCGGCGTGTTCAAGCCGCAGGACGGGCCGACGTGTTGCATGATCATCGACGCCTGGTCGGAGCGCATCCAGTACCCGGACCTGCGCATCAAGGTGACGGAGGCGTACCAGGACGTCTACGGCGACCCGGACGAGTTCGGCTCTGGGAAGAAGACCGACGTGGTGCTGATCGAAGACAAGAGTGCAGGCATATCGCTGATCCAGGACTTGCAGAGGGCGGGCCTGCCGGTGCGCGGGTACAACCCAGGCAACGCGGACAAGGTGACGCGGGCCAACCTGGTCGCGCCTATAATCGCGCACAGGCGGGTGTACATCCCGGAGAGCGATCGCAACCCGGGCACACCCAGGTCGTGGCTCAGCGAGGCGTTGAACCAGTGGACGGCGTTTCCTGAAGTGCGGCACGACGATTACGTGGACGCGCTGACGCAGGCCTTGAGATATTTGAAAGATTCAGGCATCATACGCATAGACCCGGTGGACGACGGAAACGATTATTACGCGGACGACGAGAGACGCCGCGTCAACCCATACGCGCAATAGGACGAGTATCATGACACTAGACGAGATGATCGAGGCGGCGAAGAATGCAGGCACGGGCTTGGTAAACCAGACCAAGCAGGACGTGAGCACGATGAATCAACCGCGTGCAGTGACCGACGTGGCGAACCGTGGCCTGGTGGCGGGCACGGTGGGCGCACCGGTGGACTTGATCAATGCGGGCCTGGGCGGCGTCGATGCGGCGAGCCGCATGTTGCCAAAAGAATTTCATTTGCACTTGCATAGCGACAATCCGGTTGGCGGGTCAGAGAACATCCAGGACTTGATGGAGAAGTATGGCATGGTGACGCCTACGCGCCGTCCTGTGCTTGAAGCGGCGGCAGGTGTAGCACCGATGTTGGCGGACCCACTGTTGGCGGCGGGAAAAGCCATGGCCCCCTACGCCGCAGAGAAGATGATGCAAGTGGGTGAGGACACAGGACTGTTGCCATCGCTGTATGCGGTTCCTAAGGGCAAGAAGATCACAACGACAACGGTCGAGTCCACGCCTGGTGCGTTGACGCCTGAAGAGCAGAAGATGCTTGACACGTTTGGCAGTAAGGCGGACCGAGAGGCCGCGTTGAAGAAGCGCGTTGAGCAAGACAAGGCCGACGAATTGGCCGGGAAGTCTGCGGGTAGGAGTGTGACGCCCAGAGGGCCTGTTGGTGCTGTTGAGCCTGACATCTACAGAAAGATGCAAGACGAGCATGGCACTGACGCGGTGATGAAAGCTGTGACGGCCGGCAAGCACTTGAGGCCAGACGGGGCGGGCGGATACATTGGAGCCCCCAGAACGATCACAAGCCGCCAAGGTTTGACGGCATCCAGAAGGGCGCTTGACACTGACTTTGCAAATGCGGTGAACGCTGTGAATGTGGCGGACCCAACCAGGATGGGCACGTGGTACGACCGGGCCAAGATGGGTATTGCCGAGAGTACAGAGCCACATCAGTTGGACCCAGTGCTTGATCAGCATGCGGTTTACAGCGCGGGTGTGTCGCCAGAGAGTGAGCTTGGATTTGCGTTGAAGCATTTAACATCACGTGCGGTGGGTGATCCAGTGATGGCTTACCGTGGCGTACCGATGAGAACATTGGACCAGGCGCAAGCTCAAGGCAAGAATGTTGACCTGGCATTCAAGACCGGCGAATACCGTGAAAAGAATGATCCCCGGGTGCCCAACACTGGATTGTTTGGCGTGAACGACTTCAGACGTGCCCAGGGAATGGGCTATACGGACCCTGAAGGCAATATTTGGAAGGGTGGGGTAACAGATACCATGCACCCGTTCATGGACGCTGAGACGGCCTTACAAGTGGACAGGGCCAATAAGGCAGGCGTGGGTGGCCGCACTGACTGGCAAGGACCGCACATTCAAGAATTGCCATGGGTGTTGGGTAAGGCCCAAGATTTTTATACGCGTGGATCAACTGGCACAGGCCGCTATGTGGGCGAGCCGGTGGATATGATCAAGAAAGCTTTGGCTGATGCCAACAACACTGCACGTGATTATTTTTACAAACATGCGTTGAGTAGCACGCATGAACAGGTACCTGGCGCGTCTACAGGCCACAGGAGCGATATTTTGGGTGGTAGTGATGCTGAGAAAAAGGCTTATAGCGAAGCGGCCCCATGGGAGTCGGAAACGCCTTATAAGCTGTCCAATGCTCCAACAGTTGGGGCAGGGCCAAGGGACCCGCTGTATTCAGCTTTGGGATTTAGGCAGATACCAATGCGCCAGGGCACTGGCGCGTACATGAACAGCTTGGGCCAGATGGAGAACAATCCATTGAGCTTGTCACGTCCTTTGGTTGACTTCCCCACAGGTGGCGAGGGCGGTGTGTCACCATCAACGTTGAAGGCTATAGATGTAACTGAAAACTTAAGAGGCCTCATTGATGCTAATGAGGCAAGCGCGGCTCACCTGGTGAACACCATGGGTGGAACTTCAGGTAAAAATGCTGTGGTGCTTGACACAAGGCACCGCAACCCTGACAAGTTACTTGATCCATCTGCTGGTGTTATGCCGACCAAGAGCGAGTTAAACGGTGTGTTAGATTTATTGGACAAATACGGTTTATCTAGTGACTTTGGGGCCACGGCAACCAACCGCGGTATCACGATATTCCCGTACGACGCTGAAGGCGTGGACACAAGAAAGCTTAATAAGTTTTTAAAAGTTGCCGGAAAAGATATTCAAAACGTTTATCCATCGATCCCACAAAAAGGTGTGTTTTCTGGCGTATATACGCCTGGGATTGGCAAGTGGGGCGAGAAAGGTATTGAGCCAACATTGCCCTACACTGGCGAAGCTACAATGAATTTTTTAGAAAAAGCCGCTGGCGCGCCACATGAATTATCAATGAACCTGGGCGAGTCTGAGGGTGTTCGGAATGCAATTAAGAGGAAAATTAAGCGTGATGTTGGGGCACCAACAACCCGTGGAGATATTCAGGAAACAAGAAGATTCTTTGCTGAGGCTGATTGGCCCAAGGCCGTTCAAATGATTAGAGATGGCATGGCACCTGCGGCGGCTTTGGCGGCTCTTGGTTATTCTGCCAGTTCAATGGCAAAAGAAAAGAAATAAAGGTAGATCATGGCAAACGAATTTCCTCACAGACAAATGCAAGTCCCAACGGGACCAGAGGACGATGAAGGGATAACGCTTGAGGTCGGAGAGACAATGTCCGACGTCATTGAAAACCCTGATGGTTCTGCAATTGTTCGTGCCGCTGACATTACAGGTCCGGTTGAGGAGCCTGATTTTTATGAAAATATGGCCGAGACATTGCCGTCCTGGGACATGTCTGGCTTGGGATTAAAGTACATTGGCCTGATTGAAAAAGACAAAGAAGCCAGAAAAGAAAGAGATAAACAATACGAAGAGGGATTAAAGCGTACAGGAATGGGTAATGACGCCCCTGGAGGCGCTCAATTCCAAGGTGCCAGTAGGGTGGTACATCCCATCATGGCAGAGGCTTGTATCGACTTTGAATCAAGAGCAATTAAAGAATTGTTTCCGCCTGATGGTCCTGTTAGGACCAACATTCGCGGCGAAGCAGATGAAGAGGCAACAGCTCGTGCTGATCGAAAACGCGATTGGATGAACTGGCAATTGACTGAACAGATCGTTGAGTTCAGAGACGAAGAAGAGCAAATGCTGACGCAATTGCCTTTGGGCGGTTCACAATATTTGAAAATGTTCTATGACGAGGACAAAAAGCGTCCATGTTGTGAATTTATTTCTGTCGATAATGTAATTTTGCCTTACTCGGCCACTAATTTTTATACAGCCCAAAGGGTTACAGAAGTTCATGACATTACTGAGCAAGAGTTCAGACGTCGCGTGAATGCTGGTTTGTACCGTGACGTGGACGTGGTAATGGCGTCGATGGAGCCAGAGCCAACAGCCGCTGAAAAGGCAAACGACAAGATTGAAGGCCGCAAGTGGCAAGAAAATGATGACGGCATTCGCCGCGTTTACCACGTCTATGTGTTCATGGACCAGGAGGAGGACACATTTACTGATGGAAAAGTAGCGCCATACATTTTGATGGTGGATGAAAATTCATCTGAAGTTGTTGGCTTGTACAGAAACTGGGAAAAAGAAGACGAAACATTCCAAAAATTGGATTGGTTGATTGAATTTAAGTTCATTCCCTGGCGTGGCGCGTTGGCCATTGGCTTCCCACACTTAATTGGCGGTTTGAGTGCCGCTTTGACGGGTGCTTTGCGTGCTTTGTTGGACACCGCACACATTAGCAATTCAGCGACTATGTTGAAGCTAAAGGGCGCCAAGTTCTCTGGACAAAGCCAAAACGTTGAAATTACCCAGGTCACTGAGATTGAAGCGGCACCAGGCGTGGACGATGTTAGAAAAATCGCCATGCCCATGCCATTTAATCCCCCCAATCCCGTGTTATTTCAGCTTTTGGGCTGGTTAACTGATGCGGCCAAGGGGGTAGTAACTACCAGTGAAGAAAAGATCGCTGACGTCAATTCTCAGGCTCCTGTAGGAACCACACAGGCTTTGATTGAACAGGGTGCGGCAGTGTTCTCTGCCATCCATGCCAGGTTGCATGACTCACAAAAACGCGTGTTGAAGGTGTTGAGCCGCATTAATCGCTGGTATTTGGACGATATGCATCGCGGTGAATCGGTAACTGATCTTGAAATTAGCCGAGCAGACTTTGCAAAAAATGATGATGTGATCCCTGTAAGTGATCCACACATATTCTCAGAGACTCAAAGGATGGCGCAGAGCCAATCTATCCTGGTGATGATGGACAAATATCCAAATTTGTTCGATCAAAGGGCGGTTGTGGAACGTGTTTTACGTCAAATGAAAGTACCCAACATCAATGAAATCATGCCCCAAGCCGCAGAACCAGTTCAAGTTAACGCGTCTGCTGAAAATGCGGCTATGGCGATTGGTAGGTCCGCATATGCGTACCCGGATCAAAACCATTTGGCTCATTTGCAAGTTCACTTAGACTTTTGCATTAACCCAATGTTGGGTTCCAATCCCATCATTGCGCCAGTATGCTTGCCTTTGGAAATTGAACATATCAAACAGCACATTACCCTGTGGTATTTGTCGCATATGAATGAATATGTGGAGCAAGCGTATGGAGAGCCAATCAAAGATTATGAAAACTCACCGATTGTTCCTGAAATTGACAAGCTTTATGCCCTGGCGTCACAGCATATGTCCATGGATGTACAGCAAGCATTTGCAAAAGTAGGTCCAGCAATCCAGCAGATCATGCAATTAATCCAACAAAACAAACCGCAACCTGATATGACAGGTGACGATATTGTAATGATGCAAACTTCTATGGCTGAAACGCAAAGAAGGGCCGCAAAAGACAAAATTGATGCAACTTTGGAAACTCAACGTTTACAAAATGAACAATTGGACAAGAATAGACAGCAACAAATTCAAATTGCTTTGAATGCCAATGACAATTTGACCGAAGAACGCATTAAAAGCGCTGAATTGACCCACGACGGGGCAATTTTGCAACATGAACAGCAGAAAACTGCTTTATCCGCGCTACAAGGCGCACAACAAAACCTAGGAGCACCAAATGGCCCAATCCAATGATAGAGAACAAGAGAGCATTGACGTTCCAATGCACAAAAGAATTGCCATGGGCGTGCCTTTAGATGGCACCAAAGGCGTTTATGAGGGTGATAAGACTAGAGGAAACATTGCTGAAGATGGAAAAAACAGACCCAGCAATAATTCTGGCAGTTCAATTCGTCACGACAATAAATAATGAGATATGTCAGCGATTTTATCGGTGCTATAGACGCTGAAAAGAAAAAAATCTCAGAATCGTTAGTTACTGGCCATGCCAGTAGCTTCGAAGCCTATCAAAACTTGGTAGGACAGCACCAAGGGCTTGAAAAAGCTCTGGATATTTTAAATAACCTGTTAAGGGAAGAAGATGACGACAAATGAACCGGTAGCCTCGAATGAGGCTGAGTTGCAGGAAGCATTTCCTGATGTAGACCCGGGCGCAATTCCAGTTGGTGGCAGAGTACTTGTTCAATGGAGAAATAGCAAGTCAACTGTAACTGCATCTGGAATTGTTCTGGTAGAGGAAACAAAAGAAACCGAAAAATGGAACAACCAAGTGGCAAAAGTTGTCGCTGTTGGACCATTGGCTTTCAAAAAACGCGACACATTAGAGCCATGGCCTGAAGGCAATTGGATCGAAGTGGGTGACTACGTGCGCATGCCCAAGTGGGGTGGCGACCGGTGGGAAGTAGTGTGGGGAGATGCCAGATTGGGGCAGGTCGCACTATTTAGTGTGTTTAACGATCACGAAGTTATTGCAAAAGTAACAGGTGATCCATTGAAAGTAAAGGCGTTCATATGAACTCTACCGAAAAAATGGAAATGCACATTGAGGAAGAAAAGGACGGCTCTGCAATCGCAGAATTACCAGAACACATTGAATCTCCTGATCAGGAAAATGATCATGATGACAATGATTCCGGTAACGATAGCGTTGGCAACGATCCTGAACGTGAAGCAATACGTTCTGCTCGACGTGAAGAAAGAAATTTAAAGAAACGTTTGCAAAAAGCAAAGATGAGTGAGTCAAATCACTTAATCAATGCTTTGAAACGTCAAAACGAACAAATGGCTGAGCGTTTGGCCAATTTGGAAAAACGTTCAACAGGTGCCGACATTGCTAGGGTTGATAAAGCCATTGAAGATGCACAGGCTCGTTTGTACTATGCCAAGCAGAAAATCAAACAAGCCACTGAGGTGGCTGATGGTGCGGCTTTGGCTGATGCGCAAGAAGAATGGTATGAGGCCAGGAACCAGGCCGAGGCTTTGGTCAATTTAAAAAGAAAAGTTGCGTCAACTCCTGAGCCATCCAGTATTCCCAAGCCAGTTGATCCCAGGCTGACAAAAAACGCCAACGATTGGATGTCTAGAAATACTTGGTATGACCCCAAGAACGATGACGTTGATTCTCAGATCGTATTAAAGATCGATGAAAGCTTGGTAAAAGAAGGCTGGGACCCACTAGACCCAGATTATTGGGACGAACTTGATAACCGGTTGACTAAATATCTTCCACACCGTTACAATCAAAACGACGATAGATCAAACATGAATAGGAGGCCCCGTTCTGTAGTTACAAGTTCAGGTAGAGAGAGTGTTAATAGTGCTCGTGGAAACGATTACTATGTTTCACCCGAAAGAGTAAAAGCCATCAAAGACGCAGGAAAATGGGATAACGTTAAAGAGCGTCGTAAGATGATTGAAAAGTACGCTGAATATGACCGCAAAAACAGGAGTTAATTATGCATGATGATCGATTGAAAAAAGACCTCACCTTAGGTGGCCGCGAGTCTCGCGCAAAGCAAGATAGTCAACGTGGTTCTGCCTCTGATGAATTGGCAAGTCAGCAGGAGCGTCGTAAGATGTTCCGGAATGAGTGGGTGCAAGAAGCCCTACCATCACCTCCGGATGTTCCGGGGTTTCACTTAATTTGGCTTTCTACGACCAACAGTTATGACCCTATTCATAAAAGAATGCGTATGGGTTATACACCGGTCACCGTTGATGAAGTTCCTGGCTTTGAGAATTACAAAGTGAAAGCAGGGGAACATGCAGGCTTTATTGCTTGCAATGAAATGCTTCTTTTCAAAATACCAGAAGATGTTTACCAAGACATCATGGCCGAGTTTCACCACTACGCTCCACAAGACGAAGCGGAAAAAGTTCGGTTGCAGGTTGAGAATTTTCAAGGAGTCAAAGACAGCAACGGTAGACGTCTAGGCATGGTCGAGGGAGAAGGTTTAAGTGATTTTGATAAACCTAAGCCCGTTCCGGTATTTTCCTAACGGATTTGTTAATTTAATTGGAGTACGAACATGTCAGCAACATCTGCACCGTTCGGTCTACGCCCTGCGTTCCATCCCTCTGGATTGGATCGCGCACAAGCGTTGGCAGGCGGTATTGCGTCGGGATATTCCTCGGCGATTCTTAAAGGTCAACCTGTAGCCTATGGCACAGGCGGTACATCTAACGGTACTATCGTTATCGCAACCACACCAGGTACAAACGGATCAGCAACAAGCTATCCAGTAATTGGTGCGTTTGCTGGTGTCGAGTGGACCGATACAACAGGTCGTCGTCGCGTAAGCAACTATTGGCCTGCTTCTACAACTTACATCACTGGATCATGCATTGCATATTTCTACAACGATAACAATATCGTTTATGAAATTCAAGCTGATGCAAGTTTGGCTCAAACCTCAATTGGTAATGAGTACAACTTCAGCAATATTTCCGCAGGTTCTACAACCACTGGACTGTCACAAGCAACTTTAGGTGCTAGTTATGGTGCAACTGGTAATGGAGTCCAAGGTCAATTGCGTGTTGTTGACTTGGCACCATATGCTGGTAATGCTTGGGGCGATGCATACACTATCGTACGCGTCGTGGTCGCTAACTCGCAATTCTTCGGCAACTTTGCCGCAATTGCATAATAAAAAAGGAGATAGACCATGGCCGCACCAATGCGAAGTACGGACTTTAGATCGATCGTCGAACCTATTCTTAATGAATCTTTTGATGGCGTCTATGACCAACGTAAAGACGAGTGGAGCCGAGTTTTCCGCGAGGAAAATGGTATTCCACGTAACTACCATGAAGAGCCTGTCCTTTATGGATTTGGAGCCGCTCCACAATTGCCTGATGGAACACCTGTGTCCTATCAGCAAGGTGGTGTGCTCTTCCTCCAACGCTATGTATACCAAGTCTACGGCCTTGCGTTTGCATTGACAAAAGTGTTGGTTGAAGACGGTGACCACATCCGTATCGGTCAAGTTTACTCACGTCACTTAGCTCAATCTTTGATTGAGACTAAAGAAACACTATCGGCAAACGTGTTGAACACTGCGTTCAATTCGTCTTACCCTGGTGGCGACGGTGTATCCTTGATTAACACTTCGCATCCCATTGTTAACGGAACTTTCAGCAACCAATTGGGTACTGCGGCTACTTTGTCGCAAACCTCTTTGGAACAAATGTTGATTCAAATCCGTCAAGCTGTGGACAACAACGGCAAGAAAATTCGTTTGGTGCCCCGCCAGTTGGTGGTTGCTCCTGGCAATATTTTCCAAGCTGAAGTGTTGCTCAAATCTGTTCTTCGTACCGGTACAGCAAACAACGACGTCAACCCAATCAAATCAATTGGTTTGCTTGACGAAGGCGCGGCTGTATTGTCACGTTTGACCAGTTCTACAGCATGGTGGGTCCAGACCGACGCTCCCGAAGGCATGAAGCTTTTGATGCGCCGTGAATTGGAGAAAACCATGGAAGGTGACTTCGAGACTGACTCTATGCGCTACAAGGCGACAGAGCGTTACGCAGTTGGCTTCACAGACCCACGTGCCATGTACGGCACAGCGGGCGCTTAAAGCACCCAGGGGGAGGTTATCCTCCCCCTTTTTTTTAAACTTGTCATACTTTTCATGGAGCAGACAAAATGCCACAATTTTCAGACGACCTATTCTTAGGTACAGCGCAAGGGTACATTGGAACTAGCAATTCCAATACAGAGTCAGTATTTACTGGTTCTATTTCATCTTCTACTTTGACCGTGACAGCAATGCTGTCTGGCGATTCACTTGTTTTGGGCCAGTTTATTTCTGGAACTAACGTGACTGCCGGGTCATACATCACAGCTTTTGTGACCGGCCTGGGTGGAACAGGTACTTACACATTAAGCACGACTTCTACAGCAACTTCAACCACTATGTATGCTTCTGGCAATAATGGATTGGGTGATCCATCTCCAATGGAAGTTGGTGTTGGACCTTTGGGACGTGAGTACGTTTGGGATGTAATTCCACAAACATTACAATCTGGTAATGTTGCCGCATCACAAACAGCTTCTGCCGCTGGTAATTTGACATTGACAGCAGGCACATCAGCCAAGTCATTTGTTCGCAATGATGGCACCACAGTAATTCAATTGGATTGTGCTCGTGCACTGACAGTGAATTGCTCAACAACAGCTCGCGCATTTACAGTGAGTGGTTATGATTATTACGGCCAGGCAATGTCTGAAGTAATTACCGTAGCTACTGCTGGTACAGCCGTGACTGGTAAAAAAGCTTTTTATCAAGTTTCTAACGTAGCAATTGCAGGTTCTGCAACAGCTTGTGTTGTTGGTACAAGCGACAAAATCGGAATTCCATTGCGTATATTTGACGCTGGATATGTTACTAGAGTCGGTTGGGCTAATACTTTGGCCAATGACACGGGAACTTTTGTTGCCGCTGACATGACAAATCCTGCAACTTCAACGACTGGTGATGTACGCGGTACATATACTCCTTCAAGTGCAACAAATGGTCAAAGCCGTTTGGTTATGCTTATTGCACTTCCAGGCATCGCTACTGGACCCAATGCAACCCGCACTGGTGCTCTTGGTGTAACACAAGCTTAAAGGAGACTTTAAATGTCTGAATTCAAACCAATGATTAAGATGATGACCGACGAGCCTTCAGTTATTCTGAAGCTCAAAAAAGGCGGCCATGTTCATTCTAAAAAAGAGCACAAGGAAGAGCATGGGCACAAGTCTATGCACATGGCCATGGGCGGAATGCCTGGCATGATGCCTCCAATGATGCGTAAACGCGGTCCTATGATCGCTCCACGTCCAATGCCTGCCGCGATGCCTGGTCGTGCTATGCCTGGTGCAATGGCCGCTCCTATGATGAAAAAGGGCGGCAAGATGCACCATAAGGCCGAGGGCGGTCATATGGAAAGCGGCAAAGAGCATAAAGCTGAAATGCATGAAATGCGTAAGATTGAAAAAGAGCTTAAGCATCATGAAAGCATGAAAGCTGGTAAAGCTCATCATGGTTTGAAGCATGGCGGTAAGGTCCATCACAAAGCCAAAGGTGGAGCAATGCTTGGCAAAGAGCTGGATTCTTACGAGTCACGTGACGCCATCAAGGGCAATGAGGGTAAATTCTTGCAAACCAAAATGGTTACTGCCAAGAAAGATACAACTCACGGCACTGGCGGCATTAAAGAAAAAAATGCCGGTGGTTATAAGCGTGGCGGTCACGTAATGCATCATGCTGGTGGTGGAAAAGTTCATCATGTATCTGGACATCCAGAGGGCACTGAAGCTCATCACAAAGCAATGGCTAAACATCATGCCGCTAAGCACAAAGAAGGTGGTTCAGCTCATCATCATAAAATGCATGAGCACCACAAACATTTGGCAAAAATGTGCAAGGGCGGTAGCTATAAAGATGGCGGCACTGTTCCTGAAAGCAGGGCAAAAGCTTTTGAAAACACCATGATGCATGATGGTGAGCACCACGATACCGTACACGGTACCGGCGGCATTAAAGAAAAGAATGCTGGTGGTTACAAGCACGGCGGTAAGGTTCACCATAAGAAAGAAGGCGGTCACATGGACTGGGAAAATCGCCCAGCAAGTGGTACTCCTCCTGGAAAAACCATGGGTAAAACTGGTGAAGTGCGTGAAGCAAATGCCGGTGGTTATAAACATGGCGGTCATGCCGCCAAGAAGCACCATTATGCTCATGGTGGAATGGTAGATAGTGGTAAAGCTGAGAAGATGCCCAAAAAGGCAAAGTCTGAGCCAGTCTCTATCTCTCGCTTATCTGGCACCTTTAAAAAGGGTGGCCACGCTAAGAAACATTCAATGTTCTAAGCAGATGGGGACTACGGTCCCCGTCTTTTAAGGAAATATCATGAGTAATGCAATAGTTGCTTCAGTCACTCGCGCAGGAACCTATGAACCTTTTAATCTTCAGGTTTCACGCAATCAGATTTCTGGTCACACACCAATTCAAATTTTTGGTTATGGGTCATCAGTGACCAATAGCTATATCCCTGCTTGGGAGGCAAATACTGCTTACACTTATTTGTCAACAGCACAACAAATGACTGTTGTTAGTACATCAGCTTCTGACAATACATCAGCGTCTATTGTTATCAACGGTTTAGACTCAAACTTTAACCCAATCAGTGAAACATTGTTCTTGAATGGAACAACTGCTGTCACTTCGGTTAACAGTTACTTGAGAATCAATGGTATCAACTTGGCATCTGTTGGCACTGGACAGACCACAAACGTCGGTATCATTACTTGCAAGTACAGCTCAACAACTTATGCTGAAATTTTGGCTGGTGCAGGCAAAAGCCAAATGTCAATTTACTCGGTGCCAAATGGATATACGTTTTACTTTGTGGACATCAATATCCAAGCAGGTAATGTCTATACATCGAGCTACTACTTGAATTATCGTGCTCAAGTCACAAACAATTCAGTATCTCCTTCCATTACATCAACAGTTTTGACAACACCATTTGTTGAAACTTTCACTGCAATCAAACAATTTCCTTTTGGTTTTGCATCAAAGTCTGACATTCAATGGCAATTTGAAACAAGTAATTCTGCCTTGACTGTTCCTGTTGGAGTTATTGTTGAAGGAGTTTTGATTCCAAATAACAATTCTGTCACAGGCGTAGGTACATAATGCCTAGCAAATCTCCTGCTCAACACAGGCTGATGGAGGCCGCCGCACACACCAAAGGTGGGTTCGGTGGCGTTCCTCAAAAAGTTGGCAAGGAATTTGTCAAAGCTGATGAGGGTAAGAGAATGGCCAAAGGCGGCTTGTACGAAAATATTCACAAAAAACAAGAAAGAATAGCCCATGGATCAGGTGAACACATGCGTCGTGTCGGAGCTAAAGGTGCCCCCACAAAGGAAGCCTTTATCGAGTCAGCTAAGACGGCTAAGAAAAAGTCTGGCGGCGGGGTCAGCCTGGCTGTCGGTCGCGGTGAGAAATTATCGACAAACAAAGGTGCGGGACTCACAGCTAAGGGTAGAGAAAAGTACAATCGAGAAACTGGATCGCATTTAAAGGCACCACAACCTCAAGGAGGCTCCAGAAAAGATTCGTTCTGTGCAAGAATGTCTGGCGTTGTTAAACATTCAAAAGGAGATGCACCAAGGGCCAAAGCCTCTCTCAAGAGATGGGCCTGCCCAGGGTGGTAAAACATGGCTTATTCAGGCACCGTTGGTCAAACAGTCATTTCAGTACAGCAGTTAATCGACCATGGCGCGCGTCGAGCTGGTAAGCTTGCCGAAGAGTTAACCTCAGAGCAGGTTTATGCGGCAAAAGAATCATTGTTCATGTTCTTGTCCCACTTGGGAAACCTGGGCATCAACTATTGGGCAATTAGCAAAATTGTTCTAGGGTTAAACCCTGATCAATACATTTATTCATTACCTCTTGGAACCATCGATGCATTGAATGTTTTGTATCGGACAATGAACCAACCGGTGGGTAGTTACAGCAGTTCTGCTGGCGGTATTGCGCAAAATGTTGCTGACGACAATCCAAGTACCTATTGCCAGCAAACAGCGCCCAACGGCTCGATTACGGTGGTTTATGGCACCAATAATCCTCAGTACATAGGATCAATTGGTTTGATGCCATACGTTGCCGGCGGCGGTAGTGCAACCTGGAGCTATACGTACCAGGCGTCAAGTGATGGCGTCAACTGGACAACACTTTACACGGCAACCAACGTTACCGTGACCGATTATCAATGGATTTGGCAAGACATAGACCCTGGAGCAAATGTTCAATATTATCGAATTGTGGCCACAGGCGGCACAACTTTGGCTATTCGCGAACTGTACTTTGGAAATAACTCCAGGGAAATTCAAATGTCTCGATTAAATCGAGACGATTACACAAATTTACCTAACAAAAACTTTACAGCCAATCAGCCATATCAATTTTGGTTTGATCGAACCATTCCACAGCCAACCATGTACCTGTGGCCAACACCACAAACGTATTTTGTGCAGGCAACGGTCTGGTATTCACGCCAAATCATGGACGTTGGCGCACTTTCTGGCCAATTGGAGATACCACAGCGGTGGTATGAGGCGGTTTTGATGAATTTGTCTCACAGAATGTCCATGGAATTGCCTGGCGTGGATTTGACCCGTGTCAATTACCTGGAAAAAATGGCCGTTCAATATTTGAACGAAGCTGAACAAGAAGAAAGAGACAAATCTCCGATTTATTTGGCACCAAATATATCACCTTACACGAGGTAATAAAAATGCCACGATTTCTTGATACAACAGGGCTCACAAACATTGCAATTGCCGTGTGCGATCGTTGCAAAATGAAGCGTCCTTTAGTAACATTGAGTTCAGATTACAATTTCCCAGGTTTGAGAGTTTGCGATCAAGGTTGCAAAGACAATTTAGACCCTTATCGCCTTCCTGCAAGAAAAACTGAAAGAATTAACTTGAGATTCCCAAGGCCTGATGTTCCATTAAATGACTTGACTCAACCATCATATCCTTATGGTGGTTATGTTGATGGTTTTATTCCGGACCCAGGGAGCGGAGATTAAAAAATGGCACAACCTACAGGTAATTACACCCCAATTTATCTTTATTCAAGCGCTACATCAGGTAATATTCCTGTTGCGGCTAATCTTGGACAAGGTGAATTGGCCATTAACAGCGCTGATGGAAAGTTGTACTATAAAACTTCTGGCGGATCGGTTGCTGTACTTGCTAATGCGGCTGTGGCTACGGGTAATTTGCCTGGTGGTTCTACAGGCACCGTTGTTTATCAAAGTGCAACTGGTGTCACTGCTTATTTGACTTTAGGCGCATCTGGAACCGTTTTAACATCCAATGGAACTGGTCCTGTATATGTAAGTCAGTCAAGTTTGTCTGTCGGTACGGCGGCAGTCGCTACAACAGCAACAACAGCAACTACTGCACAAACAGTTACTTTCAATACTGCATATTCAGCACCAACTCCAACAAGTGGTCAAAACGGATATGTGTTGTCTTACACGGGTGCTGGGTTTGCTTGGGTTGCGGCTCCTGCGGCTACAACAGCATCTGCAATTGCAGGCGGTGCTCAGTACCAAATCCCATTCCAAAGCGCTGTAAGCACAACTGCTTTTAGTGCTAATCTGACATTCAATTCAAGCACAAATACATTTACTGCTACCAACATCAGTGGTACTGCAATTACTGGTACAACAATAACAGCAACTACTTCTGTCACTGGCGCAACAATTACTGCTAATGCTTCAATTGCTTCATCTGCAACGACAGGTGCTTTCAATTATGGAACACTAAGCTATTCTGATGTAAATATTCTTGGTTCATACGTTGGCAATGTAAATAACTACATTCAAGAAGTATTACAGAATAAGAGCAGTGGTTCTTCTGCATCTGTAGACTTTATTGTTTCAAATGACCAAGGTACTGCAAGTACATACTATGGTGACTTTGGTATGAACTCTTCCACTTACAGTGGAATTGGTAGCTTCCAACAACCGAATGTCGTGTATTTGTATTCTGTCAGCAGTGACTTGGTGATCGGTACTCAAAGTGCAAATTATTTGCGTTTAGTGACCAATAACAACTCAGCAGATTCAATGACAATCAGTCCAACGAATGCTGTGGCTTTTAACGGCAATTACGGTACTACTGGTTACCTTTTGACTAGTTCAGGAACAACTGGTGCTCCAACTTGGACCAATCCTGCAACCATTGGCACATCGCCAGGTAAACTGTACTTTTACGGACAATTTTAAGGACTTATCATGGCATCAGGAACACTAGGTCAAGCATCGTTAGCGGCGGCAACAAACACCACTGTATATACAGCGGGTGCAACACCGTCTACGTTTAACATTGAAGTTACAAACACCACAGGTTATCCAGTCGCTGTTAATCTTTCTATCTCAGCCGCAACAACTCCAGTGGCAGGTGAGTATTTGGAGTATCAGACGGTGATACCTGGCAACGGTGTATTGGAACGTGGTGGTGTGGTTTGTACAGCAGGTAAATACATTGTCGCCTACGCTACAGCCGCAGGTGTGAACGTCAACATTTATGGATACGAGGGTTAATCATGTCACGCAATATATCTTCATCAAATACACCAACAATCCTTGAAGTACCTAGCTCTACAGGCTTTAATGTTGGAGACTTGGTTTATAACAACAATGGTAATTTTGTTAATGGTAGTGGCATTTCACAACCATCATCAATCAATTTCGCGTTAAATGCAAATACACCTGTAACAAATGGAGTAACACCCACATCCGTCTTTAACCCTATTCCTAGCGGTTTTGCAACAGGGTCATCTCAAGGATATCAACCCGTTGCGCTTTTAATTGCACAATATACCGCTACGACTGGAACATCAGGCGCGTTTACAGTTACAGTAACAAGTGCAACAGGTATTGCCAATGGCCAGCCTGTAAGTGGCCCAGGTATTGGAACGGGCGCCACGGTAACAAACGTATCTGGTACCACCATTACTTTGTCAGTAGCAAACTCTGGAACTGTATCCGGTAATGTTACTTTTTACACAGGTAACGTGGTTCAAGTTTATGTAAGCCCAAACAATAGTAATTACGTCTATTTCACAATCACTAATTCTGCCTTTAACACTACAGTTGTAGCCGCTACCCAAGTATCTTCAACTTACGCTTGTTCAACTGGAAATTTAAGCGTTATGGCATTGACGGGGGGTGGTTTTGTTATTTACTGGATTAATACTTCAGGTGGTACAACCAATTATCCAACTTATGCAATCTATTCAAATTCAGGTTCTGTAGTTACTTCAGCTCAACAAGATACAGTTCAAGGTGTTGCAGCGGGATCATCTAGTTATACAATTAGAGGTACAGCTTTAGCTAATGGTGGTTTTGTTCTTGCCTACGCAGGAACCACTGCTTTATATGCACGGGGATATGGGTCAACAGGAACAGCATCGTTTTCTTGGGTTTCATTTTCATCTATAAATGTAAGTTATGGTTGGGGTATTTCTTCAAGAAGTGATAGTTCTTGGTGCGTTGTTTACCCAACCACAAGCAATAACACATATAACTATTCTGTTTATAGTTCAAGTGGTTCATCAATTGTTTCTACCACATCGTTTACTACAACTATTGGCCAATCATCAGGTGTTCCCTATAACGCTGATGTAAGCGTATTATCTGATGGTACAACTTTTGTATTTTCTTATATTGCTTATGCTACAGGTGGTGTGTATCTGGCGTGTATGCGATTATTGCCCACAGGAAATACATTGGGTTCAGAGTACTACGTTAATATTGCAAACAATACATATGCTAGCGGTTTATATGGTTACGTTCCAATAAGAGTTATTGCACTAAATTCTAATAATTTTATTATTAACCAAAACATGAACTGTAATGGTTTTTGGTATGCTGCATTTAATAATAACGGTGGTACTATTACTTGTATTTCAGGTAAAGCCAGTGCATCTGGACAAGATACCGGCGCATTTATGCATCCTTTATGGGGATCGACAACTACTGGTGCAACCACTTTTAGTTCGGCATACGGCTTTGAATTTGGTGGGTCATTTTACTTTTTCTGGTCGCCCTACTGGAGTGGTAGTACAGCAAACTATAATTCAATGGCCGCTATCGTTAATGAAACAACATGGGCGCCAATTTATCAAAATTCTACTTCGGTAAATTTTGGTAATTCTTCAGGAACAGTCGTATCTTGGAATCCAACAAACACAAACCCTGCTGCGGTTACCTATAACGGAAATCCATCTGCTGCTAGTGGAGCACCCACAACAGGCACTATTTTGACTGGCCCTATTGCTTTAACAGGTGCTTCTGCTTATTCTAACTCAAGTTATACAACATCTTACGATTGCTGCACTTTACCCAATGGAACACTTGTATTTTGCTATTCTACTGGATCAAGTAATGGTAAATTTATTTTAAGTTCTTACACGCAATCAGGGACTTTAATATCAACAATTACATTTTCTGGCCCAAGCAATCTTAATTCTGGTAGTGGTGCTTTTACTATAAGCACAATTGCTTTATCAAGTGGAAAGATTGCAGTGGGTATTGGTTTTAGTGGTACTGTTTATTTATATTTATTTAATAGTTCTTTGGCTGCATTAGCAAATACTACTTTAACCACAGGTACAACAATTAGCAATCAATATAATTTTAATATGACGGCGTTAACCAATGATCGTTATGCTGTCGCTATAAATTATGACGGTAGTGGATACCCACATTTTTATGTTTATGACAATACAAACACTCTAATTGCTAACCAGCAAATAACAAATTATAGTACTGGAAAATACGGTGTTGGTATTGGTACTGATGGCGCAGGTGGAATTATTATGACCATTTGTAGCGCTAGTTCTTACTACTACTATGTATATTATATTAATTCAGGAGGAACTACTTGGACACAAGTAACAGCTTCTCCATATGGGTCATACAGTGGAGGTTCATACTACCAATATTTATTAAATGGAAAAATGGCAAGTTCTCCTTGGGGGGAATGCTACGGTGTATCGAATGTTAACCCAAGTGCTGGTAGTTACACATATTTAAATTATTTTTATCAAGGATTGACACAATCATACACTGCTGGGTATATTCCTGGGTACACCGCAAGTGGTGGCGTTGCTTATCAAAATCAAAATCATGCTGTAGCTATTAACGGGTACGGTTATGGTGTTATTGCATATGTCAATAATAGTACTAACAATTTAGATATTTATGTTAATAACGGGCCTACTGGAAGTTCTGGTACTGGAAACTATTGTTCAATTTCTGGATTAGGTTTAAGTCAATCGCAAACAAGCGGTCAAACAACTTCTCAATACGGCGCTTCTTTAAGAGCAACCGCTGGTTATGGTAATAGTGTTTGTGTGTTGTATCTTGACACATCTTTAATTCCAAAATTTGTTGTTGTCGCTGCCGGTAATCTTTATAACGAAGTTATTAGCCCAAGTACCACATCAAACGGTGTACCTATCTATCCCAGTACAACTTCTACAACACCTGCTATTACAAATACGACATTTGCTGGTGTTGCAGTAACTTCAGCCCCTGCTGGTGGAACAGGACAAATTCAAACAACTGGAGCGGCCAAATTGAATTCTAATTATTCAAGCACAAGCCCATCAGTAGGTTTTGATTTCACAGGAAATCCTTTGTTGGGCGCTAAAGGATTTATGAACAACGGCGTTGTCACATTACAAGGAACAACATAATGTCAGTACCAATTCAATCTCAAGTTTATAACCCCATTACTGGTGTTTTTGGCACAGGGCGCGTGCAAATATTTGGCGTAGGTGGTTCAGGAACATGGGTAGTACCCGCTGGTATCAGCGCGGCTAGGGCCAGATGTTTTGGCGCAGGGGGTACTTACTCATCGGGTACTACTTTTGGTAGTGGCGGCGGTTTTGCTATTAAAACAATTTATGGCTTAGTCAGTGGGGCATCAATTGCAGTCACTGTAAGCACTACAGGCACTTGTTCTTTTGGCTCTTATGTTTCTGCAACCGCAGGTGTATCAAGCAGTGGTGCAGGTGGATCAGGTGTCGGTGGAGATATTAACTACACAGGTGGAATAGGATTATCTGGAGGTTTGATAGGTGGTGTAGCAAATATATTTGGAAATGGTGGATCAGTAGGTGCTCCCGGTGCTAGTGGTTGGGCAAGTGGTGCTTATGCAGGTGGTGGTATGTTTGGTGGTGCAGGAACAGGTGCAACAACACAAGGAGCACCTACATCACCAATGGCAAATATGCCTTTTTTCTCTATTGATTTTATTGGAACAGGCCCTGGTGCTGTAAGTGGGCCTTCTGCATTGGCTGGTGGTGGACAAGGCATCAACGGTGGTGGTGGATATTATGGTGGGTACCCCGGTGGAGGTGGTAATAGTTCTGGCGGCCCAGGCCCAGGTATGGTCATTGTTGAATGGTAAAGGAATAATATGTACGCAAGAGTTCACAACAACGTAGTCGTTGAGATTTGTACCCCCATTAATGGGTTTAGTATTGAAGAATGCTTTCACCCTACTTTGGTTGATCAGATGATGATTGCACCTACTGGATGCCAAACAGGTTGGGTATTGCACAATGGTTCATTGTTTGACCCAGTTGACTTGGAAACTGCTCAACAAATCACAGCCTTAACACAAGACCAAATCAAAGCTTTGACCGACGCTGAGATCAACGGCTGGAACACAACACAGGTTGCAGGATTGACTGCGGCTCAATTGGCTGAAATGACAGTAGCTCAATTAGGCTCATTCACTTATGCATCTGCACAGTCTTTGACCACTGCACAAAAGGCAAACTTAACTGCTGACCAATCAGCGGCATTGAGTGCAATTGCCAACCCAATACTGCCCCCAACGCCAACACAAGGAGCTTAATCATGCAATTTTTAAAAGAAATCCGTGAACATTTAAAAGATTTTGAAACAGAAGCATCTGAAGAGATGCACAAGTTCATTGACTTTTTACACACCAAGTACCAGGAGCCTGGTCCTGCTGTTGTGCCTCCCCCTGCACCTTTGGCAGTTCCTGTTGCGTCAACTTACATTGCCCCTATTGTTTCTTCCCCTGTTGAAGAAGAGCCTGCACCTGCTGTTGAAGCTGTTGTTACGGAACCTCAAGATGTTGGACCCAACGATATTGCACCTGTGGCCAGTGTTGTGACCAATACTATTCCTGATCCCAACGTTATTGCACCTGTTGTTTCACAACCTGACAAGGAGGCTTAATCATGGCTGAGCAGTGGATAAACAAGGCAATAAAACATCCTGGCGCTTTGCGTGCTAAATTAAAAGTTCCTGCCGGAAAAAATATTCCTGCAAGTAAACTTAAAGTTAAGCCCAGCGACAGTTCGACCACAAAACGTCAAAAGAATTTGGCCAAAACTTTAAGGGGTTTTGACTGATGTCTGATACCGACAAAGATTTGGCGGTCCACGTTGCTGTGTGCGATGAGAGGTATCGTCAGATAGCGCAGTCTTTGAGGGAAGGGGAAAGGCGCATGACCAAAATAGAATATTTAATCTATGGGGTCATGCTCTTGGTCCTGCTTGGCCCTGGCGTTGCCGGGGCATTCTTTAAACACTTTTTTGGGTTGTAAAAATTGATCCATTCACCCTTGTCGCTCTGGCAACTTCGGCGTTTAAACTCGTCAAAGAATCCTGTGAGATGTACAAGGAGGGGCGGCAGTTTGTCACCGATGCAATCAAAGAGGTTGATGGCGTTGTCAAGGATGTAAAACAAGCAAAAAAGGAATTGGGCGGGATATTTGGTTTTTTTGCTAATTTGTTTGTTGGCAAGAAAATAAATGAAGAAATTGCACAAAATCCGCAAAAAAAGGTTTTAAATTCTCCAAAGAAGAAAAATAAAGTTGAATTTGATGAGAACCAAATCTACGCTCAAGTTGCAGACGCACTTACAAAATTCTTTCACGCATACAACGGATTAAAGAATTACTCGAAAGAACAAGAAGAGTTGGCATTGCATTCGACGGGTGAAGAAGGACAAGATATTGCAATCAAGTTAGTAATTGCTAACTTGCAGATGGAAAAATTGAATGAAGAAATGAGGGAATACATGGTCTATCATGTACCCGCTGAGATGAAAGACTTGTACAGTCGAGTCAACAAGATGGTTGGGCACATTGCCAACCAGCAGGCATTAGCACGAAAGGCGGAGCTAGATAAGAAACGGAAAGCGGCATGGCTAAAGCGTCAACGTCAAGAGGAAATTCGAGACAAAACTATAGCTATAACTCTTACGGCTCTGATGATAGGATGGGTATGGATAATGATGATGATCGTTCGTTCTTCGTCATTGTTGTCGTCGTCTTGATGGTCGTAATCCTCCTATTCATACCACTGCTTTCGTGGATGTACATAGACATCAAGATGATGGAGATCAGAGTCAATAAAGCTCTTGCAAGGATTGAAGGAAAATGAAATGGTTACTTTTAACTCTTTTGTTGGTGTCTTGTGAAGACAGATACCGTTACCATTGCCAGGACCCTAAGAACTGGAATGCGGAGGACTGTAAACCTCCTCTCTGCGTTGCTTCGCAAAATTGTCCCGAATTTTTTAATAAACCAAAAAATGGCACACAAAACCCCTGAACAGGTTGACATTGAAACCAAAGCGTTTATTCTAAAAACGTTTTGTTTTATCCTTTTGCTTGTCACCATGCTGTTTTCATACAGCATTGTGTTCATTGAACAACCGTTGTTCACCGAGGCACCGGCAGACAAGGCTATCCTAGCCATTCTTTCTATGGCTATGGCCCAAATATTTACCGTGGTTAGCCTGGTTTTAACTGGTAAATCCAGTACTCCATCCCCACCGCCTATGAACCCTTGTTATGGGCCTCAGCCTATGCAAGGGGGCTATGCTCCAATGTCCTTTACGCCCAACCTGAACAACCCTATGGGAGGTTTTAGCATAGACCCTGGTAGCGCATGGACGCCTCCTCCACCCCCGTCTGGGCCACCAATATTGGAGTCGGAAGAGGAACGTGAGAGAATGGCAAATGCTAGGCGTGAGGCACATAATGTTTAGTTTACTCAATCCCTGGGTAATTATTGGCGCGATTTGCGCTGTTTTAGGAGTGTATTTCTATGGACATCATGCAGGCTATCAAGAACGTGTTGCAGAAGATCAAGCAGAAATTATCAGGCTTAATGACGAAGCTCGGGCAAAAGAAGCCGAACTGAACAAAAAACTTGCCAACGTCAACAGTGCATTAAGGAAGGCAAAAGATGATGTTAAAGCTAAACAGGTTAGTATTAACTCTAGGATTGACTCTGGCGAGTTGCGCCTCCCCTCCAGTTGTCCCGTACAAGCCGATTCAAATCCCGGCGCTACCGGAGGAAATACAACCAATGCAGGCCAATCTGACCGACAGGCTATTAAAGATATTGTCGCCATCGTCGCAGACGGAGACGCCGCCATCACCCAGCTCAACACCTGCATCAACACCTACAACCAAGTAAGACAAACTGTAAATGAGGGGGTTAAATGATCACAGCACAAAAGCTTCATGCCCTCCAGATCGGCCCAGAATGGGTGGAGCCACTAAATGCAACTATCCAAAAGTTCAGCATTTTTACCGTTAAAGAGCAGGCCGCATTTATCGGACAGTGCTCTCACGAGTGCAACCATTTCAAAACACTGGAAGAAAACCTCAACTATCGAGCCGAAACCTTACAAAAATTGTTCGGTCATAAATTCAAGCCAGGAGAAATCGAGCTTTACGCCCACAACCCCGAAAAGATTGCCAACAGAATTTATGCCAATCGAGGCGGTAATCGAGATGAAGCTTCAGGCGACGGAAGCCGCTTCCACGGAAGAGGCTGTATCCAGCTCACCTTTCATGATAACTATTGGCATTGCGGCCAAGCATTGGGTCAAGATTTTGTGATGAATCCTCAACTGGTGGCGACACCCATGTGGGCCGCCATGAGCGCCGGCTGGTTCTGGTCCACGCATGGGTGCAATCAATTGGCTGAAAGCGGAAACCAAGAAGGGCTTTGCAAGCGCATCAACGGCGGCCTTTTTGGTCTTCAGGAAAGGGTAGATTTGACGAGTAAGGCACTTGCTGTTTTGGCCTCCTAGTGGGACAATAGTCCTTGACAAAACACAAAACCAAGGTGCTTAAATGACAACACCGTCCTATGTTTTAACCTATGATAATTTAACAGCCCTGGTCCTCCAATATTTGGAAAGATCAGACCAGGCTGTTGTTAATTTCATTCCAACTGCCATTACGATGGCAGAGTTTGAAATTGCAGAAGAAATTAAAACTCTTGGCCAAATTGAAGTGGTTGATGCAAGCATGAACCCTGGTAATCCAGTGATTGCAAAACCTGCAAGATGGCGCAAAACAGTGTCAATGACGTTAACCACAGCAAGTGGCGCTAAACAACCTATATTTTTAAGAAAATTAGAATATTTAAATCTTTATAATCCAAGTGTAACTACAACTGGAACACCTTTGTATTACGCTGATTATGATTATGATCATTGGTTTTTGGCACCAACTCCTGATATTGCATATCAATTTGAAGCCCTTTGTTATACTCGTTTACAACCATTGGCTTCAGACAATCAAACGAATTGGCTCACTCAAAATGCACCAAATGCAATGCTTTTTGGTACTTTAAAACAAACCGCATCGTTTTTAAAAGATGACACCAGGATTGCCACTTGGAAAGCATTATTTGATGAAGCGATGAGTTCCCTTAAAACAGAAGATACGCTTCGAGTTGGGGATCGTCAGTCAGTTGTTCAGGACTCTTAATCATGACTACATACACCAACCCGTTTACAGGACAGACAATTTCTCCATCGTCTGTTAGCTATGAATCAATCACAATTACACCAACCAGTAATACGGTTCTTCAATGGCCTATTAACGGTAATACAAATACTCCTGCAAGCAGTATTATTGACGTCACAGCTACTACTACTGGGTTGCTTTTGGAATTACCTCCTGCTACTCAAGTTTCTACGGGTCAATCTATTCTTGTTAGGAACATTGGCACTAATGTTTTTACAGTTACTGATAATTCCGGAAATACTATTGTTTCTGTGGGCTCTGGAATTGCTGAGTTTATATTTTTAACTGATAACACTACTGTTAATGGAATTTGGTCGTCTGTTGTTTTTGGTGCTGGCACATCTTCAGCAAATGCCGCGGCTTTAGCTGGATATGGACTTACAGCATTTGGATTGACCTTAAATCAATCCTATAACGTTGTTAACTACTATTCCAATACAACCCTGTCTTCATCCAATAGGGCTCAAATGGCTGTTTGGTCCAGTGGGGTTGGAACAATTACTTTGCCATCTTCTTCTGTTGTAGGAAACAATTGGTTTTGTATTATTAAAAACAATGGCACAGGTATTTTAACGTTAACGCCATCTGGAACAGACACCATTGACGGTAATGCAAATCAACAATTGCAATTAACAGAATCTTTGGTCATTGTTTCTAATGGATCAACCGGATATAACACTTTTGCTTATGGCCGTTCAAATTCATTTGCTTTTACTCAACTGGTTATTACAACCGCGGGAGGAACAACAACTCTGACTTCTGCCCAGGGCGCTAATATTGTTCAAGAGTATTACGGCACATTGATATCAAATGCAACCATTGTGTTGCCGTCAACAGTTCAACTTTATTCTCTAAGTAACTTTACCACTGGTTCTTTTTCAATGACGTTTCAGACGGCGTCTCCTGGAACAACATTGGTGGTCAATCAAGGACAAACTGCATTTGTGGTTTGTGATGGCACCAATGTTTACAGTACGACCAGTAACACTTCTGCTTCTGGAACATTTACATTAAACACTGGTTCTGTGACTGCTCCATCATTAAACTTTACAGGTAATACAAGCACTGGATTGTATTTACCTGCCAGTAATACAATTGGTTTTGCTGTCAACGGATCACAAGCCGCAACATTATCATCATCCGGTCTATATGTTGCTAATGGAATTTCTGGAGGCACATTTTGACCGCAAAAGTCCTTGCATTAACTGCCTCGCCAGGCATACAAAGAGACGGAACTCAATTCGACACCGCCAAGTATGTCGATGGAATGTGGGTTCGGTTTCAGCGCGGCCGTCCAAGAAAAATAGGCGGATATGATGCTATATTTTTAAACGCTTCTGGAATTTCCAGAGGCATGCAAATGACTTCTAATAACGGAATTAACTATGTTGTTTCTGGATATTCGGGAGGCTTAGAACAGTGGGTTACGACCAATTACACAGGTATTGGTGCAGGACCATACGAATATTCTCTTAGTAATTTCACATCCAGCACTGCAAATTCTTGGCAATTTGATATTGGCTATGATTCAACAGGTAGTGGCACCAATAACCTGGTGGCACATCCTGCACAAAATTTGGTTAATATTGATTCAACAGTTAACACTCCTGTTTTGTATGGTGTTTTTCCTGGCAATCAAACTTCTTTGAGCATGACCAAAGTTGGTGTTTTTACGCAAACAGCCACGACAAATTCCACAACGACGGTTACATTGAGTTCAATTAATCCTAGAATTGGAGCTGGTCAAAGCGTTACTGGAACTTATATTCCAGCAAATACAACTGTTGTTTCTGTGACTGGAACAACTTTAGTCATATCAAACGCGGCTTCAGGCAGTGGATCAACAACATTGACTTTTGATAACAACATTGCTGTAAGTGGTGGTTGCGTTATTATTCACCCGTATTTGTTTGTTTATGGAAGCAACGGCTTGATCCAAAACTCAAGCGCAGGCGACTTTAACAATTGGGTTGCAAATGATGCCAATGAAAACAATGTGGCAACAGGTAAGATTGTCAAAGGCTTACCAATCAGAGGTGGAACAGCCTCTCCAAGCGGCCTTTTTTGGGCCTTAGACGCGTTAATTCGCGTTAGCTATAACCCAACCACTGTCACTGTTGGATCAAGCGCATTAACCTATTATTGGTCTTATGATTTGATTTCAAGTCAAACATCAATCATGTCATCAAATAGCGTCATTGAATATGATGGCATATTTTATTGGTGTGGCGTGGACCGTTTCTTAATGTACAACGGTGCCGTTCAAGAAATCCAAAATGATACCAACTTGAATTGGTTTTTTGATCATGTAAATTATGCTCAACGTCAAAAAGTATGGTGTACCAAAGTAAGCCGTTGGGGTGAAATTTGGTGGTTTTATCCCAGGGATTCGGCTACAGAATGTACAGACGCCATCATTTATAACGTTAGAGAAAAAGTATGGTACGACGCTGGGCAAGCTTTAGGCGCTCAAAGATCGGCAGGTGTTTTTTCTGAGGTGTTCCCTTATCCTATATGGGGTGGAACAGCTCCTCAAACCAGCGCGATATTTACCGCAAGTATTACCGGAAGTACATTAACTGTAACTGCTATGACCAAAGGGGTTATATCTGTTGGTCAAATTATTAGCGGTGCGGGAGTTATTGCAAACACTGTTGTTACTGCTGTTTTAACTGGTACTGGAGGAGTTGGTACTTACTCTTTAAGCATCACTTATGGTTCTTCTGTAATCTCAACAACAATGAAGATTAGTACATACACGTTATGGGAACACGAGTCTGGTACAGATCAAACTTATTTAACAAATGTTGACGCGATAAGAAGTTATTTTGAAACACCAAGCCTTGGCACTTTAGGTAATTTGGTCGGAGCCACTCAACAGCCTGGAGATAATTTGTGGACCAGGTTAGAGCGTATTGAGCCTGACTTTATTCAATCAGGACAAATGTCTGTAACTGTCACTGGTAAAGGATATGCAGACGATGTTGACATTTCTTCTAATCCTTACAATTACACACCTGGAACATTGAAAATTGATTTGCGTGAGCAAAGGCGTGAAATGAGATTGCACTTTGAGTCAAATACATTCGGTGGCAATTATCAGTTGGGCAAAGTATTGTTATCACTCACCACTGGCGACGTACGTTCTACTGGGAACCCATAATGACAGTAGTACTTGACCCCAGAAATTTAGATTGGGACCTTTGGTGTGCCAGGACGTCTGAGCTATTTGCCGCCAATCAGCTTGGTACCATACCGGAAAGTCAATGGAGAATATGGGCTGATGCCGTATCAGGTATTGGTTATTTTGAGCAAAATGGTGTTCCTGATTCAAGAAATTTTAATACCTGGCAAGACTGGGCATTTGCTTTAACCAACAGCATGGTGTTAAAAAGATGACTACCTCAGCATTAGTAGATTCCGGTGCGGCGTCTGCCCCTGCTCCTGTTGACCCAGGAGCAATTCAAACTTATGTTAACAATTTAGTTACACAAGCTGGTGGTTTAACGCCAGATGTTCAAGCCCAAGTTGCATCTGCAATGGACCAGTATGGGGTTACGCCTGCTCAATTGGCATCAGCAATGGGGTATAACGTTGGAGCTGTACAAACAGCTTATAACGCTGTTAATCCAACTGGGTCTTATTATGTTGCTCCTGTTGCTGTAAATAAGCCAGCGGCTACTGTTAAGTCATCAGGCGGTACAAGCATTCCAGCAAGTGCAGTTAATGCTATCTCGGCCGCATATCAAAGTGGAGATTATTCAACTGCTCAATCTTTGGTTTCTCAATATGGACTGACTTCATCAGACTTATCTCAAATTGCGCCAAATTTTGATCAATCTGTTTTGTCATCACAGGGTATTACTTTAGCTCCAGAAAGCACTACTTCTACTGTAACTTCTCCTGTTGTTACGTCATCAAGTGGCACAATCATTCCAACAAGTGCAATCAATGCTATTTCTTCCGCATATCAAAGTGGAGATTATTCAACAACGCAAGCGTTGGTAGCACAATATGGATTAACTTCATCAGACTTATCTCAAATTGCGCCAAATTTTGACCAATCAGTTTTATCATCACAGGGCATTACTTTAGCTCCATCAGGCAACACTTCTGCAATTACTACATCAAGTGGAACAAGTATTCCATCAAGTGCAATCAATGCTATTTCTGCCGCATATCAAAGCGGAGATTATGCAACAACGCAAGCATTGGTGGCCCAGTATGGGTTAACTTCTTCTGACTTAAAACAAATTGCGCCAAATTTTGATCAATCAATTTTATCATCGCAAGGCATTACTTTAGCGTCAGATACTACCAGTTCATTGCCTTTCCCAACGGTTAATGCCATTAATGATGCAACAGCAAAAAGTTCAGATAAAACGTCAACAACTGATTCATCGTTATATAACGTAGGAAAAGGCATTGATGGTTTTGCGACATGGTATAAAGCTAACCCTGATGCAACCAATGTTCAAATTGGCCAGGCTATGGAAGAAGCTGGAATATCAGCTCTTGATGCGGCAACCATAACTGGCGCTGATGCAAAGACAGCCAATGAAAATTATTTGAGTGTTAACGATTATGCGTCTTATAACACTGGATTAAAAAATGTACTTGATGCAACAACCAATGGTGATCAGGTTCAGGTTACTTATGTTGACCGTCACGGAAATCCAATTGATCCAACAAGCGCCAATGCAATTGAAACTTATACACTGAACGGTCAACAAGTTACCCCAGTGCTTGATTCAAATGGTGATCCAACAGGTGCTTTTCAATTTGTTTCAGGTGATTCGGTCCGCGGCGGCTCTGACACTTATTACTTTGTTGTTGATCCAACAACAAATAAAACATCATCTCTGCCTGATCAAAATCTTGCTTTTGGATGGACCCCAGGTGACCCTGGTTCAATAGTCAAAAATATTGCCAATTCTTTAGGTCCATTACCTATTATTGCAACAGCTGTTGTTGCTCCAGAATTTTTACCTGAAGCCACTGCTTTGGATGCTTTGGCTAAAGGCGCAAGCTTAGCTGATGTTGCAAAAGCTTATGCTTTAACAAGCATTGCCATGGGGGCTGGTCAGTTTGTTTCTGGAAGCTTGGCCTCAACTGTAGGTACAACAGCGGCTAATTTTGCAGGATCATTGACCGCTACAGAAATTGCAAACCAGGGCAAAGGCAATCCGCTTACATTGTTAAAAAATGGTGTTATAGGGTCCGCTGTTTCAACAATTGCCGGTAACATTGACGGGTTTAATAACCTAAGCCCAACTGTTCAAAAAATAGTTACCACTGCAATTTCTGGTGTGTTGACACAAATGTCACCAACCAACTTGGCCATTCAAATTGCTATGGCGGCTGGTAAAGCCGCCGCGGCGCAAGCCAATGGGTCAACCGGCGCTGTAACATCTCCAGTCACCGGCGGAACACTGTTGCCATCAACGCCGTTGGGCCCCGCAACTGTAGACTCTACAGTGTCTTACCCAGTGACTGGTGGAACAGCTTTAGTTCCTTATGAGGCTGTTGATCCAGCCTTTGGGGACCTTAAAACAGCAATTTCCCAAGCAACTGCTAACAACACTTTAGATGTAGATTCAAGCCAAGCCAAAGATGCGCAATCTGCCGCACAGTTGGCGCAAGCGGCCGGTAAAGGATACTTTACCTATGGCGGTCAAACATATGCAATTACCGCTACAAATGACCAAGTTGCCAACCAATCTAACGGCTCTACTAACACAACATCTAACACAACATCTAACACAACATCTGGTACAACGGCGGGAACAACAACTAAAACAAATGCAAATGGAACTACTGTTGATCAAATTCAAAATTCAAACGGGACAGTAACAAGTGTTATTAAAGACGCAAGCGGTAATGTGATCACATCCAATCCGTTGCAGACTTTAATGGAAAGCGCCAATACACAAGCGGCGGCAATGACTGTGCAAAACGCAATTGTTAAAAATTTCCAAGACGCAATTACCGCCGTTGGTGGCAATCCAAATACGCCTGGGTTGATAGAAACATTTTCCAATTGGATGAAGACGAATAATTATTCTCAATTCAGTCCAAATGCAAACAACGCCGACCTTGCTGATTTGCAAACAGCTTTAAAAGCCGCTGGTGTCAGCGACTCTAGCCTTGGAAGTGTTGCAAGTGCTTACAACTCCGCAATTAGCAATGCCCAGGCAAATGCAATTGACACTATTAGTGCAAACCCTACCCTTGCAAGCACCGCGATTAGTAATGCGCAAACTTCTTCTAGTGGAACGCTAAGTGCCGCAGATCAAGTTATTGCCAATGCAAAAAACAATGTTCCAACGTCTCTTCAACAAATTAATGATTTAATTAATACGATCATGAAAAATGGTCCGTCTACTGGCGGAACAGAATCCACTGGAGGCGGTCCAACTGGGCCATCAGGAACGGGGCCATCTGGAGGTACACCCAGTAGCGGAAATCCTACGGGAGGTAATGACAGCGGCGGTGGAACTGCTGTATTAAATGAGCAAACTACAAATGATCCTGTTGCTCAAGCTAAAAATGCATTAAATACTTTATTGAGCACTGACCCAACGTCAGTTATCAATGCCATAGCCCAAGGGGCAAAATCTGAGGCCGGTTTAAACCTAATTAGTGCTATTGCTTCTCCTGGAATGATCAATGCAAGCAACACTGGGTTTATTTCCGAACTTTCAACTGCTTTGTTAAAAGACCCAACCAACGCAAACTTTAACGAGGCGTTCCAGCAAATTACTGGAAATGATTGGACGCAAACTCCAGCGGGACAAGCCTGGAACAATATTTCAGCCGCAACTCAGTCTCCATCGGTTCAAGACGCTACCAATGTTACAACAGGGGCAGTGACACCTGTTGTTGATAAAACAGATGGTACTACTACGTACCAGCAAACTGTTCAAATGACAATGCCAGGCAATACTCTGGCAACATATACAGTTAATTATGATCCGTCTGCCCCGGCTGGAAAACAACTGACTTATGAGTGGAACGGTCCACAAGTAGACCCCCAAGGCAATCCAATCAACAGCGGCAACGAGCTTCAAAGTACAGGCATTACGGTTTCTAGCCAACCTCCAACATTAACACAGCTTCCTGATGGAAGCTGGGGTTTTGCTCCTCCAGATGTAAAACCGTTAACTCAACCTGCGGTTACTCCTGCCGTAACACCTGCCGTAACGCCTGCTGTTACAAATGAACCAACTCAAACAATAACCCCTATATTGCCTTTTCCGTTAATTACACCTGTAGTTACCCCTACTCCTGGGGTAACACCTGTAATTACACCAGTTGTAACTCCAACCCCCGTAATTACGCCTGAAATTACTCCTGAAATTACTCCTACGGTTACTACTACAGTCGTTCCAAATCTTCCTTATCCGCTAATTACTCCTGTAATTACACCAGGGGTTACACCGGCAATTACACCGGCAATTACACCGGCAATTACACCGGCAATTACACCTACAACAAAACCAATCGTTAGCCCTAGTGTTAGTCCCGTTGTGACGCCTGTAATCACGCCTACAACAACTCCTGCAATAACTCCTAGCGTTAGCCCTAGTGTCACGCCTGTAATCACGCCTGCAATAACTCCTACAACAACTCCTGCAATAACTCCTAGCATTAGCCCTAGCGTTAGTCCTAGTGTGACGCCTGCAATAACTCCTACAACAACTCCTGCAATAACTCCTAGCGTTAGCCCTAGTGTGACCCCTAGTGTGACCCCTACAGTAACCACAAAAGTTGTAACAGTTACACCAACGGTTGTCATAACTCCAACGATTATTCCAACAGTTGTAACCCAAACGGTTACACCGGTTATTAGTCCAACAGTCACAATTACACCTGTTGTGACGCCTACACCTGTTGTAACGCCAACTCCAAGTGCTACACCAACGCCAACACCAACGCCAACACCAACCCCAAAGATCACAGTAACTGGTAAAATGGGAGCCACTATGCCTGCAACTTCAACCTCCGCCGTTTCTAATTGGACGCCTCCAGGCGTCTCACCAACTTGGTTTGGTGGTACAGGCATTAAAGCCCTTTTAGAAGACCCACTTTTGGGAACTGCTTTCAAAAAGCTCTTGGAGCTTGAAGCTCAAAAACAAAGCCAAGCAGGGGGTTCTAACTATTATTCTTATGGCCAGGAGCCAGACGTTAGCAGTATCTTAAGTTCTGCTGAAAAAACAGCACAATCTCAAGAAGCTCCTGTTGAGGATAATCCAACCGTACAGTCAACTGATTATCCAAGCCCAGGAGCTGTCGGATATAAAAAAGGTGGTTCTGTGATGAGTTCTCCACTTATGGCCGCTACAGGCGGACATATTGCGGATAAGCGCCATCCTGAGTATGATGGGAAAACTCCAATTTTCAGAACCGGCGGATTGTCTAATCACGTCCAAGGTCCTGGAGATGGGCAATCTGACGATATTCCGGCCATGCTTGCAGACGGTGAGTGGGTGATGGACGCCGAAGGCGTATCACAGCTTGGAAATGGTTCCAACAAGGCGGGGGCTGAAATTCTTGATGCAATGCGGGAAGCATTGCGTGCGCACAAGAGGTCCGCCCCGATAGACAAAATACCGCCAAAATCAAAATCTCCTTTGCAGTACATCAAAGAGGGAATGAAAATGAAAAATATTAAATTGTAGTAGGGAACAGCTATGTCACTCTCAAGTTTAGCCGCAGGCTCACCGTTACCAAATATTAGTTCTACCACGACGGCAGTAACTACTGCCCCGGATTGGTACAACACGGCAATGCAAAACATTGCCTCAAATGAAAATTTGGCTTTAAATGCAACCCCAAGTGCCATGATTGCGCCGCAATCAGATTTGCAAATTTCTGCGCAAAACTTGGCTCCAACTTTGGCCGTTGCTTATCAAACACCTTTATCAACCGCTGAGTCAACAGCACAGCAGGTTCAAGGCGGCCTCACGCCTAGCCAAGTTACTGCGTTGATGAACCCGTATGTTTCAAATGTCATTGATCAAAATACCAATTTAAGCAATGCAAACACCATCAACAATATTTTGCCTTTGTTGAACGCCAACGCGGTCGCAACAGGTCAAACTGGTAGTATGCGTGACATTTATGCACAAGGGCAAACTTTGGGTGACATTCAAGCCTCTTTGAATGCTCAAAATGCAGGGTTGTTAAATACAGAATACAACACCGCAGTTACCAATGCACTTGCAAACAATCAAAACATTAATCAAGTTGCCGGCACTCAAGGAACGCTTGCCAACTTAGAAGGATCAAACGCTACAACCGCGTTAAACAATCTTGAAAACATTGGTGGTTTACAGCAGGCTTATCAACAATCTATTTTGAGCGAACCACAAACCGCCGCGGCAAATGCCGCCACAGCAGTTGGTGCGTTAAAAGTTCCAGGAACAACTTCAACTACATTTTTAGGCCCAGGACAATCTGGCCAATACTCAACATCTCCCCTTGGTGTGGTTACTGGACTTGGAGGTTTATTGGCCTCTGGCGCAAACGGTTCTGGCAGTATTGCTCAAAACTTTATTAGTATGTTGCCAAGCATGGGAGCTGTTGAAGGCTTCTTAGGCTTGGGTAGTAGTAATTCATAAGGAACAATCATGGCCGATCCATTGCAAAGTCCATTAGCCCTTGCTTCTAGCACAACAGTTCCTGCCGGGTCTTCTGGAGGTTTAAACACGCTTTCAAATACTTCAAACACTGACCAGGCTCCTGCCGCCGGGTCAGACACAAGTACAGATTCAACTAACGAAGCTACCAACACGACTTATCTCCAGAATCTTTTAAATGATCCATCAAAGTTGAGGGTGTACGGTCAAAGTGCAATGGGCATGAACACACCAGAATATGCCGCCGCAAAGTTAAAGGCAGATCAGGCCGAACAGGCATTGACTCAAAGCAGAGACAACAGGGTGAAAGTTGGAGGGTTTTCTTTGGACCCCAAATGGTTGGCGTTTTCTGCTGGGGCGTTTGCTCCTGGTGGCGGTGGAAGCTTTTGGGAAAGCTTGTCCAAAGGTATTGGTAATTACAATGTTGAAGCGGCAAAAGAAGCTGAAGAGAGAAGAAAACAAGAAGAATTAAATTACCAGGTTGCAAGGGCAAAAATGGCCGACGTGTCCGCACAAAGTAAATTTGGTTTTGAAATTGCAAGCAAGCTGGCCCCCAAGCTCACTGCATTACAACAACAGGTTCAATCTGAAGGTATAAATCCAACGAGCCCTGAAGGCATTCGTCGTATTAAACAATTGCAATTTATTTCTCAAGCGACTCCTGAGCAAAAAGCTTTTATTTCAGAAAATCCAACGCTTGATCCAACAAGCCCAGGTTTTGCAAAAGCGCTTAAGCGGGAAATGGACATCAAAGATTTAAAACCTGTTGCCTTGAGGCTTAGTTTGAATTTAGATGATCCTGTTCATGAAGGAATTGCCAGACGTGAGTTCAATAGAGAAAAAGCGCTGACTCAGATCAGCCCTGATCTTAAAAAGCATTTGGAATCTTTTAGTGGTGATGTGACCAACCCGGCTGACATGGCCAAGGCGGCCAGTATGTTGTCTCAAGAGCAAGGGCTTGATCTACAGTCCAAAAAGGCCAACATTAACCAAAGCATTGCATCTGCGGCCGCCAGTGATGCCGCACGTATCCGATCAATTCAAGACACGGTACAGCATGCCATGAATGGTGACGTCGGAACTGTTGCAGACAAGGCAAAGCAAGATGGCGTTCCCATGCCTGACTTGAACCGTTACATGAAGCCTGGTATTAGTTTACTTGAAGCTGAAAAGTTAAGGTCTGAGGACTATAAAAACTCAACAGCTTTTCTTAAGACTTTGCCAAACCAGCAAAAGCTTTCCGACGATGTCATGTTATTAAACCAGGCCGCTGACATCAACAAAAAGTTACCTACTGGCTCTTTCTTGCCACGTTCAAAGCTTTACAGAGATTTTCTGAGTGGCAATGCGGCAGATTATCAGGTGCTTGAAAAGCTTACCAACAGAACATTGTCAGGCTTAAGAATTGAAGGCGATAAACAAATATCAAATGCCGACCGTGACTTTATGAAAGCTTCAACATTCAGCTTTGATAACAAGCCAGAGGCCAACCAGGTCATCATCGACACCATGAAGGCTCAGGCTCAGCGTGATCTTGAGTACCATAGCTTCATGAATAAATACACTTCACTTGGAGGCAATGTGTCAGATGGGAATGAGCAGTTCAAGCGCTATGCCGACGCAAACCCAATTATGGTGAAAGATAATACTGGCGCATGGGTCCCTAACCCACACCGCATGACTTATTCACAATACTTCTATGCCCCTAGAGTGCAACACTAAGGACCAAGATCATGCCAATTGAAAGAATTGTTAATGGCGTCATTCATGAGTTTCCTGATGGAACACCTGAATCAAAAATCCAAGAGACACTTGGCATCACGCACACAACAAACCCTGCTCCTACGCATGGTAGGGCACCTGCAAAAAGAACCGAGGCTATCCTACCAAATGCGTTGGGTTCAGCTCTTCAGGGCCTTTCCATGGGCTTTTCTGATGAAGCGATTGCTAAGCTCAGGTCACTTGGGGAGAAGGACCCACAAGCTTACGAGCGTTACCTACAGGCCGAGCGTCAAGGGTTAAGAGACTATTCTCAACAAAGTCCCATCATTAGCGGTGTTTCAGAACTTGGCGGCGCTTTGGTGCCATCGGCCGTTGCCGCATTGAGCGGAGTTGGTGCCCCTGCCGGTGCCGCAAACATGGCCGGCACTGCCGCCCGCATGGCCCCAGGTTTGATGCGTTCACTTGCCAAGCCTGCTTTATATGGTGCCGCGCAAGGCGCTGTATCGGGCGTAGGATCGTCCGAAAAGAAGGGTATTGACTTTGGGGATGCCGCAAGCGGTGCGGTCGTTGGAGGCGGTTTTGGAGCCGCTGGTGTTCTTGCCGGCAAAGCGTTGAAGTCTGGTTGGGGGGCAATTAAGAACAACTTTGGATTTGGCAATCCAAATCATCCTGCTAACCTTGCTATTGCAGAGGCCATGAGGAAAGATGGCTTTGATCCAAAAAATGCTCAGCATATTATTGATGAGCTTGGTAACGGTCATTTGACTTTGGCTGACCTGGGAGAAAACACGCGCAACTTGTTGGCCAAGGCTACACAAGCGCCAGGCAATACTCGCAATAATGCGTTGACAGTATTGGCCGACAGAGCGGCAGACCGTGTGCCAAGGGTTGGAGACGACCTGCAAAGTTTAATGTCAGGCTCAAAAGACTTTTATACTGACTTCACAAACTTAAAAAATGCCAGAAGTCAAAAAGCTCACGACCTGTACGAAGACGCATATAAACAGCCATTGCCTGATAAATTTCCAAAAATTTTTGATGTTTTAAAACAAGATAAAAATTTTACTGATGCACAACGCCAAGGTTTTAATTTGCTGACAGCCATGCGCACAGCAGAAGGCAAAAAAACGCCATTGCATCCTGATTTAATTTCTAACCCAACGACAAAAGATTACAACGCTTACAACAAATTTGTAACTGAAAATCAATTGCCTTTGTTGCATTACACCAAGTTGGCCCTTGACGACAAGGTCGGCGAGATCAAGGCAAGCAACAACGGTTTGCAAAATACACTATCCAGGTCAATGACCGGCATTAAAAATCAATTGTTGAATGCCATGGATCAAATATCTCCGCAATACAAAATTGCGCGTAAGACATTTTCCGGCGATTCAGCTTTGATGAATGCTATGAATGACGGTAAGGCCGCTTACAGTCTTCGCCCAGAACAGCTCAACGAGGCCATTGCAGAGCATTCTCAAAATCCATCAGAGCTTGATGCGTTCAGAGCAGGCTTGGCCCAGGCGATGAAAGAGCGGCTTGAGAAAAGTAAAAACCCACGTCCAATTAAAGATGTGTTGGGTAGCAAAGATGTTGAAGATAGACTGCGCGGCGCATTCCAGGACGATGCTTCATTTGATGAATTTAAAAAGCGCCTGCTGGCCGAAGAGCGTGCACAGCTTACTGAAAAGCAAGTGTTGGGCACCAAGGCTATTGAACCTGGAGAAGGCGGAGCAGATTTACTTGGCGCGGCCAAGACTGCCATCACCAACCCAACAGGCGCTGTTGGAAAATTAGTTGCCGGCGGCTTAGCTCGTGCCCAGGGTATGGCACCTGCTGTTGCGGCACCAACCGCCGCGAAGTTGTTAAAGCCTGCATCAAGCGGACTGGACCCAGTGTTGCAAAACATCATGGACAGTTTAAAAACTGAAGAGCAGTCTCTTACTCGCGGCGTAACCGGCAATAACGTTTTAGGTGGTGGATTGGGTGGCAATATGGCTACCATGCCCCCGTCGATGAACGGAGGCGCTCCACAGCCTGAACCGGCCCCTGCGCCTATGCCTGCTCCTCAGGGAGGGTTGAGTCAGGTTGCACCTCCCCCAGGTGCAGAACAAACGGCGCTTAACACGCCAACAGTTATTCCTCCCTCACCCGTTGGAGGGCTTGGCTCTGCCGGGTCAGGAAACCCTGCGCAAGATGCGCAAATGATTGCCGCCCAAAATCAACAACTCCAGGATCAATTTTCTAATTTGAACTTGGGTTAAATGTGGTCCCAAACGCCCACGCGAACATAACTCAAAATGTTGCTGGGCTCTTTAGGATCGGGCATATCTGACCAAATGACGATGGGTTCTCTCCAATCGTATTTTTTCATGCATGTTGCAATTTGATCATAGACGTTGACGGCCTCGTCTTCATCGCGGCAAAGTATTTCAAATTTCATTTCTTTTTCCCATTAACCTGTAGAAATTTTCCCGGGCCTCTTCGGCCTGGCGCGCTAGTCTATCCTTGACGTTTTCTTCTTTTTTCTCAGGTTCTTGGTTAAGCGTTAATTGACGTACAAACTCTTTGATCTTTTCATGATGCTCCGGCTTTGCGTAAATGTCCAGGCGTGTTAAGCCCTGCTCCGCTCGTCTCTTTCTCAAGAGCTGTACTCGTTTAGTTGTTGTGTTGTCGTTCATAATCGTTCTAAAAGCTCGTAAATAGTCTCCAGGGCTTTCAGCACCTGGGGGGTTGGCTCCAAGGCCCACAGTTCGTTTTTCAAGCGTCTTAGCCATTGTTTAATCTCCACAGCTCACCTTTGTTTTTCTGGCCTCCATGACCCTTACAAAGACGTCCGAAATGTCATACGCAATTTCACAAGCTTTTTTGTCGCTGATTTCTGCGCTGGAATTAATAACCAAAATGGCCGGTAACGCAAACATTGCAACCAGGTCATTGAAGCTTATGTCATTCATCTCAACTTGTTTTTTCTGTTTCATTTTTTTCTTCTGTTTTAGGTTTAAGCGTTCTCTGGTCATAGTTTAAAGAGCTGGCCCATACGCGTATGAAGTTGCACTTGTCGTTGACATGGCAAGTCTCACACTTTGCGTTTTTAGCACTGATGTTGTTGCCGTGGTTTCTGTAATAGTACAGCACCTTGGGCAACCTCATAATGCCGTCTGGAAACTTTTCTAAAATCTGCATGAACAGGTCGCCGTCGCTACAGCCATTGGTCGTTACCAAATGTTCGTTGTAGCCTTGAATGACATCCATCACACTTGATCGGTACATGCCAAAATGACGCCAACCATGTTGATGAATTTTATTTTTATCGAACGTTGGGCTAATTGAATAATGTTCAGTTTCATTGTTTCTTCCAATTTGAGCAATGTCGGAATAAACAAGGACAAGCTGAGGCTTGATCTCATAAAGCCTTAGCACTTCTTCAATCGCATATCGCTCGAGCATGTCATCGCTGTCAAAATGCGCATAGAAGTCCCCAGTGGCCCTTTTGGCAACATTGATCATGGTTTGGTTATAACCAAGATTTTTTCCGTTTGATTCAAGTTTGATTCTGGGGTCCCTAGCGGCCAACACTTCTGTAAGTTCAAGCGTTCCGTCTGTCGATCCATCATCTTGGATCAACAGCTCCCAGTTCTCGTGAGTTTGCGCCAGTGCACTTTCAATTGCCATCTTGATGTAGGCCACGTTGTTGTATGCGGCCATGAGCAAAGAAACTAAAGGTTTGTTTTCCATTTTTCACCATGTGTGTGACCAATAGGTCACTGCTATGCTTGAGGGAAATAACTGTTGCATTTTTTCAGTTGAATATATTTTTTTCTCCTGCATCATGTTCGATCTGAACATTTGATGAAGGCTATCGTTCCAGTTGATTGGATACAGCACATGTCCAGGCAACAGCGTTATCCTGGTGTGATTCTTTTTGTACAGGTCAATTGCTTTTTTCAAAACAACCGGACCTGTGATCAGTTCTGGATAATGATTCTGCCCGCTTCGCTGTGCATCCATCCAAGTATCAACCATTAACTGAATGTACCAAAGCCAAAATATTTCTTGGGGCCTTGAGGCCATGAATGCGTTCGGAATGCTGTGAGGAAAAGAATTATCAGTTCCCATTCGTCCAAAAACTAAATCGTGTTTGCAAATCTCATCCAATGGCCTCAGGCAATGAAAGTCCATGTCAGCATATATACCTCCAAAGATATACATATAAACAGCCCTGACAAAGTCACACCTGTAAATTTCTTTTGGCAATGATGTGTAAAACTCAACCAAACGTGGAAAATATTTTTCAACAATTTCCAAGTTATCGTTATCGTCATAAACGCGATGATCATACCCTGGATTGATTTCAGCAAAAGACTTGCTCCAGTAAGAAAAGTTCTCGGGCAACTCTTTTGACTTCCAAGTCTGATGAATAATTTTTGGAATCACTCTAAGTCTTTCGTTAACAGCTTAGGGTTTTTTAAAACAACTTCGATGCACCTGAGTAAAAGCCTGGACCTGGACCAACCATAATGTTTGGCCAGAGTGTCCATTTTTTTTATTGAGGTGGGAGGCACAAAGCATCCAACAAGTTTTGTGTCTGGGTGTTTCATTGAATTAAATGGGGGCGCGTGGCCCCCATTGTTTTACCAACTATCGTCTTCGGTCGTGACTGGATCAGTCACAGGATTTGACTTGGCCTTTGGCTTGATGCCAAAGTCATCAGCGGCGCTGACCTTAACTGCACCAAGAGGCTGACCCTTGCGAGTCAACATGATGTTGTTGAGGCCAAAGCTCACGCCCTTGTTGCCTGCCTGGTCATAGGCATAAGCGTTCAAGGACACGCGACCATAGTCGCCGCTCACAATCTCATCCTTGCCGATGATGTCATGGCCATCAGCGTCCACAGCGCCAGGCTTGTTCTGTGCCTTGACGTTGAAGAAGAAGTGACCTGCGTACTCTTTGCCAAGAGGTGTGCCGTCTGCCTTGGTTTCAGTGTCGCCATCACGCAAAGGATTGCGGACAGTCTTAGGGATTTTGTCCCCGAACTTGTCAGTCAATGCAACCTTGGCGGCTCCCTTGAGCGCCTTGATGGTGTCCTCGTCATCTTTGGGCACTAGCACCTGGGTAGAATATTCTTCCTTGCCGTTCATCTCGTTCACGCGAGGTGACAGAGCTGAAAAATAAGAGAAACGAACTTCACCAGTAATTACTTTTGTACTCATTTGAGTTTTTCCTTTTTAACGTTTAAGTGTTTTGATCTGCGGAATTGCAAACCAGTGGCGATCATACATCATTTAAAAAAGTATTGCAAAGTATTTTTTTTATGTTACAGTTGAATTTAAACAAACCGGAGAACCGATTGAAACTAATGCCTCACCAGGAAAGCTCAGTAGAGTTTTTATTGCGCAGAAAACGCGCCATCCTCGCAGACCAACCCAGGGTTGGTAAGACGCTCCCAACAGCCGTCGCCTGCATAGAACACTTACCCGCACTGATTGTTTGCCCGGCCATCGCCAAGGAGGTTTGGCGCAAGGCGTTTGAAACACTGGGGCACAAGGCCCTGGTGATCAACGGCCGCCAGGAGGCCGAGCTTGCGTTCACTCAGCATGGCGACAACAACATTGTCATCATCAACTATGACCTGTTGCATCACACCAAGGTCGCGCTGTCTTACAAGACGTTGGTCCTGGATGAGTCGCATCGGATCAAGAGCCACACGGCTCAGCGCACCAAGGCTTGCCTCAAGTTCATGAAGGTGATCCCTCGGGTGTATGCGCTGTCTGGCACGCCGATACCCAACAGGCCAATTGAACTCTGGCCCCTCCTGCACGGCCTGGGCATTTACCGCGGCGGCTACTATGACTTTGCTCAGCGTTACGCCAAGATGTGGAAAGCGCCCTGGGGGCTTGACGTGAGCGGTGCATCTAACTTGCCTGAGCTGAAACAGCTGATGATGCCGCACGTGCTACGTCGCAAAAAAGAAGACGTGTTTATGGACTACAAACAGCCCCAGGTGAGCTTGATCACGTTTGACATGCCGGTGGACAAGCGCGAGAAAAATTTTGACGCTGACGCCTTGTTTGAGAACCCCAATGCCCTGGTTGCGTTCGAGGGCCTGTCGGAAATCATGCGCGAGGCAGGACTGCGCAAAGTGATACCTGCTGTTGAGTTCATCGAGGACAAGCTGAGGGATGGTGACCCAGTGGTTGTGTTTGCGCATCACAAGGATGTGGTTGACGTCCTGGCGGCCAAGCTCAAGGAGCACAAGCCTGTTGTCATCACTGGGGATACACCCAATAAGCAAAGACATATAAACATAGAAAAATTCCAACACGGTAAAACGAATGTGATCATAGGCAACATTGCCGCAATGTCCGAAGGAGTTGATTTATCGAGAGCCGACACAGTGATCTTTGTCGAGGCAACCTGGCAGACTTCTGCATTGGAGCAGGCCAGTAGCCGCGTAGAGAACATTGCGAAGACCGGCTTCACGCCGATGGTCTACATACTGACCATTCGCGCATCGTTAGATCACACGGTACTTGGCAAGGTGCTCAGGAAGCTTAACATCATTGATCAAATCATTTAAAGGAGAAAAAAAATGACGAAAGAAGAAGTGTTGGAATTGTCTTATGCCGCAACTGACTTGCATGCATTCGCGAACATGATTGAACAGCGTGTGCGCAGGCAAGAGCGTGAGGCGTGTGCTAAGTTGTGTGAGGGGTATGACGATGACAGATATGCAAATGCCGCAGATTTGTGCGCCGCCGCCATCAGAGCAAGGGGACAAGAATGACTAAAGAAGAACTATTTGATATTGCAGATCAAATATTAACCATGCCATACAAAAAAGACGATGTATTGTATTTGGCAAATTATTTGATGGAAAACGGCAGACAAATGATGTTGAAAAACGCAGAGTTACAAATCGAAGTGGCAATACTAAAAGAACGTGAGGCGTGTGCTGAAATTTGTGATGGTTTTTACTTATCATGGATAGACATACAAGGTAGATATGAATTCATGGGTGAGGGAGCAAGCGAATGTGCTGGT
>Ga0316231_1000425_pt1 | contig 61263 bp, 85 predicted proteins | sample TBH18027metaG_FD_206002 | JGI IMG/M metagenome (GOLD analysis project Ga0316231, IMG submission 206002) | Freshwater microbial communities from Trout Bog Lake, Wisconsin, USA - TBH18027 | ecosystem: Environmental > Aquatic > Freshwater > Lake > Hypolimnion/Profundal zone | place: USA: Wisconsin... | reverse complement strand
TACTGGCGGGAACCCACGCGCTTGGGCGTCATCTTGATCTGGCCGAGGGTCTGGTCGTAGGGATTTAACTGTGAACCTTCCGCGACCGACTGCGCAACCGTGGCCGCGTCCTGACGCGGGAAAACCTGTTCGCCATTGCAGCCGCCGATGTAGGTGCAGCCGAGCTTATCCAGCACCGTCGAATTTCGGAGCAGTTCGATGTAGGGTCGGAACTCCGGCGCAATCATCGCGCCAACCGTGCCGAAATCGGAAGCGAGCGCGTCACGCTGCATCCGGCGGGCGGAAGCGCCGCCTCGAACCATCTTGCCTTCAAACTTGCGACCCTGTTTCGGGGGCGACATGAAACCGCCGAGATCGGCGATGTGCGAGCAACCGGGCATGGATTTGAAATGGCCGCGAACTTCATCTGAGTATTCCAGTTCCGCGCCGGTCGGCATTAGACTCCGGGTTTGAACACCTTTGGAATGCGCGTCAGCGAGTGTGCGTTTGATGACGGAGAAAACGTCATCGCAACGGCCAGCCAAACCAACTTCGGCGGCGTCAATGCTGCGCTTGATGTTTTCCTCGGAAACGGAATCACGCTTCAAATCGTCCACTTTGCTGCGGAAAATCTGTCGGATTTCAGTGGCCGGCTTGGATTCGTCGTGCGCGCAGGCTTCCATCGCGGCGATGTGGATGGCATCGCGCAGATAAACCGGCTCTTTCTTTCCGTCGGATAGTTTGCGGTAGGCGATGCGCGAACCAAAATCGCGGGAGAACTCGGTTTCGAGCGCGGTGATTTCGTTGTTGCGTGCGGCGAGATTGGCCTTGCTCGTGTTCGCGGCGGCTTCCAACTCCACTTTGGAACGGTAGCCAAGTTCAGTCAGCTTGCGCTGGACGTGGGGCGTCGCCAGACTGTCAACGACGAGTTCGGGTTTCTGCGCGATGGTTTCGGCAGCGATTTGTTCTGGTGTTTTGTCGGCCATAAATTTTCTGGATATGATGTTTGGTGCGTTAATTTCCGCTTTCGATAAATTTGTGGAGTCAACTGCGCGGAATTGTTTCAGGTCGCATGGGACGCCGCGCTCGACGGCTTCAAGCGTGGTTTTTGGCTCAACATGGGTGGCTTCGCCGAGCGTCACATTCTCGCCGTCGTAACTAAAATCCACCGCGTAAAGTTTTCTGCCATCGCGCCACGCCGGGGATGAAACGATGGCTTGAAAATCTGTCCCGTCCGAACTCACCTGATGGTTGTCGTGGTGGTAAAAATCAGAAACCATGTCGCCGTTGTCCCGCTTGTGTTTGAACCGCTTGTCGGTTTCCAGCGCAGTGACTACCTTGCGTTTCAGATCCGCGTGCGAGATTCGGATTTCCTTGGCGTCCTTTTTGGAACGAAACATTTTCTCTCCGCCCTTGCGCTCGGCTTCTTCTTCCGCCGGGGTTTCGGCGTCAATGCAATCCTGGCTGCAATAAAGCGCGTCGTCGGATTTAATCATGTCCACGCTTTTCATCTGCTTGCCGCAACCAAAGCAGCACGTCTTGTCCACCGCCGCCGCGCGCTGCAATCCAACCGTCGGGTCGAGCGGATCGCCCACGCTGGAAACTTCGCGGCCTTGCCATGCGAAGCGGTGTCCAATCGTTCCGTCGTCCAACTTCTGTGCGCCGAGATACTTGGTGTGGATGTAACCGCAAGAAACATTCATCCGGCTTTTTTTGCCGAGTTGTTTTTTGCGGGTCTTGGAAAGTTTTGAAACCTCATCGCATTGCACCAAAACGCGCGTCACTTTGTCTTTGGAAAGAGTGGCTTTTTTGATGTTGCCAAGATGCCGGTTGGTCTTGTGTTCGTCCAAAAACGCGGCGCGGCCAGTGTTGAAAAAAGAAAGGTCGGCATCGCCTTCGTTGTGGCTCAAGATTTCGGTGTAAAGTTCGCCTTCTTTTGCAATACCAAGACGCGCGTGGATTTCATCGCAAATCTGCTGCCCTGGAAACTCGGAAGCGGCTGCGATTTGAAAGGTGTCCTCGCCGATAACGTCACCACTGGCAACGTCGGTGTAGCGGTAAAGCAGGTTGTCGCCGCTCCGCTCCATTTCCACCGGCGGTTTGACTTCTGCGGGTTGGTGAGACGCTGCCGTTGGTTCAACGGCGGGCGTTTTTTCTTTGGCTTCGGTGGTATCAGCGGCGGTGGCACTCATTTGAAACGCCCGCAAGTCAAACCAAGGCGGCAAGGCGGATGCTTCACGCCGCAATGCTAGTAGATTGCAACATTGCCGCACCCGCCCCGCCAAAATCACGCGCTATAATTTTCGTCCGCCAGGATAAATCGGTAAATCTCGCCGCCGGGCAGCGTGTTGACCGACCATATTTGCAATCGGGTTGGAACTGCCGTCGGATTTAACAGCAGTGTGCATTTATGGCCTTTTTGGGGAACATAATTCCCCAAGGTTGAAATGCGGACTTCGCAACAGTTGACCATTGTTTTGGGGGACAAGCCACCCATCACCAAAACAACTTCGCCGGCAACTTCGGTGTGTGTGGCCGGAACTGTCATCTGCGGGACCGTGGTTGTGAAAGTCAGCGTCGCCAACGATGTCCCGCCGCCGGTGAAATTCTCATATTCACATTGCAACGCCGTATGCTGTGAAAACGGATTCACGGTTAAATTCTTTCCGCCAGCAGTTGCCGCACCAGTGCCGCGCCGTGGCCGTTGCGCTGATGGCTGCTGCGCGCCGTCTGCTGCTTGGCTGTCACGCTGCCTTTTTTCTTGGACGGCTTCTGTGTGGCAGCCGGAGGTTCTCCACCATCATCCGTGGTTGGGGCATCCGGTGTTTCCGCCAGCGTTTCTTTTTCCGTAACGCTTGTCGGCGCGTCCATCAGCGTGATGCCGTAAGCCTCGCACCGCTCATTCCATTGCGACCATTCGGCAATCACGTTTTCAATATCGTCGCCGTCGGCCATCATGTCCTGCGCGCGTTGCGGAGAAATCAGCTTGGCGTCCAGCTTCAAAACGAGCGCCTGCACTTCGCGTAGTTCGTCCGTGAACGGGAACCGCTTGCCGTGGAAATGTGCTGCCCGCAAAATCTCTTTCTGTCTCGACGCCAGCCCGTCCAGCACGCCATTCATGCACGCAGCGCGAAGCCAGCGTTTGAAGATGCGCGATACCACCACCATTATCATGTGTTCCTGAAACACCATCGCCTCATCGCGGGACGGACGTTGCGACATCTGCGCTGCGATGTAGCCGAGCGACTGAAAATCCCCGGTCAAATCGGAATACGACACCGCCGCCGCCGCCGCAATCTCCTTGTCGTTATCCATCCGAAATTCATGCGCGGCCTCGATGGGAAAGCGCGGGTCGGTCTGCATCAGTTCCAAACCGTAATCCAGTTCCAGAGTTGCGCCCGGAGTCTCGGTGCTGCGTCGTTGCTGGATGCCTTGTTGCCGCGTCACGCTGTCGCCGCCAGCCAGCGCATTTGGCAAACCTGTTCCGTCCGCAAACTTTTCCACCATCGCCCCGAACTCGTCCGGCGTGAAGCTCATCCCGGTAGGATAGTTTTTCTTGATCCAGAAAACTTTCATGCAGCTTGAAATAGCGGCATAGGTTAAAGCCTTCTGGTATTGGAACAGCCGCCAAATTGCTTGGATGCAGGCGTCCATTTCCGTGAAGCCAAATTCCTGCTCCGCGCGATCCCGCAGGTTGTTGAAATGGATGATGTCCTTCGCCGGAACCTGCTCGCGCACCCATTTCTTGTCGCCGTCGCCGACATAGTTGTTTTGGACATACCCCTCGCCAGGATGCCGCGTCAAAATCCAGTAGGCCAGCGGATAATTCCATTTCGGATGATACTCGATGCTGCCGCGAATCGGGTTGCCAGCGCCAAACTTGTCGCCCGTCTGCGAAGTGGCCATGTAATTCGGCTGCAAGCGGTCGGACTCCAAAAGGTCAATCGCAAACCGGCTTTCGTTGTTCGGAAAATCATCCCACAGACGGATTAAAACGCTGCCGATGGTCTTAGCCTCGTTCACCATCTGGTTGAACGCCTCCAATGAGGAAACCGTCCCGCGCACGGTAAAGTTTTCCGGCAAACCCTGCTGTTTCCACTCTGATTCGATTATCTGGTTGACATCATTTTCGGCCTCAAAAACTTTTACCATTTGGCCGGATTTGGGATGTGGCTTCTCAATCGTTGAACCAACCTTCATTGTGAGCTTGAACGGGTCATGCCCGACGATATTGTTGCGGTGCGTCCGTAAAATCGCCTTGCCCTGCGGCGTGTCCTTCGCCAAGGTGCGCGCTCGCGCCCACACCTTGTAAAAGTCCATGAAAATTTCCGTGTTAGCCGTTCCGTAAGTCCCTTTGAAATCCGCATTGAAAGCCGTCGTCACCCCAGCGTCATAACTGCGCTGCAAACGGCTGGCGGATTCCATCAGACCGGCAACCTGCTCCTTCATCTTTCCAAACGTGCGAATCTGCGCGTTTGCCCGCGCGATTTCGTCCGGCGACAGGTCTTGGCGAAACGGGGACTCAGACTGCGGTGGCGGAGCAACCGCAACGCTTTTCTGAAACCATGTGGATGGGGATAAAACTTTCATAAAATCAAATCACCATCCGCCCGTGTGTTGCGGCAAAATCTGGTTTTGGCTGACTCCGGTGTTTCGCTGCCGGTCAACCTTAATTTCGTAGTTGCGGAACTCCACCAGCCGCCAGTAGCGTTCCCACGTCTTGTTTTTGTCCTCGACAATAAACCGAGTCCGCTGCACGTCGGTTTCCGTCAGGTCGTAAGATTCAAGTCGCATCAGCTTCGCCTTGAGAGCGTCAACCATCTGCTGCGCGAAAGTCGTTACCGGCGCACTCCCTGCGCCGTCCGCCAAGTCGGGGTCAATCGAAATCTCGGCAACGTAGAATGTGTGCTTTTCGCCGGCAGCGATGTTCAATCCGGCATTGCCAACCGCGTTCACCACCTGTCCGGTCAGGACGTATTCGCCCGTCGGGTCAAACCCCGCCCCGAAGTTCGGCACGTTGACGGAATGGCAGGACGGGTCGAAAGCAGACTGCGTGGAATAAAATTCAGCAACTTTTTCCGCACCATTTGGAAGCGATTGAGTGACAACGTAGTGCAACGCCCAGCCATCCGCCGGCAGATAATTCGACAGATACTTGGTGAAAATCAGCGAATCGCCGGAAGCAAAGACTTCCGGCTCGCGCCACTGTTTTGGTTCGACGGCCATCTACAACCGCGCAAAGTCAAAGCGGCGGCTGACTTAAAAACGCAGGCCAGTCTATTTCCGAACTGGCAAACATTTCAGCAACGCCTTTGGCGTAATTTCTGGCGGCGTCCTCAACCGTCAGTCCCGTTCCGGCATTTCCGCCAAGAAAGTCCGCCCAGATCATCCATTGGCCGTCTTTGTATTGAGCCTTGGTTCTTTCCAAGTATTTCTGTTTTTGTTCTGGTGTTATCATAAATTCATTCCGCCGAAAACACCGCTGATTGCCCCAACAAACCGTCCATCCCCGCACGCACAAGTAACGCCTGCTCGCACCAAAACCAGTGATCGTCCGGTCGCAACTCGTCATACTTGTTCGTCTCTTTGTTGTAAATCTGCGCGCTCATCTGGTTTTCGTAAGCCAACATCGTCTGCCTGCCGTTGCGCCCGTCCACTTCCATTGAAAGCGTCAGCGTGTCCGGCACAAGCGTTTTTCCATCAGCCGCCGGAATTTTAAGCTGGTCACGCGATAAAAATTCAAACTTCGGCATCCCTGGCGCTCCGCTGTAAAGCGAATCTATCTGCAACATGATGGGCGTCTTGTTGAATAAAATGCGCGCCAGCGGGATGCGCCGCACTTTGCCGGACTCGTCAATCATACTACCATACACTGCCGCCTCTGGCGACCACGGCCTGATTTGGCCGTCCCGATGTCCCTTGAAATTCTGCTTGCCGGGACTTGCGGCCAGAAGTTTCCAAGTCACCGAATCTTCCATCGTCTTGAAAATCGGATGTGGCCGCGAACGCTTCACCATCTGCCGGAACTCCACCGCCTTATTCATCACCTGTTCGCTCCATTGCACTACGTCAATCATTACCCGGTCATTCGGAACTCCCCAAAATGCCTGAACCGAGCGCCATGCCGCCCATGATTTGCAATAACCGCGCGCCAGTTGACGACTGTTTCCAAATCGGTCATACGCACGCACGATATACCAAAACCAGCCAGTGATGGATTTCTCGGTTGCGGCCTTGTGGTCGGCGTCCTCTTGGCAGTCCACTGCCATGTTCACGGAATGAAACAGGCTCGCGCCGGATTCATCCTTGCCAAAAATTTCCAGATACTTCAACGGGTCGTAAGTTCCGGCGGTTATCGTCCGGTTGGAAACCGACAGCGATTTTCCATCCCAAGGTGTTGCCCAGTTCGACAAGTAAAAATCAATCAGTTTTTGGATGTTCCCAGATTCTTTATGTGCTTTGACCGCCACGATGTATGCCTGCATGGTTTCTCGCCACGGAACGAACATCGAGGCCGGGTCGGGCTGCCAGAATCCAACGCTAAAATTTTTCGGCGTGTAAAAAATCCCATTCGGCAACTGCTGGCGATATTCCTGATCAAATGTAGCATTGATGGCTTCGCGGATTTTGCGGGTGTCGGGAAGTTCTGATCCGCAATGGTAGCATTCAATCGTTGTCTTGGCGGCGGCAGACTTGATTTTTTCCGGCGTGTCGAGTTCTGAAAAACGTTCCGGCACCTTCATCCCCCAAAAAGTTTCTGGCTTTGGAGGATCGGCAGGAATCGTCCATTCGCCGATCCCCTTGATTGGAAGCGGCGCAAAATCATTTGGCCGTTGCTTGGTGATGTTAAATTCCTGTCGGCCACCGCAGGCAGGACATGAAAACGTCAAAGGAACACGAACATGAAGCCCCTCCCAAATTAAATCCTGATCCTCCTTCACTTTTCCAGCCTGTCCCACGATAATAAGTTTTCCTCGTTTCTGGCTTTGTTTGACGCGGTTGACAGCTTTTCCCATTAGCCCATCCGATTGGTGCAACCAACCCTCGTCCAGAATCATCACGTCCGCCGGTAGCGATGACGCATTTGTTTCGTTAAGTCCGCCGACGAATAAAGTTTTACCGTTAAGCAAACGCATCTCCGTATCGGTCACGCCGAACCTGTCCGCTCCGGTCGGCAGCAGGGGAGAGATGTCGGGATTCTTTCGCAAAGTTTCCATCAATCGCTGCGTGCAATAAATTCGCGCCTTTTCTTCACAATCCATCAGCGCCTTAACCCGCATATAAGGCGAATGGACGAGCAGATAATGGACTGTCAAATCCCAAACGAGCGAGCCGGCGGTTTGTGCAGCTTTAAGCAACATCACAATCCGCACATTGGGATCGAGGATGGCTTTGAACGGGCCGATTAAATGGCGCGCGGTATCTATCTCAAAATGGCGGCACGTTCGGATGTTACCTTTGGCGCGGCAGAGGCGGCACAGGTTGGTTAGCTGCCAGTCGCCCAGATAACCGCTGCCCAACGTGAACGTGCGGGCGTAGTCATAAATCTCACCGCGAAACGATTTGCCGACGCCGCGCCACGCGGCGGAGGTGACTTTGGCAATCGCATTTTGCTCGGCGATGGATTTAGTTTCGGGAGTCACTAGGTTATACAAAGTGGCCTGGTATATTCAACTGTTCGGAGAAAAGGCGTTCACCCCTTGCAGTAGGTCGAGATAGAGTTCGGTTACACCATTGAATTTATCTCCTACTGGACAGAGCCTCCAGTGTTGGACTTCGGTTTTTGTTTTTACGAACACCGATGCGAAGCGATCATTTCTGATGCGCCGACGAACTTTGATTGTGTTGGGCGGAAGGTTTATGATTGGCAGGCTAGACCACCGAAGGTCAGCCCCGTGGCATATTGCACGGCCACGGATTATCACTGGTTTTTTCTCCGAACAAGGCATCGCAGGCGAATCCGCCTTGTCGCTGGCATTTGCGGCGGCACTTGGTTTTTCTAGTGTTGTTTCCATGATTTTAGCTTTCAGTTTTACGGCGGCGTCTTTGACGCACAGATTTCCGTCAGGGTCGAGCAAGTCGCGGATTTCTAGCACCGATTTTACCGCGTCGGCTAGGTGTCGGCGCAGTTCGGCATTTTCAGCTTTTAGATCAGCGATTTGTCTGGGCTTTCAGTAATTCGCAAGAGTTATTGGTTTGCATAGTCGTGGGTTGCCGGTGGCTCATCTTTTTTCGTTAGTTACCATTTCTTGCCGTTGGCTTGTTCGCGCGCTTCGTGCGTGTGGTCTTGCCGCGTGGCGTTGTATTGCAGTTTTTCAAAGACTGCTCCGCCGATGTCGTAGTTGAATCCTGCGGCGTAGTCTAAGATTCGGATGAGCGCGTCGGCCAGTTCCACCTCTGCCATTTTGCGATGCGGCAGCTTGTCATCCATCAGGTCTTTCCGCTCGCCTTCCATCGCCTCGGAGATTTCCGAGTGCATGAGGCAGAGCAGTTCGCCCTTGTTGCGTTGCAGCGGTTGGCCGTTTTTATCGTGCCACCACTTATGGTTTAGCTCGTGGATTTCTCCCGCGAGTTCGTTCAAGATTTCTATTATTTCTTTCATATTAGATTGTCGTTATTTCGCACCTAACACTTGAGGCGTTAGGAATCAATGTGTGTTTATACTTTCTATAACTTGAAGTTTTACGCTTTTTATGATTGGCGGCGTTGCAATGTATTGCACGCTTTCAGGACTGAGTTTTATGGATTCGACTTTTTCCCAATTCGTCCCGTCAAAGCTGATCTTAAAAGTAATCGTCGGTGGATTTGCGATGGCGTTGGTATCCATAGTCACCACTAAATACTCTGGTGGAATGACAAAATTTGCGTGCGGTGATTTATGTCGAATAATCCACGCGACTAATAAAGCACCGGAGATTATCGCTGTTAGTAGTCTGACAAGGTTTTCCTTTTTCATAGTATTTTTTCGTTAATTTTATTGTCCGAGATCATGCTTCACTTGCGTTTGGATTCGCGCCGCGTTTTCATTCGCTCGCCGCGACGCTTCCGTTTCCACCTCGTCGATTATCCGCCGGTATTCCTTCGCCTGAAATTCTTTGGACGCGGTGATTTGTTCCGGCGTCAAACCGATTCCCTGCCAGAATAATTCAAACAATTCCGGCGAATCATTTTCCATCAGTCCCTTCAAAAAATCGTGTGATTGCCGCATGGTTCCAGCCAAAATCGCCGCGCATTTTTCCGTAGCCAAATAACCGCCCTTCGCCACCTCAATATCAAACAAGGTTTTTTCCAGTTCGGCCCGTTCCGCCACTAACCGCAATTCCTCAATCAGCACAAGCGGACTCGCTTCCGCCCCGTTGGTCTGGGCTGGATCGCGCCGCCAGGCGTGCCACAGGTTATTATTAAACCATTCGATTGCCGCCCGGAGCGAATAGCGTGTGCGACCACCCTTAATGGTCGGGAATGGTGGAATGGTTGAAGCCAAACGCCTATGGGCCTTCCAATCACTAATCGTTTGTTTAACGATTTCATTCCGCAGCTTGCTTGTCTTGTCGGGATTTTGAAAATGCAGCATCATCCGGCGTGCCAGTTCGCCCCCCGAATCGCACACATCAACATCCGACAAAGCGGGGCCGGTGCTTCCCGCCGGGTCATCTTTTGGTAAAGCGATTATTTTTGCGTCTAGTAATTCCTGAATCTCATCTTTGCGAAGCGTTTGTTTCTTACCTTCGTCACTTAATGGATTGCGCCAGATGAAATACAAATCGCGTAGCCGTTTTTCTTTATCGCTGTTAAGCCGTCCGATTTCGATGAAACGGCTTTCAATCCGCTGCTTTTCAATTTCATCAGGAGTTGGTTCTGGTAAAACTGGCGCGGCTGGCTTTGCAATTTGCTTTTTCTTACGCTTACTCATGCGTAGCCGCCTATTCCATCGCCGACTCGGTTTGCGAAGAACCTGACCGGCGTTTTTCGCGGCGGATTGACCGCAGCCAATCGCCAACTTTACCGGCACCGGGTTTCCAGCCGCGTTGGGCGAGTTTGCAAAGTTTGGCTAACTCGCTGCCGGATGCTTTAGAAAAGCGTGTGTGATTTTTCATGGATTTATTTCAACGCAATGGCTTGTTCGTAAAGGTCGTGAATCGGCTTCGCATCGTTAATAAATTTCTGGCGATAAAACGACGGCCATTGTTCAATCGGATCAGTCTTGATTAGTCGCGCCGATTCGTTATTAATCCGAATCACGCTTGCCAGAAACATTTCGACGTGTTCCTTGCTGTGAAGTTTCTGCTCGCCGCGCGCCGGTTTAGGGATTAGGTCAAGCTGAATAAGCAGTTTGTCCCACAATGGCCGGGCGGCGTTGTAATCCGTCACCGGCTTGTCCAGTTGTCGGCGAACCGATAAACACTCCTTTGCAAAAGCCAGTCCCGCATCAGGCAGAGCCAGAGCAAGCTGGTTAAATTCCGCCGGCAACAGCTTTTCGTGTCCGGTAATTTCCCAGATGGTATCGCCCATGTCGCGGGCCAGGTTGACCGCTTCAACGGTGGATTCACGACCGTTAGCAACCGCTTCCTTGAACAGTGCAAACTTTTTGGTGAGTTCTTTTAAGGCAGCTTGCGCGGCCTCTTGCTTCATCGCGTGAGCGCGATCAGTGTAGGTTTCGATGGTGGTATCATTCATGTTTTTTGATTTGTTTAATTCTAGCCAGTGTCATATTTTTGCGTGATTCAATGTCGCGCTGCCCTTCCAGTATCGGTAGTTCCGGCATTTCCTTTTGAAAGTGTTTAAGGCATTTGTCAACGGTCTGCTTGCTAAAGCCGGTGTATTTAATAATGTCCACCATCGAATCCGCTCCGGCCAAGACCGGAAAACCGAGCAGCAACCACAAGCACCGTTCCGCCATGTCGCGGTTGCCGCCTTTTTTAGAATAGGCGCGCAGCACAAGAAAACCCCGCTCAATCATGCCATGAACGCGCCAAAACTCCGCGCGCGGCACGTCGGCACCGCCGTAATGTTCCTGCGCTTCACTGGCGATTTCCAACGCTTGCGATTCAGTTAGTGGATAGCGGGCGGCGATCCGAATTATAAATTCCGCCTCGTCAGTGGCATGAGATTCGACCATGTGATTGCCATTATGCAAGGGCGCGGGTATCTCGTTCGGATTTAATCGCGTGTCGGTAGAAGTATTCATGGTCAGGATTTACGAGATAAAAAGTCTGCGATGTAAGTTCTAGGGCAAGTTTAATTTGTCTTTTTTTTCTTGGATAATCTGACAGGCAGCGGCAACTATCTCGGCGGCGGCGCGGGTGCTGTATTGCTGGCTGGTTTTGTTTTCTTCGGCCATGTGCGCGAGATAGCTTAATTCATTTGCGGAGAGTTTTTCGAGGTCGTCTTTGGTCTGTTTGTATATGGTTAGAAACTTGGCGCGAACGGATGGAATAATTTTGGATAGCATAGGTGCAGTTGGTTTATTGTTTTTCAAACAGCTTGCTGGCGAAGCGGCAGATGGCGAGTTCGAGGGTAGTGGCGGTGGCAATGTGTAGCGTGCTATTGTAACCGCTTCCAATCGGCTTGCGACACACCCATTCGCCGTCGCCAGCCTTGAAGATTTTCACTTCTCCTCGCATTTCTACGCACTTCTTCAAGACTTCCAGAGAGTCGGCGGCGTCTATCGTTGGCTGAAAGTTTTTAGTTGGATTGCTGCAAATTCGGGCGCGAACAATGTTAGATGGAATTGAAAGAACAAACTCGTTTGGCTCAAGAATGCAGGTTATTCTTTCCTGCGTTTCCTTCCACGGTTTCAATCCCATGACATTTTCTGCAATCCAAGCATCCAACTCTCTCAATTCAGTGTTCATATTATCTCGCGCAGTTTGGGCAGATTGGCCTGCCGGTGATGGTGTAGTTCACGCGCTGCCAACACGTCGGGCAAAGCCCAAGAAAGATTGCCAGCTTGCGTTTCCAGTAGAAGTATTTGTATCGGAGTTTGTTCATAAATCATTTCCTCACCAGATTCGTGAAGCGGTCAACGTAGTCGCGCTGCTCGGCGTTTAGGTGCTTGGCGTTTGGGCAATGCCACGCGAGCGCAAAAGCCGCAGGCGTGAGCGTAGCGGGGTCTTGGCCGGTGCGGGCGCGAATCACCGCGAGCGTTACGGTGGCGGCTATCTGCGCGTTGGTGGCAGCGGAATACGGTTGCGCCGTCGCATTGCGCCAGACTCGCTTCATGCACTGGTAGCGCGAAACCTCGCCGTGCCGTCCGTGAGCGTAGTCGTTGCCGCCTGACTCGATCTGCGCCAACGCCCAAAGCATTTTGTTGGCGTCAACGAAATGGTCGGAACGGCAGGATTTTACCTGCGAATCATTCAACGCATCAGCTTCGACAGCCCTTTGCATCGTTTGATAAGTGGCGCGACCACTACGGGCTACTACCCGCTCGCGTTCCGTTAAATGTTTTTCTCCCGCCGCAAGCGTGCCTATTTTCGGAGGCGTCACGACCATTGGCCGAATGTAGCCTCCTTGATTGGCTTCGATGCCCGCTTGCGCTTCGCCGCTCTTGTGAACCCATTGGGAACATATACGGCTGTCGTCCGGCATAGGAACGGGAGAAAATTCTAATCCGCACAACTCGATTCCGGCGTGCGCTTGGCTTGCTAGAGCGATGGTTAGCAGTATGCGTTTCATTGCTGAAATAATTGCGTTTCGATAAACGAGCGTGCGCCGATTGCCAGATGCCGCGCCCGCCGATTCCTTGGCATGACCGAGATTTGTTCAAGGGCTTTGATGGCGACTTGAAGCGCGGCGCAGGTAGGCTGGATGCCCTTGTGGTCTGTCCATTTTACGCCGCACGATTTGCATTTTGTTTTTGCCATAGGTTTGTTCATTTTCTTAATGCTTTCAGTTTGTTTAATGCTTCTCGTATCGTTTGCAAAAGGTCGTTGTCAATGACAAGCCAGCGCAGACTGCCGACAATCAATGGTTCGCCTTTCCACCAGATTTTCATAGTTGTTCCAGTTTGAGGTTGTCGCGCTTCTTCAATATTTCAAGAGACAGCGTGCTTGTCACAACGTCTCTGTCCAGTTCAAGAGTAGGCGTGTCTCGCACGATTTCAGCCGCCAGCGTCAGCGCAGCTTTCGCGGCGTCGGATTGGATTTCACCCACAAGTTTTGCCCACGGCTCTTTGCTGTTTTGTATTCGGTTAGCCCACTGTTCTGCCGTTTTCATTGTTTGCCTTTCGCTTGGTTAATAGCATCGTCAACGATGTCGTCAAAGTGTTTGCCGGTTCGGATGTTTTGAGTGAACAGTGAAGCGAAACTTGTTGGATTCAGACGCCGAACATACTCGTATCGTTCCTTGCCCTTCCTCGCTTCCTCTAACTCACGCCGGACAGCTAGGAGTTGTTCTTGATACTCGTTACGCTCTTGCTCGTAGCGTTCGGCGAGTTGTTTGGTGGTGATGAGTTCGCGTTCGAGAGTGCGGGCGTGGTCTAACAGATTGCCATATTCATCATGGACGTTCATCTTGGTGTTAATTCGATGGATTTCATCCGTCCTCGGCGTCGGGATTTGTGGAGAAATAGCAGGACATCCATCTTGCGGATGTGGCTTCAAACCACAAGTGCATTGCTTGGCGATTTGTTCTTTGGTTGGTGAGCTTTGTTGGGTGGTGGTCATAGGTTTTGGTTCGATTGGTTCAACTTCAAGTGAACAATTTGGGCAGCAAGAAAATTCTGTTACTGACGCTTCAAAAGGACAGTTGCAACGTGGGCAGTGAATCATAGTTTTATTTTAGTTAGATTTTAGTCGGCGGTGGATCAGCTTTCTACGTTTAGATGCTTTCCTTTTTAGAAGCACCGAGCCATTGCCGGTAAATCCGACGGCTTCCCATCCATCTTGGCCAAGAAGGTTCAGGATGGTTTCCTTTTCAGTGTTCAGGAACGCCAAGTCGTTAATCATATATTCCCATTTGGGATGTTGCTGATTTTCGTGTCTGTTGCTTGTTTTATTTTTTGCCATATATTTTTTGAGTTTGGACATTCGCATCTAACGTGCGCGGTAGGTCAGCAGGAGCTTTATCTGAACTCGCCCACGATGCAGTCCCACGTTCCTTCGCCGTGCGAGACACAGTGGTCGGGTTCTATTTTGTTGCGGATGAGTCCATTGATGCCGGGTTGGGCGTGGTTTTGTTCGTATTGTTCTTTCTTCCAGTCGTTCTTTCGCTGCCACCATGACCGTTCGGTGATGATTTTCAGCATTTCATCCACAGCGATTTCTTTGCCGTATTCATCGAAGATTTTGGAGTCTGGTTGCGCGAACAGCACTTTCCAGTCATCCAGAGTTGCGATGCCATTTTCCGGCTCGACGTGCAGCGCGAAGTGCCAGCCGCCGGAAGATTTGCCGATGTGTTTTTCTTCTCCAGCGCGATTGCAGTGCTGGCAGATATTCGTTTTCAGATAGTAGTTTGTTCCCATAATTTTCTGTTTTTTTTGACGTTCAGCTAAAAAAGCGCCGGACCTAACCTCCGTTACCGCCTTCAGTTCCGCTACGCGGCTGACGCGCCCCGGTCGGCGGTAGGTCAGCTTTTTCGTTAGGCATAGCGGCGGCGCGGATTAGTTGTTCGACCAAGGCTTGTCCGTGATATTCGCCGAGGTGCGGAAAGAATTTACGCGCAAGATATGCCGAGCGCGGTTTGTCGGGAGTCGCAGCTTGTTGCTCGCGTTCCTTGTCGGTTCGTTTGGTTTCGGTTTTCATTTTATTTAGATTTTATATCGCTATGCCTAACCAGTCGCCGGAGCCAACCGCCGTTGGCGCTTGCTGTTCCGCTGTCGCGGTTCACGTCGCCGCGCCTGATGTCCGCGTTAGATGCTTTCAGCAAATCGGCAAGCTTGCAGTCCGGCGTGTGTCCTTTCCGCAGTTCGCGGCCTTTCCAGAAATCATCGTCACCGCTTGTTGGTTTCCAGTTGTAGCAGCACGGGCAGGTGTTCACCGCGAGTATTTCGGTGTTCACGCATCCCGACCATTCGAGTTCGCGCAGCAGGGCTATCGCGTCGGCCAGCTTGTTTGCCGTCCGTTGCTCGTGTTCCAGATTGCCGATTGTTTCAGATATGTATCCCATATTTTTGTTTCAGTTATACCAGTGGCCTAAAAAGTCGCCGGAGCCAACCCGCGTTGGCGCTGTCAGTTGACCGAGAAGGTTTCTGGTTGGCGGATGTCATAGGTCGCGGGTGGCTCAGCTTTCTACGTTAGGCATACAGCGATGCGTCTCGAACGGGCGAACATACATCCATCGCGCCGTAGGTTTCGGCAGCGGGCATTTTAAGCACGCGCAGCCACTTTGTTTTTCCGTCATGGACGAAGTTCCATATCGCGCCGTTTTTGCCGCGATTGATTGGCTGGATTTTCACATAGCAGTCAATCCCGACTATCCGCGCCACTTCATTGCAGGCACTTCCGAAGTCGTGAGTCCATCCCACTACCGAGGCCGCGCCTCCGTCATTTCCAGTTTCGATTATGTATTTCATTTGCCGTAGTTTATTTTTCCGTCGCGGCGAGCTATTGCACCGACTTTTCGGATTGGTTTGCCGCCGTGAAAGTGTTTGTTCAGATATTCAGCCATGTGCCGGTATGGGGTCATTGCGCCATTCGCGCACCCATACCAGTAGCGCAGCATATCATCTTCATCTTGTGTCCACGGTGTATGCCTAACAACCGCATCGAGTGAACCGCCGTTGGGCGTCTCAGTTGCAATCATAGCGTTTTGGTCGGCGGTCGCTAATGCGGAGCTTTAGGCCACTTCGTCTTGAGTCATGTATTTGAGACTTTCACGACGTTGCCCGCGCTTGAAGGCACGGATAGTGCGGCGTTTGGCGCAGTTGCTTCCGACTCGGAAGCCGTCATCATAGTCATGTTTGCCGGTGTGCAGATATTTCGCCGGACGCCGGAGTTTGATTGGTTCAGTCATATTTTTATTTTTTATTTACTCGCCAAATGTCCGAACATCACCGCCGCGCCAGCACTAGCCAGCCCTAGCACTATCGCAAGCACCACGTTGCGAACATACTTGCACCGTGCGGCTGTCAGTCTGCAATCACGATGCACAACAACAATGCTCTCGTCGTCCTGCATCTTGGTAGCGTGCCACCATCGCAACTTGTTGGAGCAGTTCGGGCAATGAAGGTTTGGTTTGTTGGTGATGATCATAAGGTTGTTGTTTTATAGCTCTGAAAATTTGTTTTTGTAGTAGAAGTCAGCCATGCCTGACTGTCGGACGATTGAAAACCAATCAATAGGATATTCACCGTTTTCTTTTACTGATTCACAAGCCGCCTAAAACTGCTCATGGTTTTTCTGCAAACATACTTTTTTGAAAAGTTCCATTTGATCTTGCGTCATTTTTCTCATACAAACTCCTTCCAAATCTGCTCCGCGTATTGCGCGGGCGTGGTTTTAACCCGGTTTTCCTTAATTGCATTTTCCACTTCGCTAATGACTCGCTCTGCCCTAATTCTTTCGTCTCTGCACCGCTTCATCCATTTTCTTCCATTTCCTTGATCCCATTGACATCCAAGCACAGAAGCGAATCTGGTGGCGGTTGCGGCCTGTATCGGTGAAAGCCTTCCATTGAAAGCTATTGGGCGAAGCCCATTAGTCTTATCTTCTATTAACTCTGGTTCTGGTTTTAGTTTGCGGACTGTAACAGAGCCTGTAACAGTCTTTGTAACAGCAGCCCTAGCAGCGGATGTTTGGCGAACCTTTTTGGCGTAAGCCTCTTTAGCTGTTAGATATAGCTCGCGGCAACGCTTTTGATGCCACTTGCCGCCGTCCAAAACAAAGAACTTGTCGTTGTCGAACACAAGCTGTTTCACCCTGCGCCACACATCTGGTAACTGAACCTGTGACAGTTCCTGTAACAGGGAATCGTCATCGGGCAATCCTTCGCAATGCGTGTGCGACCAGTAATGCCAGCAGCATTCAAGGTAAATCCATTTGACATCCTTTGGCAGCATCTTTACCGCGCTGATGAAGTCGTCGCCGTAAAGCGGCATAAAGGCGTCTGGCTTCATATTGAAGCCTCCTTGTGCATTATGTTTTGTCGGTTAAAATTCATGGTTCAACTGGTTCTTTCCTCATCTTTTCCAACGCATCCCAGAAATCGGTTTCGACCTGATATGACTGTTGTGGTGTCAACGTCAATTCCGCCCCGTTTTGTAAAATGGTGACGGAAGTAATTTCAATACTCTCCGGCGATCCGGGGCAGTTACGGGTTTCGCGTTCTTCTTTTACATAGTCGAACGCTACTTCCACTTCTAATTCGATGTGGGTCTTGATGGTCATGGGATTAGACTTCAATCAGCGCCTTTCCCGCGCGAGTTCCAATGGATATATCTTCACGGGCGCGGACACCGGGCAACTTCTCACCAGCGGCTAATGCCTGTTTCAAACCAACCATATCCCATTCCACCTTCCGAACTAGGTCGGGCCGCGCCTTCATCAGTTGAAAGTCGTTAATTTGTTCAATCACCCACTCCTTGCGAACGGACTGCCCTTTCGCGCGTGTTATCTCGACCGGGCGCGATTCGACATAGGTTGCGGTTTCGGCGCGTTCTACGGCCAACTGTGCTTGCTGGCGGGCGGTTTCGGCAGCAAGCTCTGCAATCCGTTCGGCCTCAATACGGGCGGCTTCGGCGCGCTTCTCGGCCTCGATGCGGGCAGCTTCGGCGGCTTCACGCTGTTTCTTGTTGGTTGCCTCCCGTGCCAGCTTTTCAGCGGCCTCGCGCTCCTCGCTGGCAATGCGTTCAGCTTCGGCGGCAACCCGTCGCGCTTCTTCCTCGCGCGCCGCCTGCTCGCGGGCGATACGGAGCAGTTCGGCTTGCTTCTCGGCTTCGATACGGGCGAGTTCCTTGCGCTGCAATTCTTCTTCCTCGGATTTCCGACGCAGTTCGGCACGGATAAAATCTTTTTCCAAGTTTTCCAGCCGGCCATCTTCACGTTTCAAGTCCTCGGATTCAGTCGCAACGATTCGATCCAAGTAGCGTCCCGCTTCCAAGATTGGTTCTTTTAACTTTTTGCGCTGGGATTCAAACAGCGATAGCAGCCCTTTGATTTGCTTGCGGGCGGCGGAACATTTATTGTTCTGCTCGGCGTTTTCCACCTTACCAATCAGTGCGGATGAAGCCAGAGCCTCGTCGCGCAAATGGATTGCGATGGGTGCGATTTGCGCCACCGGCAGCTTTTCCAACGGCATGATGATTAGTGATTCGCTCATAAAAAATTGGTTGCCGTCTCTCCGGCTGTCACGCCTATTACTTTCTCCGCAGGCGTTCACGGTTTTTGTGGTAAGATTTTATCCCTTAATCGCCTTCAAACCGTTCAACAAACCAGTCTTAGCTTTGAGCAACCGCTTGGCGTCGTCCGTGCTGATTTCATCGAATCCGCCGATGCTATCAGCATTCGCAATGTTTCCAGTTTCAATCCCGAACTTTTGCAGATGGTCAAAGGTGTAACCTTCTCCGGTGATAAGTGCTTCCAGTTCGGCTTGTGCCGTGGTCGTAGCCGGCGCAGCAATAATCTTCGGCGGCGGTTCGTTGGGAATCACCGTTGACTCGACGGTGATGGTCTTGGCTTCATCTTCATTATAGACCCCAGAGAAACCAAAGGCCATGCGCGCGGCCTGACAGGTGGTGCGGTTACGAAGCATCCGCCACGGCATTTGATTCCACGGCTCGGTATTCCGCTTGCACTCGGACAGGTATTCGGTAATGACCATCGGATGCGAACGGTTCTTCATAAAGACCGTCGCGGTGCAGGATTGAAGATTGCCTTCGGAATCATCCCCACGAACATATTCAATGCCATCAAATTCCGGGTGCGTGATGAGCATTTTGTTCCAACCGTCAACGCTGACAATCGGGCAGATGCCGCCGCCCTTTGCGGGAAATGCGTAAATCTCTTTGAGCAGTGGATTGAGCCGATACTCTTGGCAGACAATAACGAGCGCGGCGAACTCATCATCATTAGCCTTGGCAAACACAGTAGATTTCAAGATGGTTTGCAGGCGGGCGGGATCAACTTGCAGGCGAGCGGCGAGGCTTACGAGCGCGTTTGGCTTGGTTTCGGTTTTTGGTTTTGATGTAGTTGCAATGGCAGTTGTCATATTTTTGTTTTTGGTTTCGGTTGGTTTAGTTACTGTAAATTTCAAAAATGAACATCGTCATTTTGTTTTCACTCATAAAATCTTAAAAAATTCATCCATGCTCCTGACAACGTGAACCGTATGGCCTAACTTCTCCGCGTGCGCCTTCATCGCGCTTTGCGTTGGCGATAACTTACCGCCGCGCGACTTACATTCCACTAACATCAACCGTCCCGCATTAGCCAGAATCACAAAATCCGGTTCGCCAGCCGTGCGATGCGTCCGTTCTGACATAGAACCGTGCAACACTATCCAACCGCGTTTCCGACATTCGGCAAAGATGGATTCATGCAAGTCACTTTCGCGGGTAACTGGTTCGCTGCAACTAGCAACGGACTGACCACTGCTAAATAAGTGCGGGTTAAGTCGAGCTAGGGTTGGTGATGGAATCGGAAGATTCATGCGTAGCAAATAAATCTGTCTGGATTGTGGACATTTATGCGTGGTGAAATTCAATCCGCCTTGGTGTCATCGGGTGGGTTGTAATGATTGTTCTGGCAACCATATAATCCAACGGACTAACCCCGTTCGCCGCGTCCGGGTGTGTGTAAATCATCGTTGTTTCTGGGTTCTGATGACCGGCCCATTCCATCACTGTTTTCAGGTCATTTCCGACGCGCTGACTGTAAGTGATGAAGAAATGGCGCAGGCAATGCGGGGTAAGGTGCTTCAATATTCCCGCCGCCTTTACAGCCCGGCGCATTGGTTTTCCTAAACATTCAGGAACCGCGTGCCAACGATACTGCCCGCGAAACTTCGTGGACGGAAAAAACCATTGCTGCCGAAATTCCTGGTTAGCCTGCTGGTATTTGTTAGCCAGCCGTCCCGGCAAAACCACCAAGCCGCGTCCATCGGCTAGATCGCGGTCATGCAGTGCCTTTCGCAATGCCAGGTGCCGCTGCAATTTCGGCACCAGAGAATCAGGAATGATCGTTCGCCGGCACTTGTCATTTTTTCCAAACCAAACGCGAATCGTGCGGGCTTCAATGTCCACGTCTTGCACCCGCAGCTTGCAACACTCTGCCACGCGCAGGCCAGATCCGGCCATCAGTTGCGCCATTGTTTTAGGCATACCGTTCATTAGGGCAAAAATGCGCTGCAAATCATCCGGCGATGGCAAAATCCGGTTGGTCTGAGTCACCTTCGGCATGGGCGGCAGTTCCAAATTACCCATGTCTGCCATGAGAACGTGCTTGAATGTAAAAGCCAGCGCATTCAAAGCCTGCTTGCGCGAAACCGGTGAATAATTTTCAGCATACAACCACAGTAAAAATGCCTTTACATCGCCACCTTGCCATTGGCTCGCCGGTTTCTTCACATAGCCATAGAACTTGCGATTCCAAAAGCGGTAGCCTTGCATAGTTGAGCGCGCAAGGCTTTGCTCAATCATCGCATCGTTCAGTTTTTGGATAAGCCCCATGTGATAATAGCAACTCTGTTGATTGAATTAACTGTTAGAGCGCTGAGTCTTGTGACCATTCCGGCGCAGTGCCTTTCGGGTCATTCAGCCAGCGGCAGTGTCTCTCGGCGGTTTCGCGTTTAGTGTAGAGCAGCGCCGTGCCGTCCACCGCACAGTTCACCCACTTGCCCCGCTCCTTGTTGTGTTGGATGCCGAAGACCGGCTGCATGGTGTTGGTGTTTATCCAGTCAGAGACACGGTATCGCGCTCTAACCACCGGCTGCACGCGAACCGGCGCGGGCGCTGGCTGTTCGGACGTTGATTGAGTAGTCATAGCGTTATTCTTGTTCTCGCGCCGGCCGGTGAGCCGGAGCGTTATGCTTCCAGAACGCGCACCAGTGCGTTTTCTGTGCTTTGCCGCTCGGATGACCGAACAGCGGTTTGTGCGGCGTGAGTTTTAGAATTTCCGCAAGTGGCACGTCGCATTCATTCCACTTGAAGATAAGCACGCCGCCGGGCTTCAAGACTCGGAAGCACTCGGCGAAGCCACGGCTCAAATCATCGCGCCACGTTTCGCGGTCCAGCCGCCCGTAGCTTTGAGCCATGAAGCTATTCTCGCCGAGGAATAGATGCGGCGGGTCGAACACGACCATTTGAAAAGTCTCGTCGGGATATTCCATTGCGCGGAAGTCGTGGACACGATCCGGCAGGCAGCGGCGCGTGCGGGCATCCTTGCCGCTCCCGACCACCTTGTCAGGCATCACGCGGCAGTCAGCAAAAAGCACGTTCGGGTTTTCCTTGTCGAACCAGAATTGCCGGCCTCCACAACAAGCGTCCAGGATTGGCGGCAGGGAAGCATAACAAGTTGCTGGAGCCAACCCCGGTTGGCGCGTGTCGTTTATCGCTTCGGTCTTTGGTTCATTCATGGTTTTCTTTCCGGGGCGGCTCAGCGCCCACGTTAGACCCCACACATCCCCTCACACTCGTTTCCCCAGAGTAGTTCTTGGCCACGGTCGAGGTCAGTTGTCAGGTCTATTTCGTTTAGTGGTTTTAGTGAGCGGTGAGCATACATTGGCGGCTTTCCATTCCGCCGCACACCGTCTCGGATGAGATTGTCCACGCGCACAGCTTCCGCCCATCCAGCCGGGTCTGTGTCTTTGATTTGCCGCCAGTGCGGGTTAGAGTGAAACGGGCAATACACGCACGAAGATTTAGGCGGTTGCTGGTAGCCATTCCGTTCCATCCATGCCAGACAGTTGTTTCTGCTCATGCCCTTTTCGATTAGAGGATGGCGGTGGATGTAGTGCGGATAGCGGCTGTCTTTGATTCGCTGCGCTTCGTCAGTTGATATGCCTATCCACAGCACGGCGTGAGTTTTCTTGCTTCCACGCTTAGCACCCGTCAGTCGCCGGATAGCTTGTTGTATCGGGTGTATTTTGAAGTCATGCGTGCAGGCACGCGATAGCAGCACGGCTTTTCCATCCTTGCCAGCACTGAACCACGGCGGACTTCCAGAGATAGACCCAGACTTTAGAGATTTTTCAATGGCTTTCGTCAGCCCGTCTTTGTGCATCACGCGCAGCACAGGAAACGGCAGCAGCTTTTCCAGATAGTCGAGGTAGTCATACACATTCTTTGGTTCTGCGCCGACATCAGAAAAGATGGCATATTTGGGCATAGGCGCGATTTCGCCCCTCGCTGCCATCAGTGCCATTGTCGAGCTTTGGACACCCGCACCTAGCGAGATTATTGAAATGGGGTCTAACAAATCGCTGGACACAACGCCGTTGGGCGCGCTCGGTTGTTCGCTTCGGTCGCTGGTTGTTTTATGGTTTTTCATTCGGCGTGTGTCAGCTTGTCGTTAGACCCAGCGGCGATGCGTTTGGCATATTTGAATCGCGGCCAGTCTTTTGTTTCTAAGTTGGTTTCGCAGACTTCGACGAGGTATTGCAGCTCGTTTTTTATCTGCGCGATTTCTTCATCACGTTTTTTAAGAGCGCGCTTTTCAGCAGACAGGCAAAGATTGTGCAGGGTGTTTATTGTCTCATAGGCTTCTGCGCGTTCGTCCAGAAGCCTTTCACACCGAAGCGACATTGCGTTTAGGGCTTTCCCACATTCCTCTAAATCCAAGGCAAGCTGTCTGGCGATTGCGGAGTCTATTATTTTATTACCGTTTGGCAGGATAGCAGATTGTCGCTCATTCGTAGCCACTGTTTGTGTCGGTGTCATATTGTTGTTTGTCGTTATTCGCTGGGTCTAACCACCTGCCGGAGCCAAAGCCGGTAGTCGCTTCATTTTGTTTTTCGGGCGTTCCCGTTCCGGCTTGGCTCAGCAGGGACGTTAAATAAAACGCCGGGTTAATCTGACGCGCTTGTGTGTCTATTCGCATTTCGTTGAACCGACTTCGTGTAGCTTGACTTCTTCAACCAGCGTCGTGACTCTTGGCCGTAGCGGTTCCGGGTGTCCCAACTCATGCGCTATCTGACGGTCAGTGCGCGGATTACCATCGGACATTAGTTCAAGAATGCGCGTTTCCAAGCTGGTGCGCTCGTTCGCAGTCTCGGAAAAGGCGGCAATGGAATTGGCGTGAAGGTTCATTGAACCACCCTCCCGATTAAAATAATTGCAAATGCAGCTACCCCCCAACCGATTGACGCCACCACCACCGCAGCCAACAGCCACGATTTCAACCGCGCGTTATCCGCCGCCATTTCCTCGCGCGTCGGCTGAATCCAAAAACGGTCTATTGGTTCAAATTTCATCGGGACAACTCCGTTTCCGCCAGCGCCACGCGAAAGGTCACGCCAGTATAATTTTCCGGTGCAAGTGACGCCACGCGCAGCCGTTCCTGAAGTTCCGCTGCCAACTGGCGCAGAGACAACCTCAAAGACTCGCTCTCTACGCCCTGCAACTCAGTTAGCACCAGCAGCGTCAATTCCGCGCGATTAGCCCGTTGAATGCGGTCAAACAAATCCAGACCAAGCGCCACACACATTTCCCTAGCAAAACATGGATTACAGATGCCGCTGGTGGTTTTCCCGTCCATTTCCGGGACACACGGCTTGATTCCAAGCAGCGTGCCGCAGTGCGAGCATTCACATTTCATGGTTCCAGTCATAAATTGGATTTAAGTTTTCTGTATTGCCGACTATATTCGGTATGGCCTAGCAATTTGTTTGATAAGCCTGTCCATCGTGGACGCAGCAGTGGCTTTCCATGCCGTAAAAGGCGATACCGCCTCCTGTATTCCTTTTCGCCAAGCTGCTTAATTGATAACCCGGTAAGGCTCGGCCTGCCCATTGGTGGCAACTGCCCGACCACAGCGGCACGCCCTTCCGAACGCGCCACGCCGTTAGTTTCCGAATGGTCGTTTCGAGGTTGAAGCCGGACGGTTGCCATAAATCAATGCGTGCTGACAAAGCGCGGTGTCATGTGGCCGGTGTCGTAAGACCAGCCCATCGCCCAATCAGCGTATTTTTGCAGATGCGGCGCGATGTTCTTCCGGCGGTGAATCGCCAGATGCTTTGAGCCGCGTCGGTATTTGCGTTTTGGTTTCATAAGTGGTCGCGGATATTCAACGGTTAGCAATTATCGGGACACGCTCACGTTTGCTGTCGGGTTTTCCTCGCAGGCAGCGAGATACTTTTCGACCCAAGGCACGAAATGCTCGTAGAGTCCCCATCCGTTTTGGGCGTTATGTTTCTGGAATCGCGTCGGATCAGACTTCATCAGTGCCAAGCCAGCGTGTAGCGGTTCGATCAGTTGAGCGGCCTTGGTGATTCCGACTTCTTCGGGTCGCCACAGGTGATTGTAGATTCCAGCTTCTTCCGCCATCGCGCCGAGGTTGTGCGTGATGTTGGATTCGTAGAAGTATTCAGTTTCTTTGCGGACGTGTCGGTGTTCGCATCGGTCGCAGCAGCATGGAACGTCTTTTGTTTCTCCGCTCAGATATACGTCGAGGCTCATAATACGTTACTTTGAAGATTCGGAAATTTTTCGAGCCTTCCCGACTTTGGATATTCTTTTAGAAAGTTCGGAAATCTCTTTAGAAATAATAATCAAATCGGCTCCTGACAAATCGGCGTCTAAAAGGTGCTGCTCGAATTGTTTAAGCCGGTTAATGCAAAACTGTAATTCAGATTGAATCTCACTCCGTTTCGGAAGGCCAAGAGCTTCGCAAAATTTTTCATCAATCACACCAGACTGAACGCGCGGTTTTTCTTCTTCGATTGGAGTTGCTTCCGCTTCCGATTCCGGCGCGGCAGCTTGTCGGATCGCTTTCGCTGTTGGCTTAGTTCCGGCTTTGACCAATACAGCCTCACGCTTCTCGGCAGGAACGCGGGCAAGTTCTCTGGCTTGGGCTTCGTTTGTGACCAATTGGTCGCAATTTTTCGGAAGCGACTTAACCACCGTCGCCGCTTCGCAAAGCCGGTAAGCCTGACGCGCCGACATTCCCCATTTCTCTTGGCAATACGGTTCAAAGCTGCCGTGCGTCTCGCGGTAAATCCGCTTTTCTGCAATCGTCAGAAGCGCCGTTCCAACCTCGACAAAGGTTTTAATTCCGCTGGTGATTACCGCTTCAAGCTGGTTTCGCTCGTCGCGTTCCGTTTCGGATAAGATTGATTTCAGTTTGCTCATAATCGTCTAATTGCGATTCATCCAATCTTGCAACCAAGCGCGCGTGGTGCGGCGTTTGCGACCAACGGAGAACGATTTAAGCCGGCGCGATTCGTGGACGGTTGGCCGCATCATTTTCAAAACAAATCGGTAACAGCATCCCGCTATGGCGGCGGCTTGATGCGCGTCTATTGTTTCGCAGGAAGCGGGTTCGGTGGCGGGTGTTGCCATATCAATTCGCTTTTGATGGTTGTTTGCGGTGTGATACACCCATGTCTAAAACCTTTTGGATAATGTATGACAGGGGACGGTCTTGCTCTTTGGCGAGTGCCAGAAGTTTCTTTTTGGTATCGGGTTCGATGTAAGCTCCGATGTAGCTTTTTCCGTTTCGTTCGCTCATGTCGAAACAGACAATATCAGAAGGTGTCACACACCGTCAATAGTTTTTTTTACTTTTTTTACAATTGGGTAAAACCCGCATAAAATAAAGCTATTTGACAAATTAAACACGGTGTGTTTATCTTGATATTATGCCAAATGTTCGCAGTAGAAATAAAAAGTATGTGTCCGCGTGGATTGATAAAAAGACTCGCGCGGGACTTGTAAAAATAGCCCAGCAGCAAGAAAAGTCGCTGTCTGATGTGGTTAATGAAATGTCGCTGGCCTATATCGGCAGTAGGTCTTTGACGTAGGCAGATAATGCGAAAAACTGAATGTTTATGCGGTTAGAAGTGGGCTAATTCAGACGCGGTTTTTTAACTTCCTTTTTACGCTTGGATTTCTTTGGCATGGGCGGCGCGGCAGCTATGCGCCGCACGGCTTCTTCAAAGCTGACGCCTTTCAATCTTAAATCAATGGCTTTGGGCATAAAATCGCTTTACTTGATGGCAGTTTGCCACTTTTCTACCGGCATCAAAAGCGCAAAGTCAAAACCTATGCCAGCGGAAGAAATCAGGCCGAAAATCTACGAGCATGATGTTTGCGCCTTTCTCATGGGTTTGACGGAAAAGATTAAAAACGAACCAACCGATTTGATTGATGATAGATTGGGTTCGCTTGGCAGGATTGCGCATCTCGCATTTGGTGAACTTTCAAAGCCTGCCGACAAAGGCAACAAAGAAGCCGCTGAACTTATTCTCAATTATTTATCCGCCATAGTTCATTGGTTTGATGATTTCTGCCATGAAAAACCAGAGATGTTTGAGTCCATTGCTCGAAAAGGAATTTACTGGCCTGCTTTAATTTCACCGCAAAAAGCGATTAAAAACCGCAATGAAAAGTTAATGGAAAAACTTCACTTGGGAGCAGATGTCAAAAGTGTGGATTTGAAAGGAAACTGGTCTTACGACGCGCCAGAAATAGAAGTGGCGCTTTGGCTTAAAGGCACAATGAATTTTTGGCGCGAACAATGGCAACCCGAAAATGTTAAGAACGGTCGCGCACAATTTAAGAAGTTTCAAAAAGAAATGCGCGAGCTAAACAAGCGGCTTGGACGGCCAGCAAACTATCAGCCCCCAAAACCTAAACCGATCCCGACAAAACCGGAATGGGAAGAAGAATTTAGATTGAGTGGAGAATCACAAGAGATGGCAAAAAATCTACCGCCATTTAACAAGCAGACGCACAAGCAATGGTTTGATGCGTCATGGCCGCTTTTTCGCTCACGCTGGAAAGAAGATTTTGAAAACCGAAAATGTTTTGCTGGGTTTATTCCCATCGCTCAAAAAAGCGCGACGAAAGAAGGGAAAAAACTTCGCGGAATTTTGCGCCGATATATTAAGCAAAGAATTTTGGAAGCGTTCAAAATTATCGCGCCGGAAGTGGAGTTAAAAACACAAGTCTGACTCCACTTTTGTGGAGTTGGGTTGCCTTAATTCACTCCACCTGAAATCTTCGACAGTTTCTACGCACAAGCTATCTTCGCATTGTCAGTGTCGAAACTGATTTGACGGTGAATTGAAAATTTAGAAACCGCTTTGTTCCGAAATGCTCCGCGCCGTGAGCTTTTCGACTCGGAACGAAGCGGTTTTCTTTTTAAGGCAAGCCAATGTAAGAAAAACTCGAAGTCTAAAAACGGAAAAGGCGACTCGCAAAAGTCGTCTTTCAAAACCGATGCTGCCGGATGCCCGACGAGCGTTTCAACTAGACACTGAAACCATAAAGTCAACTTCCGGCGGCGTCAATAATCAAATCCCCACAAAAGGTGATTTATGAAAAGACGCAATAACCATATCCAAAACCGGATAAATTCGGTTCGTATTCCAAAAGTCCCGCCACCATATCAATGCGGGATGATTCGGAAGTTCAACCGAATCATGCGGAGCTAGTCCACGCGACCAGCCAACGGTGATCCGCGCCGGATTGCTACGGCGCGGCTCTTAATTGGCGGCGGAAAGCAGGGTTTTTCTGATCCATTCGGACTTGCCCATGTTTTCACGCTTCACGGCGGCATGGACTTGTTTTGCTTCATCCGGCGCGAACTTCGCACCAAGCAAAACGTCTTTGACTTCGCCTTTTGGCAGTTTGGGACGACCCATTTTAGGTTTCATACATTTCGTTTAACTTTTAGTTTGACATGAATATACATTTGGTTTAACCTTTAGTCAAGATGAAAGCGAAGCTTAACGACGAAGAACTGAATCTGGTTTCACTGGCAAAGAAGTATTCCAACGAAAACCGGGCGCGGAAACTTTTTGAGCAACTGCGCTGGCCGGATGGCAAGCCGGTTTGCCCACATTGCCAGAATGACGGCAAAGCCAAAACCATTTCCAAGCTGAAATCCAAAGCGGGTAGCCGTTCACCACTTCGCAAAGGTGTTTATTTTTGCGGCGCGTGCCGCAAGCCGTTCACCGCAACCGTTGGCACAGTGTTTGAAGATTCTCACGTCCCGCTTTCTAAAATCTTGATGGCAATTTTCATTCTGTGTTCGTCTAAAAAATCCATTAGCGCGATGCAATTGCGGCGGATGCTAAAAACCACCTACCGCACGGCTTGGTTTCTAGCGCATCGCATACGGCACGCAATGGGAGCGGATTTGAAAACGGCAAAGCTGCTGGACAACACTTGCGAAGCCGATGAAACATTCATGCCCAACTTTGAAAAGCCGGAGCGTAAGACCATTGTTGCGCTGATTGTCGAGCGCAATGGCGAAGCGCGCACGCGGGTTATTCCAAGCGTGACGGCAAAAAACGTCGGCGAGTTTATGGCGGCAGCCGCCCGCAAGACGGCGATAGTGAACACAGACGAACATCCGTCCTACAAAATGGCTTTGAAGGGGCAAGACCGTCACCAGCGCGTGAATCACTCTAAATACGAATACGCGCGGCATAATCCAGACGGCACGGTTAGTCATGTGAATACCTGCGAGAGTTTCTTTTCCTTGCTCAAAAGGGGTGTTTTCGGCGCGTGGCATTGCATTTCTGCGGAGCATCTTTCAAAATACGCCAGCGAGTTTTAATTTCGCTGGAATACCCGCAAAAGCACAGACGGCGAGCGCATGGTTGCGTTTATGCCGATGATTGCCGGAAAGCGGCTCATGTATCGCCAGCCCGCGAATTGAAAGGATTTGCAAGCCAGCGGCAAACCGTTCGCATGGCTGGTTAAAGACAAGTCCGAAGCTAAACCGATTTCCAAGCGGGACATTCTGCGCGAAGAAAAGGCGCGCTTGCGCCTGATGCGTTACCGGAAATCGCTTCAAAAGTTTCACCGTCGGCGGATGAAATACAAGCGCGGACATTGCCGAGAATGTGGGGGGAAATCTGACTACGACTTTTCAAAGCGAAAATATGCGCTTTATTGCGCCAACTGTCGGCGCAAGGCAATGCAGCTATTTGCCGAGATCACGGGCAAATTGACTGCGGGCGGATTATGTGAAGTCGAAAAAAAACGAGTTTAATCTTTCCTCGCTTGGATGTCTCGTCCAAAATTTCCATGTCTGTTGCCCCATCATCCCGCCCAGCCCGGCAAATAAGATCGGACTGCATCAAATTGATTTGAGCTTGAAGTGTGCATAAATGCCAAAGGATGATTCTGGCGTATTGTTCTGCGTCGGGTTTGTCGCTCATAAAAACATCGTCCGTCTTTCCCTGTTTTAAGGCAATTCAATTTGCCTACGTCAAAGGCACACTCCCGCGTTTAATCAGTTCGTCTTTCGTTAATTTCATAAATCATTTTGCTTTTCGGAAGTAGGCAAACCATCCGAACAGCAGCAGCATGAACCAGACGGTGTTCGCGGTGAACTTGTCCACGCCGTTCGCAAGCATCGCCTGATACAGCACGCCGTCCCAATACTGCTTCATCCGTATCTTCGTCCACAAGCCGCCAAGATGCGGGCGTCCGTAGCCGTTGTCGTGGATCACCGCTGGCGCGTCCAGCTTGCTTGCGCCCGTGTCGTCGCAGTTGAACTTGTCGGCCACGACGCACACCCAGACCGCGAACGCGATTACGGCAGACGCCCAGCCCAGCACCGAGACGCAGTGCAGCCACGCAGCGCCTATCGCCACCGGAGACGCGATGGCAAGCACCAGTCCGGCGATAAACGCTAGGGGTGGAACAGAGGCGAAGTCTGTCAGGAAGCCGCGATGGACGACGTGCAACTCGCCTTTCTTGTCCACGAACTTGAGCATCTTGTTCAGACGCCAGTGGATGCCGTCGTCGAGCGGCGTAACGTCAAGCGATGTCAGGAAGTGCGGTTTCATAAGTCAGTCAAGGCGCGTTCGCAAATGTCGTCCAGCCAACGGATGCGCGTCAACGCCGCGAAACAGCCGACTAGGCACAGCGCGAGAATCCACGCGACGGTTAATAATGCGGCGATGCGTTTCATGGCAAAGAAAGACTCCCCCGCCAGACGCCTAGCCGGTAAGAATGCCGGGATGCTCGGACGTATAACGTCCGCATTCGGGTAGGTAGAGGAGTCATAAAGAGATTGGCGGGCGGTTGCCGTTTTACAGCGAGATTTCAAGTCTCACCGCCGCGCCGTTTTTAGTTAAAAGCCCCAGCGCCACCCGACGAACGGATGGTAGCGGTGGCCGGGTTCTTTGGTGTTCCCCACCCATTCTCCCCAAGTCACGCCGGCGGTGAATTGACCGCCGAGCCAGTGACCAAAGTTTACGACGCCGCCGATGTCCCAGAGCGTGCCGCCCGCGCTGCTGCCGCCGAGACTCGTCCAGACGCCGCCAATAGCAATCGGCTCGACTTGCACCAGCCGCACAGAATCAGGTAGCCAAGACAGGACGCCGATGTTCAATGGCCGGATTTTCGCCTTGAGCGTGACGCTGGCGTTCACCAGCGACCAGCTACCGAGCCAGTCCGCGCCGAACAGTGTCCCGACGTTGCCGTTCGTTCCCGACAAGCCGGGGAAGTTGAACGCCACAGCCGCGCCGCCGCCCCACTGGTCTTTGGCTTTGGGCGCGTAGGTCGCATAGACCAGCGGCGCGTAGTTGCTCGAATTGAGCAGACCCGCCGACTGCGCCCCGTTGTAGATGGATTGCGCGATCTGACCGATGCCGGCCAGTGGATCGGATGTTGGAATCAGATTCGGCACCTGATTCGTTTGCGCGTGAACGCTGACCCAGCAGGCCAGCCCGATGATTGCGGCGATATATTTTTTCATGTTAGATTTAAGGCTCCCCATCCAGCTTGCCTCCACCTACCAAGTCCGGCGCATTGCCACACGGCACGAGTCGGTTTGCTTTTTGGCGATGGTCTAACGGGCTGGATGGAAATTGGATCATGGTTTCGGTTGAATCTTGCCGACGAAAACATTCTTGACAAGACCAACCACACCGCCGTTGTCGCGCAGATACGGATATGCTTGTTTCAGGTTCGGCCAAAAGACGTGCGTTGCCCATCCTGCGGCCACGATGATAGCCTCTTTGTGCGCCGAGGCGAAAGCGATCAGTTTGTCTAGCATAAATTTATTGCTTGTTCGCGTGTTTCACCATTTCCGTGATTGTTGAAATGTTTTCTCGCAGCCAATCGTAGGCCACCCAGCAGAAGGCAGAGAACACCAGCCACGCCACCGTGCTTGCGCCGACAATGTAGTTGCGCCAGACTTTGAGTGCGCTGACATCGGATTTCAGGTTCCGAACCGTTCCGGCAATTCCGATTACGCCTCTATCAGCATCGCCCTTGATGGCAACGTCTATGTCCTTGAGCGTTGAATGAATCTCACCAACTTGCTTTTCAAGTTGCGTGAATCTTTCCGTCAATCCTTTGTTCCAGTTCTCATTCATAATTTCCCTTTTACCATAATTAAAAACATCGCCAACACACCCAACCACGCGCCGACGTTCACCGCATCCGGCACGCTCTGCGGCGTCAGATACAGCGCGTTCGGCGGCGTCGGCCAATACCAGACGTTGATGGGTGTCGGGTGAATCATGGTTTGATTTGCTGCCTCCAAGTGATTGTCGTGCGAATTGCCGGAGTGCTATTAGACGAAAATATCACAAGCGAAACCAAATCGGTCGGGCTGGCGATGGTCAACGAACCGTTGGTGGACATCTGGACGTTTGGATAGGTCGTTCCCCCAACGTAGGTAAAAGAGTAGGAGTTTGAGCAACTGACGCCGTTGGTGTAGAAGTAGCAAACTAAATTAGTCCCAACACCAAGCGGCGGATAAAGCTCGCCGATGGTTAGATTGGTGATGATTCCGGTGAATCCGGCGGGCATCTGGCAATAGAGATACGAGGCTGCCGTGGCTGGCCCTGTGGCAAAGAAGTTTTGACCCGCATTGAGGCCAGAATAATTATAGATACTGACTACTTGATAAGTGTTTTGAACATTCGTCGCAGAAATGGTTCCAGTGACATTCGTCGCGGCAATCGGCGCGGTGTTGGTAACGGTGCTGGGCAGGTTGCCGGAAGCGATGTTGGCCGGATTAATGTTCGTTAGCGAGTTGCCGTTCAAGGTCGCCAGCGTGGTCAGGTTCGCGTTGGTCGGCTGATAGGCCGCGCCGTTGGTCAAGACCTGACTAGGCAACTGGCTCAAAGCGATTGCGCCGGTGTAGTTCGTCGAGTTGGCAAGGTTCAGCGTCGGGGCGTTGGTGATGCCGCGTGTGGTCGCGTTCTTGTAGTAAAGCACGCCGTTGGTGGTCACGGTGTCAGTGGTCAAAGTCCCCATTGGTAGAATACCAGAAATCAGCGCGGCGTTGAGCGTGCTGTTGGTGGTCAAACCGTTGGCGTTAGTGATTGCCGCTGTCGTGACTTGGTTGGTGTAGGGCGCAACCGCAGCATTGGCAATGTTCGTCGCGGCGTTCAAGCTGGCAATCGCGTTGCCATCCGGCGCGTTGGTGGCGATTACAGCAAAAGCCGCTCGGTTAGCGATGCCAGCGGAGTAAGCGTTTCCGGCTTGGTTGGCATAATTTGCGTTCGCTACCGTCCCGACGATGTTGCCAGCCGTGAGATTCGTGAACATCCCGCCGTCCAAGTTGTTTCCAATCGTCCATGAAGTGAATTGGTTGGAGTTGGTTTGGATTAAATTTGACGGCGGCAACTGTCCGTATTGGTCGCCGATGGTGCCACCGACGTCCAGCGTGTTGGTCGGATTTAGTTTTCCAACACCAACAGGCGAACTATCTGGATTTAAGACAAGTGGAACACCGGAAACGTAACATTGAGAAATTTGGTTGCTGGAAAAGTTGTAGCCCTTAAATATCGGAGTCATTCCATCGGACGCCATTCCGATAACCGCGTAATTGCTCGAAAGCGAACTACTAACAAAAATACTTCCCATTGTAACCCCACCGGAATATGCGTTGTTTGAAACAACCACATGATTGAAGTTTGTGGGATTTGGATAACCGAGTCCAGCGACATAGCTCGTCGTCACCGTATTGCTCACAATTCCTGCCACTGTGTTGGTATTCAGGCTGGTGCCACCACCCGCATAAGTGACGCCCGCAGAAGTAATCTTGCCGCAACCGTTGGTATCAGTGCCATCCGATATGGCTCCCGATGCCGAGTAGTGGTTCCCGTAAAAGTAGCACGTCCCGTTCGGCGCGGGCACTGACACCAAGTTGGTAATGGTATCGCCAATGGAACAGGAATAGATACCAAGGTTCGGAGGATTGGGTTCGCCTGTTTTGTTCGTGACAACAATTCCCGTAAGTATCGCCGATGAAATGAAATCCAAAGCCGAAGCCGAAGTAACCTGTCCGGCGTAGGTGTTGACTTGCAAATAAGAATCGGTGAAACGAATCTCGCCTGCACCGGCAAACGCGAAGGGATAAACATTGTGGTTCATCGTCACGTCCGAAAATATTCCATGCGCCGCATTTGGCCCGCCGTCAGCAATCATGCCGATGTAGTTGTCTGTCACCATTGCGCCGGTGATGCGGTCGTTGCCCGCGCCAATCGCCAAGCCGATGCCGTTTTGCTTGGCAGTTAAGCCTTGAAAATTGATGTATTCGCCGGAGTCGTAGGCGTAAGAATTGGGATCGTGAGTGAACTGGTTGTAGTAGTATTGGAAGCCGTATCCGCTATCCACGACGCCCGCGAAGTTGTTGAACACGGTGACGTTATCAATCGTCGAATTGGTGTATTTCATGGACTCGGTGCCGCGCCAGCAACGAACCGCCAGACCGATGCCGTTGAATCCCTTGATAAACAGGTGCGAGATTTGACCGCCCGCCGAGGCGTTCCACGTCAGGCCAAAACGATTGCTCATGGAACTGCCATAGCCCGGAAACACTGGATGATTTATCGGCATCGGAATGGTTGAACCATAAACGAAATCTCCCGTATTCCCGCCGTCGAGCGTGCCATTGACAACGGATTGGTCACTATTGTTGTCGCCGGTATCAATGAGCGCGTTGGTCGCGCCGCTCATCATGGCGATGGTCGAGCCGTTTAGGTCGAGGAAAATGTGGTTGGTGATAAACAAGTTTGAGGCGTAGTAGGTCGTTTGCGGCGACAGAATAATCACGCGATTGGGAACTGAAACCGCAGCACTCAACAAGGCTTGGTCATTGCTGCCGTTTGACGGTGGTAAGTTCGTCACCATCCCGCTCGTCGCTTGAGCGACATAGCCGGTGGTAGCTAATCCGTTGGTGATGGCTGCGGTCACAAATCCATTCGTTGATGGAATCGAAGCGGCTAGAACGTTACTGACACTATTGACGTAACCAATACTCGCCAAGCCATTCGTCACTGTCGCCGTTACAAAGCCGTTGGTTGAAGGTATGGCGGGCGGATTCGTCACCTGATTGTAGTTGACCGATCCAGTGTAGCTCGCCGCGCTGCCGCTGCCGGTCGCGTAGGTCGCCATCGTCGCGTTGTCGGAATTTTGCGCGTGATACACTGTGCCGGTGGTGGCTAGGTAGGTGACAGCCTTGAACCAGTCGCCATACAGGTCAAAGAAGTTTGTCTGGACGCTCAAGTTGTTCGTGCCGCCGATGTTCGTCAGGCTTAAGCCGTAGCCAGCAACCAGCGCATCACCCGATCCTCCACCGCTGGAATAATTCGTTTTGACCGTCAGCACGCCGTTCGCCAGCGAATTGTTTGTGCCTTCAATAAGGACATAGGCAAACCGAGCATCGGCGGCCGCCATGCTGTAAGCATACAATCCAGTAGTGATATTCGTCGAAACGGCGGTGTAGGTGGCGGCATTTACCGATCCGGTTACGTTCGTGCCAAAGTAATTCGTCAACGAGTAATTTGAGAACCTACCCGCAAACGTCACTTTGTAGGCATACCCGTTCAAAAGATTCGTGGTAAAGCTGCCGCCGGATGTGTTTTTCGTAATCGGATCACCAACAAAGTAGTATTGCGCGCCGTCGGTCGAAACGGGCAGCATCGGCTGAATAGTGATGGAATTGTAACCGTATGCGCCGCCGGTATAATCTTGAAAATTCCAAGTCGGCGTGACCGTCCCTGCCTGTGCGGTGAAGGCTAGGACGACGAGGGCAAAGAAATAGCGTAGTCTCACACTAGACACTGCAAGTCAATTTTACCACAACCCATCAGGACAAGTTTCAAACGGACGCTCAATCTTGGCGCGTAATCCGCCCACCCTGAATTGCTGTCCGGGACAGGTTTTGCAACCTTTGTGTTCGCAGTTCCGCCAGTCGTTATTGAATGGACACGGTTCACACTTCGCCGTTCGCCGCGCGATGGTTTCCGCCGAAATTGGAGTCATCGGCGTGGTTGCTGCCGTCACTTTTTCAGCTTGGTTGCCACGGTAAATCACGGCGAGCAGTAGGTATCCGGTTGCGCGATATAAACACCCGTTGGCGCAAGCACGCAAGCCGGTTGGCTGAATATGGTGTTGGCAATCGGTGGCGTGCTGCCCAGTCCGGTTGCCGCCGACAAATCCACCGTGTAATTGATGTGGTTGCCGCCGGAAGGGGCTGACTCGGTTTGCGTCATGCCCGCGCCGTTGTCGGGCTGGGCGTGCGCTCCCGGCATGATTAATCTCGCTTCAACGTAAGGATAGGAATTGGCCGGATGCGAACTCACCGACGGACAGCAAAGCGGAGTTTTCCAATATGGGTAAGTCATCATCTGGCAAACGTCCATCCAGCGCGCCGACGCGCAAAACTCATCGGCGATAAACGGCGTCGAGAAATCATAGCGCACGCCCGCGTAATTGACGCCGGTTGGCGTGTCAGTGGCGTTGGGCGAAATCACAATGGCGTAAGGCGAGCAATAGACAAAGCCCTTCTGATATTCCACCGCAACGGCATCAGAATAAACCTGATTCTCGTAAAACCATTGACCAATCCAATAGTTGCCCTTGCCTTTGTCATCATTCCAATACCACGGCGCGACTTCTGCCGGTGGCGCGGGGCTGGTATCGGCGGTTGGGATCGCGCCGTAAAGCGTCAGCCACACGGCATCTTTGACCGTGGCGTAATCGGCGGTGCAAATAAACTCGCTGGTGGTCAACGGCGTGGGTATGTAATCCACCGGCGCACCCAGCGGTTTCTGGCCGGGCGTGCTAGATGTCGAACCGGGCAGGTTGCCGTTGCTATCAGGAATTTCCGCCGCCGGAACCAGATTTTTGGCGAGCGGAGTCATCGTCTTGTCGCTCAAATCCACGTTGTAAAGCGGATTCAACGTATCGGCCTTATTCAACACCGGCATGGGGTCACTCGTCACCGTCACCGTGCCGTCACCGTTATCGGCAATGGAAATGATGTGTAACCGTCCGGCCATCGGAGGGACATGATCCCAATTTATCTTGGCAACAATCCCGTTCACGTCGCCAGTTGGCAACGGCGGGAAGTTGTCGGGCAATGCGCTGACAAAGGTGAGCAAATAATCCGTGCCACTCATGCTGTCGAAGGTATAAAGCCCGTCTGCGTCCGTGCCGACGCAAGCCAGAAAATCGCCAGCGGTAAAGGTTGGTTCACTGCCCAGCGTCGTCAAGGTAGTGCCGTCAAAGGAATCCACACACGCCCGTTTGGTGGCATCGAGCGTGTAACGGTCAAGACCAAATGGCCGTGCATGATTCACGCTCGGCAAGCGCACGCTCGTTTCAATCCATTTGGTTGACCAGATTTTATCCGATGCGTTGGTCGTGCAAATGTTGTCGTCGCCGGTTTCCGTTCCAACCCAACCCCCGATAAATTGCTTTCGGCCAGTATTGATGAATAACGCTTCTTGCGTGTTTGTCCACTGCGTTGCGCGAGGTGGCAAATTTGCGTGGTTACTACGCCAATCGCCAATAGTGTATTCGTCCCAAGATGAAGTTCCACCACCGGAACAATCTTCGCAGATATAGCGAATGTAATCCGGCATGAAATAATCCAGCGGGTAATCGCCGCCAATGGTTTTATCCAGCGGCAAGCCTAGAATTTGCCCTGCGGTCAAGCCGCCAGCGGTCAGCGCGGCGAGGTTGGGGTCAACATAGACTTGTGGCAATCCACCAACGAGAGGAACGCCCGCAATCCACAGCGGCACATAATTCGCTGGCGAGACATTCGTGCCAACTTCATTCCGCGAAACTTTGACCACCGTGCCGTCGAAAGGCTGCGTCGTCAGCGGCATCAGCACAGGGTCAACCAACACCCACGGAGAAAGGAGATTTTCGTTTGAATCCGCAATGACATCGGTTGGCGTATTCGGTTCGGAAAGGGTGATGGTGCCCTTGGAAATTCTGTTGTCGCATTCAGACCACCTAGACGGCTTTAAATCATCTGCTGGAGCATAAGCCATATAATAGCAATTCAGTTCACTCCATTCAAAATAAGTGTTGTTTAGCGTGTAATTGCTTATTTGAATTGAAACTAGGATGTTTGAGTCGGGATGTTCTTTTTGATAGTTGTCATAATCAGCAGCATCCAGAGACGGAGTTGTTGTTCCAGAATCAATCAAAACTCCATCAGCATATACCTCCCAACTGGAAGAGTTTACATATGTATTGCAAAAAGGATTAGGATAATTCGGAGAATCGGAACCATCGCCAGCCACTGTATTTCCACTACCATCCAGCTTAAATGTGCCGTCAACATTTGGTGGGCTATCATACCAAAGCTGAATCCCATTCTTACAAATAATGTCCGTTCTGTCTGAAAGCGAATAAGTTTCAACCCCATAACTTATAACCCCACTATTTTCATTAACGGAATTACTACCAGAAAAAGATTGCGATGAATTGACAAATACTATGCCTCCATTTTCTGTTCCACCATTTCCGGTGTCGTCAGACGGCAAACTCAATGGAACGGTTGTTACATCAAATCCCGTAAGGTCAAGATTTTCGCAATCATCGAAAGTTATCTTTAGATACTTCGTCTGCGGCGGATTTCCCTGCGTGTTGTCCGTTGGGCAGGTGTAGCACGCATCAAGAAAACCGTAAGTGCCGTGCCATTGCCGCGCCGCTGCCGCTGCCGCCCAACCAACAATGTTGCACCGGCCAAAGTCGTATTGAGCATCCTTGCGCGTGAAAGTGAACGTCGCGCCAGTGCCGGTGCCGCCCGTCGCCGTGGTCTGCGCCGTCAGCGCATTTGCACCAATTCCAGAATAACAGCCCGCCGTAAGCACCGTGGCACTTTGAATCACGCCCGCCGTCACCTTGAGCCGGAACGTCGCCACTTGCGCCACCCCGTTAATCGTCTCTGGATATGCGCCGGTAATCGTCAGCACGTCGCCATCAGTGTAACCTGTGCCGCCATTCGTCACCGTCACCGCCAGCAGCGCATCGCACGCCGAAAAAGTATTGGCGTTGTCTTGCAACCGTATCGGGTCGGTAATGCCGTTGTAGCAGTTGCCGCAATTATAGACATACCGGAGCGCGGCTGGCGTCGTGGATTTTCCGGTATTCGGGTCGAGAAAATTGTTGGAATCAGTGAAGAAATTAACCGAGGCGGGACAGCCTGTGCCGCTTTCGCCAGCCAACATTCCCCAATAACCAATCTCGCCGTAATGACTCCGCGTGGCGTCGGTCTGATTCGGCTGCGTGGTGTTTTTCTTTACCGTGCCAAGAACTTGTTTGTAGTGGGACGCAAGCGTGCCGGGAAACACCGTGGCGTAGCCCGGATATTTCTCGCGGAACGGTCTGGTATCGCCCCCGACGCTCATAGGCGATTACTTGACGGCGGTGGCAACGGTTGGTGCAGCTATTGGCGCGTTAGCTGGCTTGGCGGAAACGGTAGCAGATTTGGGTGTCAAAGCCGTCGTAATCGCGACCAGTTGCGCCACCGTGGTCTTGCCCGCGCAATTGGCGCACAGGTCAATCGTGACCGGACGCACGCCATTAACTGCCGCTTGCGGAAACGGCGATGGGGCTGCCAAAGAAGGCATACCGGAAAAAGAGCCGAGGTGGCGAGTCCATGTGTTATCTGCGGCAGAGATAATCTCTCCGCAGCCTTCGCATTTGTAGTAGGTGAGTTGTGACATAAAAGTTTAGACGTTGGGGCAGATCGGGGCTTGCGACCAAAGAATCCAATAAACTCCCGTGCCGTCGAGGTCGCCTTTCAACGGCGTTCCGACCGGTGCGCTGCCACCGCCCGGATAAGGAATTTGCGGCACGTTGTATTGCGGCGGCGTGTCGGAAGTCTGCGCTGGAACATCCTGCGCGGCCTGCCAGATGCCCGGCAACGCCTTCACCGGCACGCCCAAGTCAATATCCGTCAAGCCAGTCGTCACCAGCGGATTCAACGGCGAGATATAAACAAAGGTGTCTTTGCTGACTGCCACGGTGGGATCAAGTTCTTTCGGCGATTGCCAAGGGAATGTGTAGGTGCCGTTTGGCATCGGTTTTGAACTAATGCGATAAACGCCCTGCTGCCATTGGACGATTACATTTCCGTCGCCCTTGATAGGAAAATTGCCGCCGGCCAGTAAATCCCAAATCCAACGTCGCCACGTCCACAGCGCGGAATCGCCAACCGGTTTTTTGGGGATAAAAGTTTTCACAGCCAGGTTCCGTATGTCGGGACGGCAATCGCGTCAATCAGGTATTCCTGTGAAATCTCAATTCTCCCTTTTGCACACATGACAGCGTTTGCCCGCATTTTCAACGCCCCCCATTGGTAGTTTGGCGACATATTCACCGGCACAGGGTAGGCCAGAATCTTGTAGGCCAGATAGCCGGGCAGCGGCAGAATCCAAAGCGTAGAGCTTTGCGCCTCGCTCAACAGTTGCGGTATGGAATAGATTTTCTCCACGTTGAAATCGGTCACGTTCGCCTGATAGGTCTGCGGCGCGATGGTGGTGTGTTTCAAGACGTATTTCCCGTGCGCGTAGTTCGTGCGCCCGCGTGCGTATTCATCAAAGAAGAATTTTAACGCCGCCGATGCCGTCAATCCTGACCATAGCGGGTTGTCTAGGTTGAAAAACGCCTCGTCCATAGCTGAATCGTAAGTGCCGGGATCAAATGGCGGAATGACCGTGCCCGTGTTTGAAATCAAATCGGTTTGCGGAAGCGCATCGCAGAAATCTCCCCAATAAGAGTTGGCCGAGCCTGAATCACTGGAAATTTTCTTAAACAACTGAAAAAACTGCTGGTCAACATTCGTGCCGTAGGACGCATTTACGGTCTTGAACAAAGAAAGGAAATTCGAGTTTTCAAACAAGTCAGGCTTTTCTTGGTCAACGCCGACTTCCCATTTGTCCGTGATACTGCTGAAAACGGGCGCAAACCCGGACTGTGTCGGGTCGGTGGAATTGATGGTGAGTTCCGCGACGTTTTTGGAAAACGAAACATCCACATTCAACCCTGCGGCGGCGTTTGCTCCGGCCAGATTTAGCATCTGATTGATGTCCGTTCCGACAAGGTTCTCGCTGAAATCGCCGCCGGTCGTGGGCGACCACTTCACCGACCATTTTTGCATGAGCGGTGAAGGATTTCCGACAATAATAGGATTGCCCATAATTAAAAGCTCCCTTCGTTTTCTTTCATGTGGGTGTGGATGAAGTTCAACACCGCCTTGGAATCGCGCGTGTGTTCCTCAATTTTCTTGGTGAAGTCCAAGATGGACACCTGAACGCTCGACGCCGCGCCAAGGCCGATGCGCTCGCGCTCGGTGACATTGTTCGCAGATCTGAATCCGCCCGCCTTTTTTTCCGGTTCTTCGGCTTCGTCTAATGCCGCTTGCTTGGCAATGTTTGCCTGCTCTGCCGCAACTTCGGCGGGCGAATTGGCGGCATTGGTAGTGGCGGCAGTTGTCGCTTTTTTGGCTTTTTCGGCAAGGGCGGTGGCGGCACTTGTAGCTTCTTCCGCCACACGCTGCGCGTTTTCTTGGGCGATCTCGCCAGGCTTCATCGCGGCCTTTAATTTTACAATCAGTTTTTCCGCATTCTTTTCGGCATCTTCCGCCGCGCGCTCTTCATTTTTAAGCGCGTCAATGTCTTTCTTTTTCGCGCCGCTGCCAACCGCCTTGGCAATTTCCTTTCTGGCGTCGGCAGCATCTTCCGCCGCCGTTTTTTTGATTTTCTCCGCTTCTTCCAGCTTTTTTTTGCGGTCAAGAGCTTCCGGGCTTTTATTATTGGCGTCACTCTGTGCCTGAAACGCGGCTTGCGCGGCGGTTTTGTCGGCAGCGGCTTTTTTTGCAGCGGCATTGGCTATGGAGGCTTCATTATCCAGCTTTTTTTGCTGCGCCGCCGCCTTGTCAGCCACCGCCTGCGATTCCACCGCCGCTTTTTGTTTTACCGCTTCCGCGTGCGTTATTCTTCCGGTCTTTTCCGCAATTTCGATGTCCAGAAGTTTCCCCTTCGTGGCGGCTTCGTAAAGTTTTGCTCGCGCGTCGGCCTCGGCATTGGCCGCTTCAATGGCATCCTGCGTAATTTCAACCGACTGGTTTTTAGCCTCGTTCATTTTCCGCAGGGCGTCGGTTGTCTTGTCAATCGCCTCTGCCAAACGCTCCTCGGCTGAAATTTGTTCAGCCAAAGACATTGAGTATCTGTCCTGCGCCTCCATCGCATATTCCAATTCCTCTCTTTTTGCGTGCAGAATCGAAATCAAATGATCGATGGCGATATACCACGCCACAATTCCAGCAACCAACAAAGCGATGGGCAAGAGCATCAATCCAATCGCGGAGATTGTGGTTGCGGCAGACGCTTGAATTGTGGCGGCGGCGGCGGCGGTTTCGCGCGCCCGTAAGGTTTGTGCAACACCATCTTTGATGGCGGCGTCACGCTCGGCTTCAAGTGCCGTAACGTTTGCGATGGCGGCTTCTTTTGAAAGCGCATCAGAGTTTGCAGCCACGGTGGTAGCCTCTGCCCGCCGCGCCTGTGCGGCGGCGGTGGCGTCTGCCGCCTCTGCTTCCGCAGTTTGAAGCTCTGGGCTGCGGACATCCATCCCGGCGGCAATCTTGGCGGCGCGAACCTTGGCTTCCGCCGCCAGCGCCGCCCGTGCCGTGCTTTTGGCGAGTTTTTCCTGCGCTGCCGCCGCGAGTAACGCTTCCGTTTTCTCGCCCTTCATCATCAGGTTCAACATCCCGGTGTATTGAAGCAACAAAAGCAGCGAGCCGGGCACGCGCGTCATGTTACCGCGACCGATTTCACGAAAAATGACCAGCGTTTCCCGCATGATGCCTGAAATGCCGCCGCCCGCGCCAGTGCCGTGAATGCCTTGTCCGAAGTTGCCCTTGGCGGAATCGGCGAGCATGGCGAGATTTGCAGCCCGGTTGGATGCCACCATTTCCTCGTCCATCAGTTTTTTTGCAGCAAGGGCATCAGCTTCCTGTTTTTCAATCTTAGCCAGCGCAATCGCGTTGTAGAGTGATTTTTGAGTGTCCGCCGCCGCCTTCGCGGCGACTTCTTCGTGATAAAGAATGTCCTCGGCGGCCAGTTGCGCGGCTCGGTCGCTTTCGTATTCCACGCCCGCCGCCTTCTCTTGCGCCACGATGGTTTCCAACTTCGCCTGATTCATGGCTACCTGCTCCGCGTCCGCCGCCGCCTTCGCGGCGAGCGTCGTTTCCCAGAACGCCACATAATCCTGCTCGGCGGAAGTGATTGCCTGCTTGTTGATGAGCGTGGAAGCCGGATTCATCGCTTCCATGCTCTGAATTGGAGAAATGCGCCGTCCGATAATCGCCTGTGTCCGCTCATATTCCCGCTGAATTGCGACGCCAGCCGCCTTCGCTTGCGTGACGCTGCGCGCCAGCATTTGCTCATAGGGCGTGCTGCTGCCGCCAAGGGTGACAATTAAGCCGGGCATACGATTTCCTTTTCAAAGTTGGCAACTTCTTCTTCCAAGCCCGCAAGTTCGCGGATGATGGGATAGTTTTTCAGCGCGGCGATCCGCTTGGCGATGTCCAAGCCTGCCGCCGTCCACGCATCGCGGCCTTCCTGACATTGCGTGTGATAGTCGTCGTGCGCCTTTTTCTGGATGTTGTAGATTTCGAGACAGCCATTGCTCTCCGCGTGTCCCTGCGAAAGCATCTTGGCAAAGGAATACGGGAAATCCCACGCCGTCTTACCCCAAATCTGCCGTTCTTCAACCGGGATGTGCGCGCAGACAAACCGATAGAGCCGCAAGATTTCCGGCTCGCCCAGATAGCGTCCTCCACCCTCGTCCGACTGCGGCAAGTCGGCACGGAATTGCAGCCGTCCATCGTTCAAATAATTCCGAAAATCCGCCACAATCAAGGCCAATTCCTCCGCCGTGCGCGGGCGATATAGCCAGCCCCAGAATTTGAACCAGCGCGGCGATTGTCGGCAGCACACATTCACCCCGCGAATCACGGCGAGGCATTGTTTTTCAAATCCGAGCGCATTGAACTTCTTCCGGTCGAGCAAAAGAAACGGCGAGCCTTCGCGGAACAGTTGTAGCTCGTTGCCAAGCGAATACGGCATCATGTCCAGCCCCATGATCCGGTATGGGGTTGGCATCACCGCCTGCGCTAAAATTTGTTCGTGCATTTTAATTAAAAAGGCGCGAACGATTTCTCGCCGCGCCTTGAATGTCGTTTTGCGTCCGATTAGCCAGAAACCACCGTATTGAGACTGGTGTTTTGCTCGGCGTTCGCCCATTTCTTGAGTTTCATGCCGGTCAGCTTCACAAAATCGGACTGGCTCATGTCAATCTTCGCGCCGCCGATGTAGGAAAACAGCCCATCAAACAGCTTCACGCTCGTATTGCCGGAACTGGCGAACGTCCCCTGCGTTTTCAGGTGAGAAAGCGTGATGGATTGGAGCGGCGAAGGATAGACGGCCAGAGCCGCCGCTGCCGCGCGCGTGCCGGATGTGCCGGCTGAAATCGTCAGGTCAATGTCAATCTCGTTGCCTTCGTCCACGGCAATCATCGCGGCGGTAAAGTCGGTTTCGTCCTTTAGCGACTTCATTTCAAATTGGTGCGCTCCGCCAATTTTGTTCAAAACGAACGTGGCGTAGGGACTCACGCCAATCTGCGTGCCGTCATTCTGAATGCCGTGCAACACGGCTTGGCCGACAAGAATTTCAGGTATCATAATTTTTTATTTGATGAAGTTTTTGGCCGAGTAGCGCACTTCCAGTTCGGGATGCGCCAAGAAAAATGCCTTTCGGTCTGCGGAATTTTTGATGCCGTCCACTTTCTGCGAAAGCAGATTCACCAATTCCAGCGATGCGGCGTCCTTGTTTTCAAAGAAGTGCAACCGGCGATCTTCCGGCGACAGTGCGGAAAGCAGTTCTTCCAGTTCCGCGAGTTTCACGTCATTGGCCGCTTTGCGTTCCTGTGCGGGCGTCAGGGGTGTATTTGAATCAGACATAAAATTAGTTTCCAAAATTGATGATAACTGATTGCGAATTTGTGGTGGTGACGGTCGCCCGCGTCAGATTGTTGGTGAACTGAAACGGATTGATATATTCCGTGGTGGCGTTCGTGTTGGCCGGATGCCAGGTGTAGGCATAAACGTAGTTCACACCGTCGAGCGTGTTGGAAACGGAAAGCGTGATGTCGTTCGTGCTGTTTAATGCGCCGTGCTGGACGCTAAAATTCTGGATTGCCGGCGGCGAGGCAAAACTGGTTGCCGCCGCGCAGTTCGATGACGTGTTATTGACCACCAACGGCGAGCCGCCGACCAGAACCGGAGCCGCAGTAACCACGGAAACGGCCACCAAGGAAAAAAGCGCGATAAAAAATGTCTTCATTCAAGAATTTGTCAAAGTCAACCGTCACGGAGTCTGGGTGACGACCTGTTGCCAGACCACGGTGCTGTTTGAAACCACGGTCTGCGTCCATCCGTAAATAGGAATTGTCTGGCTGGTCGGAGCCGGAACAGTGAGCGCAGACGCATTGGTGGTCGAAAAAAGGTTTGTTGAAACCACCACCCCGAAATCCGCGTTGGTGTCAAAACTCAACTTGGTGTAGTTCACAAAGCTGTTCGTGTTATTCAACCCACCTTGATTGATGACAAAATTCGGGCTAAACCGGAAACTGGCATACCCGACGATGACCGGCGACGAATTATTAGTCACCAGCACCGATGGTGTTCCGGCCAGTGTGGTCGGGTTAAGCGTGTTGACGACAGTAAGCCCGGCCTGCGCCGAAATTGACAGCAGGCAGGCACAAAAAATAAGTGTTTTTTTCATATCAGCAGAATTTTTTAATATGTAAGTGTTCCATCCATTCGGTTTTTGAGGCGGCGTGAACATGACCGTCCAAAACAAACACGTCACCTTCGAGATTATCGAGAATCCAAATCAAATAATTTTTAATCGGCTCCGGCAGTGGTTCCGTTCCCGGCTTGCGCGTTTTCGGATCGGTCAGCCGAGCATCGTTGATGGCTGCGATGATCTTCTCTCGCGTGGCACGAATCTCACGAAATGACCATTTCTCGGACGTGTCCGGCACTGGCGGCGGTGTTCCGGGCTTGCGCGCCGCTGGTTTTTCTGTTTCAGCCATAAAATTCAGTTCCAATATCCTCCGAAGCCGACGATATTCATTTGAAAATCGGCAACCTCGATAAAATTTAATCCTTCGCCCTGCGCGTTGGTCTTGTCGCCTCCCTCGGTGTCATGCGTAATCGAAATCGCAGAATAGTCGCCCATGTCGTCATTATTTCCGGTTCCGTCCGTCGTCAACGCATTTCCCGCCACCGTTATCAGCCTCGCCGTCGCCGCATAGTCCTGATTGTTGTCTGACTGGTGCAGCGCACCAAAAATCGCGTCCGCCAGCGCGCCAATGGCCGAGTGGTTTTGGTTTTCCGGTTGCCCTGGCTGCGTCACCGCTGGAATTTTTGCGCGGACTCGGACTCGGAACGTATAATTTCCGCTGCCTTTGGGTGATTCTGTCCCCATTCCAGTTTGAACATCCACCAATCCCGGCCCGGTCGTCACGTCCCGCGTTTCCGGGTCAAGCGAAATGTAAATTGGAATCCCATCACCAATGCCTTTTACGGTTGGTGAAATAAACGCGCGCACGGCACGGTCATTTTTATCGCGCAGATTCGACATTCACAAAACACTGAAAGTCAAATCACGACAGCATTTTGTTGAAAACCGGCCACTTCTCCGCAATGCGCCGCTCTAATTCGACATCGCAGGCGGCAGTTTCCTTGTCAATCGCGCCCTGCAACGGCCCAGATGCGTAGGCGTCCCGCGCTTCTGCGTGTTTTGCGTCCAAGACCGCATTGCCGCCGTTCTCGCCGATGTTGTTTTCCGCCGTCACCTGAAAATTTGCTGATTCAGGCGAAGCCATGTCCAGCCGCCCAAGTTCGGACGGATCGAGCGTGTTCAGCGGGTTGGCAGGAGCCAATGCCGTCCGTGCGCGGTAGCGATTCTTAAACAAGGCGCTGGTAATACATTGCTCAATCGGCCCCTTGAAACCAGATTGAATGAAGTGTCCCGATGAATGGCGCGCGGCAGTCATGCGGTCGGCCGCATTGGCGAAATAACGCCAATTTTGAATTGAACCGCGAGGAAATCCTGGCTTCATAAGCGGCCACCTATTTCCGGTCATCACACTGAATTTTGAGTTTGGATTCGTCCGCTGAACGGCAATCATCATTGCTTCCGTCCACGGAAGACCAGAAAGCCCGTCCACCTTCGATTTTGAAACGTGGTCAATCGCATCCAATTCCTGATCCATCCTGCCCACATCCACAAACGGTATCGGATTAGACCCAAAGTTTTGCGTGTCCTGCAAAATCATCCCCATGCTTGTAACGCACTGTTCAGCCACAGTCCGACGCCCATACGCCACCAAATCAGGAATCACCGCCCGCAAACCGGACGTGTCCATTGTGCAAGAAACTTCCATTCAACATTGCCCAAAAGTCAATATCTGAAAATAAGTCAGTAAATTTTCATCAAAAAACACCACGCACAAGGAAACCAAGCCGTTCCGTCACTAGCTATCAACGATTTACATTGAAAAGAATCCTTATGCCCACCCCATCGGTCGTTATTATATTCATCAATGTTTTCGCGGCTTTGTTGTTGATTTATTGTGCATCATTAAATAATTCCATTGGAAACATTGGCGATAATCGCGGCTATAAACAAACATAAAATTTTGGCATGGCAAAGATATATTGTGCATCTTTAATTCATGTTGATTGGCTGTCGACTTTACTTTAACCACATTCAACATTTACGTTAAAGCAACATTTAACAATAAAGTTGTATTTAGCGTTATCGCAACTTTAGTTAAACCGAGCGTTGCTTTTGATACTTTAGCGGGCTGGCTTTAGCTAACTGGCTTGTAACGGATCGCCCAGTTGCCGGCTTGCGGCTTGGCTGGCTTAACGTGTCGCTCCGGTGGTGGCGCATTGTGGGGCGTGGCGTTGAAATGTTGGCGGCATCTTGCGGGAGCAATGGTAACTTGTCGTTTTTCATGGTGTCAAGACAAAATGTTTTTCGCCTCTTTTTTGGATTAAATTCGGTTTAGATTTAGAACAATTCTAAATATAGTAGTGATTTTGTTCAATGTTTCCAAGGCTAAAAAAATCTTAATTTATTTTCTCTTTTCCGCTTTACAATTCAAACGGCTTGTGTAATACTTAAATCACGGTGAAAGTAAAACATTGTAAACAAACAAAAAACTAAACCAAAAATAATATGAAATACTCAATTGACTACTACAAAACCAAAAATATCACCCCCGATGAGCGCAATGCCATGCGGAAAAATCAAAGTGGAATCTGGCTATCATCCGGGGCTTTGATTGAAGCGAAAACTCCGCAATCTGCGATTTCGATTATAAAAAATCTGGAGCAAACCCCACTTGGGGTGAACTGCGGATTCAAACTCCGTGCGCGGAGAGCATGAATCATCAATCAGCCAAAATCCCCAACAATCTCTAAAATTATGAAAACACAAAACCAAGAAAAGGCGACGGGCGCAATTTCTGAAATGATCGAGCGTGCGACAATATGGAAAAAATTCGGCATTCAGGCTGGAAAAATTGGCAGAGATAATGATTTTGAAGCTTTGCTTAAATCAGCAGCAACCGAACACGCCGCGCTGTTGGCGGTGGCGGATTTGACGATTAAAATGCAATCGCATTTTACTAGCGGCGGCACGCGGTCGGAATATATCGCGCTTGACCATGAGTTAAATCAATCCCTCGCCAACCTTGCCGCCGTTCAAAACAAATAACCAAATAACCAACAAACAAACCAACCAAAGAAAATAATATGAAATACTCAATTGACTACTACAAAACCAAAAATATCACCCCCGATGAGCGCAATGCCATGCGGAAAAATCAAAGTGGAATCTGGCTATCAACCGGGGCTTTGATCGAAGCGAAAACTCCGCAATCTGCGATTTCGATTATTAAAAAGCAGGAGCAAGCCCCACTTGGGGTGAATTGCGGCTTCAAACTCCGTGCGCGTCGGGCATAAGAAGCATCAATCAATTAAACCAATAACAACATAACAACCGAGCCGGCGGCAACCGGTAAAAAAACAAAATGAAAACACAAATCGCAGTTGAAACTATAACGCAGGCCGTAACTTTGGCTTGCAAAACCGTATCACGGAGAAATTCGCTTCCTATTCTGTCCAATGCGCTATTTCAGGCGAGCGGAGACAGTTTGGCCGTTACCACTACGGACTTGGATATTACCAGCCGAATTACTTTACCCGGCGTTAAGGTTTTTCTTCCCGGCGATGTCACAATGCCGGCGTCTCGCTTGCTGGCAATCCTAAAATCCTGCCACCATGATGTTGAGTTTGATTCTGATGAGAAAAGCAACGTCGCAATTCGCAACGGCAGCAACTTCTCGCTGGCTGGTTTGCCGGCAAACGAGTTTCCGCCGATGCCTGAAATGCTACGTCCGCGCCAAGCGAGCGTTAGGACTAGCGATTTACGAACGGCATTAAAGCGCGTATCGTTTGCCATATCCACCGATGAAAGCCGCTATGTTTTGAACGGGGTGCTTTTCGCGTTCAAAGACGACAAGCTAACCATTGTCGCAACCGATGGCCGGCGATTGGCGTTAGCTGATATGCTGGCGAAATTAGGCAAAAAACCGATGTCGGAAAAACAGATTGCAGCGTTAAAAAAATCGTTGCCAATTCAAAAGGCGAAGTTTGAAAAATCTAATGATGCTTGGATTTCAGCAAAGCAGCTAGTTGAAACAAACGATTGCGATCAAAACATTTTGGCCCGGCGCGCGGCACGGGAAATCCGCGATTTTCAAAACTCTACCGTTGCGAAAATAGAGTCATTGCTGGGGTGCGCTGGCAATTCAGAATTTATTCTGCCGGCAAAGGCCGTTGACACGCTTCTTTCATCACTGCCAAAGGCGAAAAAGGCGACAAAGAAAAATCCTTTTCCGGTTGAAAATTCCGGCGAAGTAATAATCCAGTTTGGGAGTTGCAACGGTTGTTTTTCATTCAATTCCGGCGTTCAAAGCGTGCAAATTTATTCCAAGTTTATTAAAGGAAATTATCCGAATTACCGGCAAGTGATTCCCGGCGAAGCGTGGGAAGAAATCAGTTTTAACCGAGTCGAATTACTTGACGCAGTTAAAACTGCGGAAATTCAAACGAGCGAAAAAGCCAATGCAATAAAACTTGAATTTCGCAAAAATGAGTGTGTTGTTTCATCCAATTCTCCAGAGCGGGGCGATTGCCGGATCAGCGTTGCAATCAATTACAAGGGGCCGGATTTTTATATTGGGATAAATCCACGCTATTTAAGGGAAGCGATTGCAGCAGTTGACACAGATGAAATCACGGCAGAATTTGAAAAGCCAAACTCCGGGCAGGTTTTAGGTCCAATTGTTTTGAAGATAAATGAGCCTTGGATTTCAGTCACTATGCCAATGCGATTGGATGGTGCCTGTAATGTCGAGCCGGCAAGCGAAACTCCGGTTGAAGAGCAGGAAGTTTCCGCAGAAATACCGGCGGAAAGTTTGCCGGAAACGATTAGCGATGAAACTGCGATTGCGCCGGCCAAAATTCCGACATTGCAGGAATACACCTTGCAACATTTGCCGAAAGGCGTTGCGTTTGTCCATCCTGCCCAATGTGATGAATTTCGCGCGGCCTATGCAAAAGCATACCCTGTCAAAGATACTGCGTCAGAGCAGGCCATTGTAAGCGATTGCAAACCGGTTTCCAATGTCCATAGCTGTGGTGAAATTGACATTATCACCGTGCCGGTTTACAAGCCATTGATTGCCCGTCGCAACCAAGCCAAGCGCATACTCGAATCATTGGCCGTGAAATATGCCGATGAAAACAGGCCAATGACAGATCGGGAATTGTCCCTTTTGGATGATGTTTTGCCGGGTTACATTGCCAATCTGGAGTTGCAGATTTTGGAAAATGATAAACTTTGCGCTCGCCAGCGTGAAATTGAAACGGCGAAACATGGAGAGCCGGCGATTGCCGCGCCTAGCGTTGCCGCCGTTGCGCCCGCTCCGGTTGCCAATGTCGAGACTGCCAAGCCGGAAAGCCAGCCTAGCGCGGGGGGAACATCCGCCGATGATCCGCGCCAAGTAGGCTTTGCCCGCTTTCAATTCGGCTTTGCTGATGTTGGGGAAATTTTCGTGAATAATGACGGCTTGAATTTTCGGTTTGTCGGAAATTTCAACCGAAAGAAACACGCTTTTGAATCTGCCGCCGGCAAGCCGTTTCACCATGTAAAAGGCTATTTGAACGGCAAACTTGCGCGTGGGTGGGTAGTTTATGAAACATTTATGCCGGAACCGGCCAGCGTGGGGAATGTTGCCGGCGATGAACCGCTAAAAACCGCCGTCTTGACGTTGGCGGAAAAGTTGAAAGCCAATCACGCCAAGCGGGAGGCGCAACGTGCGGCGATCCGATCCGCTAAACTTTCCGCCGTGGTTCCTGTGCGGGGGGAATTGCCAGAGCCAGCAAAGCCGTTTGAAATCAGCACCGCGCAAGTTTTGGAAAAGGTTAATGCAGCTTTTGCGCCTGACATTCGGGTTACGGTTGCGGGGGGGATCATTACAAAGTTTGAAATCCTAACCAAATCAGCGGCGATATTCACGCGGGGAATTGCCATTGTCGGCACTGATTACGACGCATTGCGCGCGGTTTGCGAGGATTTAACCTTTGAATCAATCGAAGATGACGCCGCGCCGGTCACAATTCAACAGCAGTCCGCGCCAGCACCGAAAACCGAGCCTGTTCTAATCATGGCAATCCGCAAAGACGAATCCGGGCAAGTTATTAATGGAAATTTCCGCGAAGTTTCCGGTCCGGTGGTGCTGCCTCCAATCCCACCGCGCAAAGGTAGCGCGCTGGCAAATATCATTGAAGCGGGCGAACGGCTGGCGGCTTTGATGCGGGGGGAATTTGTGCCGAGTTTCGCGGCGGCAGATATTTGAAAATAAATTAAAAAATAATTGACATAAAACAAACCGTTTGATATAAACTGAATTGTCACTGAAAAATTAACCCGTGCCGGCGGTTTCCGGTAGAGATAAAAAAATATGAAAATCACCACTTACAACTTGAACGAACAAGGGCGGCTTGTTGAGGAAATGGAAACGCCAGCAACGCCTTTAGCCGTTGGGCAAATAATCACTTATGAGGATCGCGCTAACCCGCTGAAAGAGTTTGTTATTCTTGGCCCGTTGCCTCCGTCGAATTACACCACGCCCGGAACCATGCGCGCGCTTTGCTTGGAAGATGGACACGATGCACAAGTGCGCGAAGTGGACAGCAACGGTCACGCCGGCTGGCAGATGGGCAACCGGATTTTAAGCGCGGACGAACTGATTGACGCCATCCGCACGGCGGGGGAAAACAAAGCGAGGATTGACGCCGAGCGAGCCGCCGCCGCGATTATCAAAGCCGAGCAGCAAGCCGCACAGCGGGCGCAATGGGCGATTGAATTTGCTTTCCTGCAAACTACCGCCAGCGGTTGCCGGTCGCATGTCTTGGGCGCAAAGAACATTCGCGCCGAATTGAAACGGGCTTTTCCTGGCATTAAATTCTCTGTGACTTCCGACAGCTACACGGGGGGAAATTCTATTGATGTTCATTGGCAGGCCGGGCCGACGAAAGAAGCGGTTGAGAAAATAACCGGAAAATATCAGGAAGGACACTTTGACGGGATGGAAGATATTTACCGCGACAGCGGCAACCAATGGCCGGACATTTACGGCGGGGCAAAATATGTAATGGAGCAACGCAGCTTTCCGAATGAATTGCACGACGCCATCGGGCGCAGCTTGTGCGAGTTGCAAGGCATCGAGTTCGCCGGCCAATACACCCTCGGCTTGCTTGGGGAAAATGATGACCGCGATTTACAGCAGCACATAAACCAGCTTTTGAAACTGACCACATGGCCGGCGGGCGCGGAGTTTGATCGCGTGGATGAAAAAGAATTTGCTGGCGAAGATTGCGACACGTTCAAGCGACTTTTTGAAACCTACGGTCAAGGATTTTACAACAAAACCGAGCAGATGACGCCAGCGGATCAAGTCGCATTTTCAAATTATCAATCTCGGCAGGGCTTGCACTGGTGCCGGATTGTGTTCAAATCCAACGGCGGGGGGAATCAGCCGGAAGCCAAGCCGGAACCGACCGCGCCGACGCAAGCGGAAACCGTTTCCGCCGGCAGCGGTGCCACCGTGAAAACCAACGCGGAAAAAAACGGCATCGAAATCCATTTCGCCAGCAAACCGGCGGCGGAAGTTCTCGCGCAACTCAAGTCGGCTGGCTGGCGTTGGTCGCGCTTTTCTTCCTGCTGGTATCACAAAAACACGCCGGAAAATCTTGCCTTTGCAAACCAGCTTGCGGGGGCTGGCGTGCCGACAGTTGCAAACATTGCTGATGAGCCGGTGAAGCCGGAAGAAAAAAATCCGTCTGGATTGGCGGAAGTTTTCGCCGAAACTGCGCCCGCTTTCCGCGCCACCATGCGAAAGATTGCCGATGAATCCTGTCTTGAAGTTTTGGCAGTGTTCAAACTCTGGCAAGATTATTCCGCCGAATGTCGCGCGGGGGATCAATGCCCGATTGAATCCGAATTTATCCGGCACAAGGCAAAACAGATTGGCGTAACCGTAGAAAAGAAACCCGCCGAGCCTTTAAGCCTTCCTGAATACTACGCGCAAGGCGTGGGGAAATCCGTCTTGGACAGTTACAAGGCCGCGCGCGTGGTGGATTGTGACTGTCCAGCCGTGCCACTGGCCCGAAACAGCGAACCGCAAAAGCGAATTTCGCCGCTTGTCGAGGAGTTGAAGCAAGCCGGCCAAGATGGGGAATTTTACCCGACGACGAATGAAATAATTGATAAACTTTGCCGGTGCATAAGCCTTAAAAATGACAACGATAGCAACATTTACGGACACAGCAGCGTTTTAGACATCGGCGCGGGGAACGGAAAAGTTTTGAACGCCATCAAAGAGCGTTGCGGAATTGACAGCCTGCACGCCATTGAGAAAAGCCCAATCCTTTGCGCCGAACTAGACAAGGATATTTTGATTGTCGGAACCGACTTTCACGAACAAAGCCTATTGTCTAAAACCGTGGACGTGATTTTCTGCAATCCGCCTTACTCGGAATATGAAATCTGGGCAGAAAAAATCATCCGGCAAGCCGCTTCTCGCAATGTTTATTTGGTGCTGCCGTGCCGGTGGGAAAATTCGCAGCGCATCAAAGACGCTTTGAAATTCCGCGACGTGTCCGCGCGCATTGTGGGCAAGTTTGATTTTGCCGACGCCGAGGATCGCCGCGCCCGCTCCGTGGTGCATCTTATTGATGTCAATATGCGCCGCAGTGACCGCAAAGAAACTTACGGAGACGAGCGGGGGGAAGATGACGCCTTTAACCGTTTCTTTGAAGAACAATTTGCCGACCTGATTAACAAGTTCAAAGCCAGCGAAGCACGTCCGGCGGGGGACAAGGCCGAGCGGGAAGAATACCGAGAAGCCAAACGCCCGGAGTTCTCCGGGCTGGTGGTCGGGGCCAACTATCCCGAAACGCTGGTGGGGCTTTACAACGCCGAAATGTCGAAGATTTACAAGAATTATCAGCTTTGCGCGCAACTGGACGCCGAGCTTTTGAAAGAGTTCGCCATCGAGCCAAAAACAATCTTGAAATGTCTAAAGGAACGGTTAAACGGTTTGAAGAATGATTACTGGATGGAACTTTTTAGCAATCTCGGAACCATCACCAGCCGATTGACCAGTGCCAGCCGCAAGGAACTTTTGGGGCGGCTACATTCGCACGTTTCGGTTGATTTTACCGTTTCAAACATTCTGGAGGTCGTTTTGTGGGTTATCAAAAACGCAAACAGTTACATTGATTCGCAGTTGATAGAGGTCTATGAAAACATGGTAGCCAAGTGCAACGTGACGCTTTACAAGTCCAACAAAAAAACGTGGGAGGAAAGCGGCTGGCGTTACGGAAAGCCGGAAGTGAAAAACACGCATTACGCGCTAGATTACCGCATCGTGACGCATCGCATGGGGGGGATTGAAAACCGCTGGGGACGTGAAGAGCTAGACCAGCGCGCGGCGGAATTTATCGGCGACTTGCGGACGATTGCCCGCAATCTCGGTTTTGATCCAAGCGGAGACATGACTTATTCACTCCGTAATCTAGGCAACTGGAGGAGCGGACAGACGGAAGAATTTTTCTTCCGTGACAAAACCGTGACGACCGGGCGCGTTGGTTTTGGAACATTGTTTGACGTGAAGGCGTTCAAAAACGGCAATCTTCATTTGCGCCTAAACAAAAAATTCATCCTTGCGCTAAACGTCGAGCATGGCCGGCTAAAGGGCTGGCTGCGGAGCGGCGAACAAGCAGCCGAGGAATTACAGGACAAGGATGCCGCGCAGTATTTCAACGGCAACCAACAAATTAGCGCCGGCAGTCCGTTTTCTATGTTGGCGGAAAAAACTATCGAATAGGCAAAAATATCCTTTGACGAAACGCAAGCCGCTTGGTATATTTAAGAAGCAATGAAAACAATCAAACTATTTTACCGGGATTCTGCCACCAACAGCGACAAGGTTTATTTCGCGCAGGTCGTGGACGTGGACGGCGGCGGGAAAGCCTACCGCGTAGAGTTTCAATTCGGAAAGCGTGGGGCAAAGTTGGCCGAGGGGACTAAAACCCGCGTGCCGGTGTCTCTTGCCGAGGCGGAAAAGATTTTCGCCGCGCTTGTCCGCGAGAAAACCGCCAAGGGTTACACGGAAGAAACGAGCGGCGTGCCCTTCGGCGGCGATGCTGCCAAGCTCGCCGAGGTGCTGCCGCATCCGCGCAAACATCTGGTTACACTAGCCGAGGCGCGCGGCTGGTCGCCGGTTGATTACCTCATTCAACGCAAATATGACGGCGAACTGTCCACAAGGCGCGTGGGGAATGCCGTTTTGCTTGGGGAGTTGGTGCGCGCTAAATCTGGCGCGTTCCTGACCAATGACGACCGCCAACGGATTGAGCGGCATGGCTCGTTCTTTGCCGCCTTTACGCTCTTAGAATTGAACGGGCGCAATATGCTGACCGAATCCACCCGGACGCGCTGGAACGAGCTTTGCGCGACACTGTGCCGCGAACCTCGCGACGGTGCTTTAGTCATAGCAGATGTCATCGCTCCGGAAATTATTGAGGCGTGCATGATGTCCGGAAACTTTGAAGGCGTCTGCGCGCACGGCTGGGGTGATACGTGGGGTTCTATGCTTTGCCATAAGGTTGAATCAATCTACGTTTGCCGTGTGACCGCCACCGGTGGAACCCAAAGCGCGCAAATCTGCGATGCCGTCACCGGAGAGGCGCGGGGTGCGTGCAAATTCGGCGGCGGAGCGATTGACAGAATCCGCGTGGGGTCGGTGGTGCGGATCGCCGGCATGGGATTAACGTATTCGGGGAAAATTCGCCAGCCGGTATTGTGCCGCGAATGGCTGGTCAATCAGTAAAACCATTAAGGACAAACTAAAATCGTTAGAATTTGGGGAATTAACAAAAAAAGCGTTAGGGATTCAAGACGCAAAAAACAAACCGGCCTTGTTAGGCCAAAAACGAAAGAATGAAAATGAAAACGACAAAAGACAAAAAGTTCAAATCAAAACGGTTCCTGCCAAATCTAAAACACGCGATTGCTTGCCTCGATGGTGGGGACTACGCCACCGGAGCAGAGTATCTTGAAACGGCGATTGCCCTTTGCGGTGACGACGACGGCAAAAAACTTTGCAAAATGGCTCTGAATGACGCCAGACAGGAGCGCGAAGAAGCGTTGTGCCTGTGCAAAATGGCGCTGAATGTGGTTTGCTACAATTCGGCGGAATGGTGCGACGATGCGGAATTGCGCGATGCTGGCTTGGAATTGCTGGCGGCTTTGGAAAGTCTTGACCGCGAAGTCACCGTTTTGGAAATGTTTGGGGAAAGCGGCAACACAGCTTCGCGCAAAAATGTTGAAGCGGCTCAAATCGCTGTCCGCTCCATCATCGCCACCGCGAAAGGGGGGAAGTGAGTTATGAAAGCATCCAAGAAACTGCAAAAGCAATTCGCCGATTTCAAGACGGAGTTTAACCACATTCGCCTTGCCTTTGGCGATGTCCACAACTGGAAGCGAGGTGCAATCGTGAAATCATTCCACCACACGCCAGCAAGCGCGGCCAAAGCCATCCGCGCCGGTTACGAGTCTGGCCGCTTGGGGAAATTGGCAAAGACTTGGGCAGACTATTGGCAGCAGCAAGCCGAACACAGGCGGGGGACGACGGGGGGAATCTGGGCGAACGCTTACACGGCTGCGCTCTTGGTGCAGGAACAATGCAACGGGGCGGGCAAGCGCGAGCCGGTGACATTCCGCCAAGCCTGCCGCGCTTTGGAAGAAGTCATGCCGGAATTGTTCGCCGAGTATTGGGACGCGCTGCCGATGGAAAGCGGGGGGGAAATCTGAAAATAATTGAACTATGCAAACCATTGAATTTACAGAAAAAGGAACATTCGCCGCATTGTATTCCGCGCAATCTTTTGTCGCATCGCGCGGTTACTCTGCCGGATCGCTTTGCGGAGATTTGCCGGTCGCGCTGATTCGCGGCAAGGGCATCTTGATTGCCAAGTGGAAAAACTTAACTGAAAAAGAAAAGGCTTTTGTGGACGGCACAATTACCAGCCCGAACTTCCGCGAAGGGCCGGTGACGGTAAAACTTTTACGCGAATAACCATAAACCACCAACCAAAATTAAACCAATGAAAACACACAAGCCAACAAAGTCTCAAATCTCCGCCGTGTTCGCCTACATGGGCAGCAAGGGGGGGAAAACAACCGGCCCGACCAAACGCCGCACGCCTGAACAATATCGCAAGGCGGGGCTGGCATCCGCCGCAAAGCGGTGGGGCTTCAAGCCAGAGGGGGAAAAGCCGTGAGCGAACCGTTCAAAGTCATCGCCGCCGATCCGCCGTGGGCAGAGACAGGGGGGGGGAAGATATGTCGTGGCGCGCAGCGTCATTACTCCGTCGTGAAGGACAAGGACATGATTGAAGTAATCCGAAATGCGCCGGTCTGGAATCCAGCCGACGATTGCCATTTGTGGCTTTGGGTGACTAATAACCGATTACCGCTCGGCTTGGACATTATGGTAAAACTTGGTTTTCGCTATGTCACAAATCTTGTGTGGGTCAAAGACCGCTTTGGAATAGGCCAGTATTTGCGCGGACAACACGAACTTTGTTTGTTCGGCGTGCGTGGGAAAACCATGTTGCCGCCCGTTCGCAACGTGCCATCCGTCATCATCGCGCCGCGTGGGGAACATTCCGCGAAACCGGACGCAGCCTATGCCGCCATCGAGCGGGTTTCAACTGCCACGCCAAAGCTAGAAATGTTCGCGCGCCGGCCACGTTCAGGGTGGATGACGTGGGGTAATGAAGCCAACACGCAAGATTATTTAATATGAAACAAATCACCAAACCAGCCCGTTACCTCGACCGGCCATGTAATTATGGCTGCGAAATAAAATAAAAATATGTCTGACCGAACCACCACCGAAGTTTTAGCCGACGCATCGCAGCAACAATGGCTCTGGAAATCACCGCAGCTTTTAGCAATCGCCGTGGCCGTGGTGAAATTCTTTGTTGAGAACGACGGCGCACATTTCACGGACGAAGTGGACTTGAGCTTCGTGCGCCCAGAGGACAAGAATTTAATCGGTAACGTGTGGCTACCACTAAAACTGCGCGGACTACTCACGATGACCGAGCACTGGCGCAGATCGAAGAAGCCAGAATCCAAGAGCCGTGTTGTCTGGCAGTATCGGCTGGCAAGCTACGCGCTCGCCAAGGAGTTTCTTCGGCGTAACAAGGCTCCGGTCGCGGAGCGGCAACCGGAGTTTTGTTTATGAAAAAAGTCTCCTTCACCATTCAGTCCAACGTGCCGGTTCCGAAGAGCCACCGCCGCAAATACAACTTTGCGGAGACGTTCGCCGCGATGAAGCCGAACGAGGCGGATAACGGAGAATTGAAATTATGAAAGATCACCGTTCAAAATCAGGCGTGGTTCACTACCAGCTTCCAATACCTGAACCAATCAAGCTATGGAAATGGGCTGCGCGTAACTCACAACGCGCCGATGGCCTGCCATTGAGCCTTGTGGGATTTTATAAACGTGCCGTGCGTAGAATTGAATGGAATCGGGGGGAAGATTTCTCGGAATTTGTAAAACGCGCGCTACGGGCTGAAACGCAAGCCGTGGTTAGCCAACTTCGGTGCGCGGGGGGGGGAAATGTGCCGGATTGGGTCGAATCGTTGCTGGCGAAGGAAATGGACGCCGTTGAAACGCGGTCGCGTTATTAAAATAGCCAGAAACTAATCTAGCCGTGGTAGTTTTAAACCTCTTAACGGCGTCCAACTTTAAGCGGGAGTCAAAAATAAAACCGCCGTCGAGAAACATAACTCGACGGCGGCGGAACTATGAATAAACAAACGGCAACCCAAATTACTTCTTGGACACAGCGGCCAAAATCGCGGCGTTCTGTTCGGCGAGCGCGGCCAGAATTTCACGCAGCGGAGCCATCGGATCGGCTTTCGCATCGCGGGCGGCATCGCGCTCCAAAACCAATCTCTCGGCGGCGACTTCCTTGTTGATGCGTTCCACGGTCTGCGGAGTGGCTTCGGCGATTTTCTTGCTCACGACCAGTTGCGCCACCAAGGTTTTTTCAGCCGGCGATAGGTCGCTAAAAGTGCTGGCCGTGCCGATGTTGAAAATTGCGCCCTTGTGGACGTGTTCCTTGGCTTCCTTGCCGTCCACGGTGATATGCGACTGCTTCACGGTCGTCTTGCCGGATTCATCCTTGATGTCGGCGATGACGATTGGCTTGCCGGGCGGATTCGGAAACGGATTTGTGCAAATATATTTCATGGTGGTATTTTGTTTGTGGTTAAATCGCAGATGCCATTACTGGCGCATAATCGGGAACGTCAGATTTGCCCCGACCGTGATGTTCGTCGCCGTGCCACTGGGCGTATAGATGATGTAGAAATAACGGTTGGCGTCCTGAATGTTGTTGATAATCACGCGATATGTCCCCTTGGCCGTGATGGTGATTGCCCCGGTATTAGTGAACGGCAATTCAGCCAGATACGGCGTGGCGTAGCCTGCGGTCGCGGATGTCGGCGTAGTGATAGTGCCGGGCAGGAGCGATAGATTCGCGCAAGTCAGGCCATTCGTGCCACCATACAGGAAATTGGTGACGTTGATGGTCGTCGGCGAAGTGATAAGCGCGTAATTCGCCAGTGCCGTCAGGTTCGTCTGATCGGGCGAGGTGTAAATCTGCGCCGTCTCGATGTTTCCGCTGGCGTTCGTCAGCGAAAAGATGTCAATGTAGCCTTGACCAATCGCGCCGATTTTGTCCTGCGGCCCGTTGGTGACGACACCGACCGCCGCGCCGCTCATGGTTTGCAGAGCGGACAAAACGAGGGTGCGTTGGGTTTGCGCTGGGAACTGCTGCGCGCTTGCGGTGAGCAACGCGCCAACCGCAAACAGACCGATAATGAATTTGTTGAACTTCATATTTTTATTCGTTGAATTTTTTGTTTAATGGTTCAGATTCAGATTATTGGTTGACCGAATCCAGCGAGCGGGTGAACGCTTGCGCGTGCCGCACGGCGATGTCGAAATAAGTGTTGAACGTGATCGCCACTTCGTCGCGGTCGGCGCGAGTATAGTTGTCGAGCGTGGTGAAGATGCCGCCCCAGCTTGCCATGAGCAACTGGCTGAACACGCCCGCGAGCAGGATGTCGCCCGGAATCTGTTGGCTCGCCACCGCCTTGCAGCCGAGCATTTCGCCGTTTTCCTCGTCACCCTTCCAGATGGCGTCCAGTTCGCCCTGCGTGATGACCGTCGAGCCGTTGAGCGCGGCGGGCAGATACGCCAGCCGGCCTTGACCGACGCTGGTGGTGCAGAAGGCGAGTTCGCCGGGAACGTTGAACTTGCGGATTTGCGTGCGGAAATTCAGGATGTTGTTGTAGGTCGGCGTGCCGCCGAACACCAACTGATTGATTCCGGGCTGGTTCAGGATGCCAACCGGCTGGTCAGCCGCGCCGGAACCGTTGATGCCCATTTCGTCCTGATACAGCGCAAGAACCTGCGCGTGATCGTTCCAGACCATCGTTTCCCAACCGGGGACAGCCTGAATCACAGCCAAGCGGCTGTAATACTGGCGGGAACCCACGCGCTTGGGCGTCATCTTGATCTGGCCGAGGGTCTGGTCGTAGGGATTTAACTGTGAACCTTCCGCGACCGACTGCGCAACCGTGGCCGCGTCCTGACGCGGGAAAACTTGTTCGCCATTGCAGCCGCCGATGTAGGTGCAGCCGAGTTTGTCCAGCACCGTCGAGTTGCGGAGCAATTCGATGTATGGGCGGAACTCCGGCGCAATCATCGCGCCAACTGTGCCGAAATCGGAAGCGAGCGCGTCGCGCTTCATCCAGCGGGCGGAAGCACCGCCGCGAACCATCTTGCCTTCAAACTTGCGACCCTGTTTCGGGGGGGACATGAAACCGCCGAGGTCGGCAATGTGTGAACAGCCGGGCATGGACTTGAAATGGCCGCGAACTTCGTCCGAGTATTCCAATTCCGCGCCGGTCGGCATGAGGCTCCGGGTCTGCGTGCCTTTGGAATGGGCGTCGGCGAGCGTCCGCTTGATGACGGAAAACACGTCTTCACAACGGCCAGCCAGCCCCATTTCGGCGGCGTCAATGCTGCGCTTGATGTTTTCCTCGGAAACGGAATCACGCTTCAAATCGTCCACTTTGCTGCGGAAAATCTGTCGGATTTCAGTGGCCG